>ERZ833963.3557-NODE-3557-length-12032-cov-5.499541_pt1 | contig 12032 bp, 9 predicted proteins | sample MGYA00519693_ERZ833963 | MGnify/ENA primary metagenome ERZ833963 (study PRJEB31850, sample SAMEA3708748) | human gut metagenome | biome: human gut; feature: human-associated habitat; material: faeces | place: China | collected 2014 ... | reverse complement strand
CATCACTCCCGCGCATAGTCTGGTGCGGGAGTGATTTTTTATGCCTGAGTATCCGATCCTGCAGCAAAACAAGCCCATCGGCACGCTGCGCGTGACGCGTGAGGGGCTGCATACGGTGTTTTCCGCGCGGGCGACAACGGATGCGCCCCGGCTGCGGCTCGCCGTGTGCGGGGCGCGCTCGCGCGCGTATCTCGGTCTGATGCTGCCGGATGGCAGCGGCGCGCTCACGCTGCAAAAGCGGCTCACGCGGCTCGAGTGTGCGCGTCTGCCGCAGGAGATCCTGTTCGCGGCGGATGAGGCGTGGGACATTCCGTCCGAGCCCGAGCCTGAACCGGAGCCAGAACCGCAGGGTGCGGAAGAAGGGCTGGATGTGCTCTGGTATTCCGCGCCGGACGGCGTGCTCACGACGTTTGACGGCAAGCGGACGGTCATCGCCATCCCGGCGGACGCGCCGAACCTCCCGCGCGGCGCACAGGCCGTGCTGCGGGAGATCGACGGGCGGCCGTATCTGATTTTTCCACGCTGAATTGCAATTCCGCCGCCGCCGTGCTATACTCGTGGCAAAGAAATGCAAAGGAGCACATTGCGATGAGAATGAGCGATCTGATCGTGAAAAAACGCGACGGGCAGGCTCTCACGACGGAGGAGATCCGTTTCGTGGTTGAGGGCTACACCCGCGGCGAGATCCCGGATTATCAGATGTCCGCCATGCTGATGGCTATTTATTTTCGCGGCATGGATCGGCGCGAGACGCTGGATCTGACCATGGCTATGGTGCACAGCGGCGAGACGCTGGATCTGTCCGGCGTGTCCGGTGTGAAGGCGGATAAGCACTCGACCGGCGGCGTGGGCGACAAGACCTCGCTCGTGCTCGTACCGATGGTGGCGAGCCTCGGTGTGAAGATGGCGAAGATGTCCGGCCGCGGCCTCGGCCACACGGGTGGCACGCTCGATAAGCTTGAGAGCATTCCGGGCTTTAACATCAACCTCCCCATGGAACGGTTCCTGGAGAATGTCGACCGTGTCGGCATGGTCATCGCCGGACAGACGGCGAACCTTGACCCCGCCGACAAAAAACTCTATGCCCTGCGCGACGTGACCGGCACCGTGCCGAGCATCCCGCTCATAGTCAGCAGCATCATGTCCAAGAAACTGGCTGCCGGTGCGGACATCATCGTGCTGGACGTCAAGTGCGGCGACGGCTCATTTATGAAGACGCTGGATGATGCGCGCGAGCTTGCGACCGAGATGGTCGCGATCGGCAAGATGGCCGGTCGCAAGACGGTCGCCGTCATCACGGACATGGACGAGCCGCTCGGCCATGCCGTCGGCAACGCGCTCGAGGTCAAGGAGGCCATTGCGACGCTGCGCGGCGAGCATAAGAGTGAGCTGCTGGAGCTGTGCCTGACGCTCGGCGCGTGCATCCTTACGCAGGCGGGGCTCGCAGCCGATGATGCTGCGGCGCGCGCCATGCTCGAGCAGACGATCACGGACGGCTCGGCGCTCAGAAAGCTGGCGGAGTTTGTTGCGGCGCAGGACGGCGACCCGGCGGCGATCTATGACCCGGCGCTTCTGCCGGCGGCGCCGGTGCAGATGGAAGTGCCGTCGCCCACGAGCGGCTATGTGCGCCACATCGCGGCCACGGACGTGGGCCTCGTGTCCATGCGTCTCGGCGGCGGCCGCGCGACGAAGGACAGCACCATTGACTACGGCGTCGGCATCGTCCTGCACAAGAAGGTAGACGAGCCGGTCGCGGCAGGGGAGTCGCTCGCGACGATCCACGCCACCGACGAGCCGGCTGCGCGCAAGGCGGTCGCGGAGCTCACCGCCTGCTATACCATCACCCCGGATGCGCCCCCGGCAGCGCCGTTTATCAAGGCGATTATCCGCTGACAGAGCATAAAAACTCCCGGAGCGACTGCTCCGGGAGTTTTTTGCGCTTGGATTACGGGTAGGCGTGCGTGCGCAGATACGTCAGCCATGCCTTCATGCCCTCGGCGTTGAGGTGCATGCCGTCGCCGTCCTGATAGCTCTGCGGCAGGAAGCCGTCATCGGCGACCAGACCGCTTGCCATGTCAAGATACTTTGCGCCGGTACTCTCCGCTGCGGCGGCGATCCAGCCGTTGACCTTCTGGATGAGCTCGTTGGTGATGTCCTCGTACTGATAGTTGGACGCGATCGGTGTCAGCGAGCAGCAGATGATTTTTGTACTCGGGCTCTTGGCCTTGACGGCGTTGATGAGCGTGGTGTAGACCGATTTGATCTGCTCCTCGTTCGTCATGGAGATGTTGTCCGCACTCGGACAGATGACGAGATAGGCGGGTTTGTTGACCTCGCAGATCTCATCTGCGGGCACGTTGTTGCCGGTCACGGGGGATTTGTATTTCGCCGTGCCGAGCGACGAGGCGGGCAGAGAGCCGGTGTCCGGCACCCAGACCTGCTTTTTGGCGTCCTTGCCGGTGAGCATCGACTCCTTCTGGAGCACCTTCAGCGATTTGTCGCCCAGAAAATAGATCTGATCGACGTAGGTGCTGCCCTTGTCCTCCGTCTGCGCGAGCGCGGCGGACGACTGGATCGGCGTGATCGGATTGACCTGCGGCGTCGGTGTCGGCGTGACAGCGGCGGCGGGGTCGTCCTTCGGCTTGGAGGTGTGCGTGTTGCCGACGGCGTTGGTGAACACCAGCACGACGGCTACCAGCGCCAGACACAGCAAGATCGCGCCCGACCAGAAGGTGTAGAGCATAGTTTTGTTCGTGTTTTTCATTGGGATCCCTCGCTTCCGGATAGACAAAAGAAGCCCGGGAAAGGGCTTCTTTTGCAGTTGCAGTTACGCTTCCTGTTCTTTCTTTGCTTCCTCGATGACCTTCTGCTGGACGTTACCGGGCGCTTCCTCGTAGCGAACGAACTTGCACGAGAAGGAGCCGCGTCCCTGCGTCATGGAGCGCAGATCGATCGTGTAGGAGCCCATCTCTGCCAGCGGGACTTCCGCCTCGACGGTCTGCATGCCGTCCTCCGCCGTCATGCCGAGCACGGTGCCGCGGCGCTTGGAGGAGATGTCGGACATGATGTCGCCAAGGTTGGCGTCCGGGATGGTGACCTTCAGCAGGCCGATCGGCTCGAGGATGGTCGGCTTCGCCTTCGGGATGCCGTCCTGATAGGCGAGGCGGGCAGCCGTCTGGAACGCCATATCGTTGGAGTCGACCGGGTGATAGGAGCCGTCATACAGCACGGCCTTCAGGCCGACGAGCGGGTAACCGGCGAGCACACCCTTCTGCACGGCGTTGCGCAGACCTTTTTCAACGGACGGGAAGAAGTTTTTCGGCACGCTGCCGCCGAAGACCTCCTCGGCGAAGATCATGTCGTCGGACTCATCCTGCGGCTCGAAGCGGATCCAGACGTCACCGAACTGGCCGCTGCCGCCGGACTGCTTTTTGTGGCGGCCGTGTGCTTCGACCTTGGCCTTGATCTTTTCGCGGTAAGCGACGCGCGCCGGCTTGAGCTCGGTCTCGACGCCGAAGCGGCTCTTGAGCTTGGCGCACAGCACGTCGACCTGAATGTCGCCCGCGCCGGAGATGACCATCTGGTGGGTCTCGGCGTTGTTGACGAGCGTGAAGGAGATATCCTCCTCGTTCAGGCGGGCAAGGCCGGACGCGACCTTGTCGTCCTGTCCCTTGGTCTTGGGGCTGATGGCCATGGAGTAGCAGGGCTCAGCCAGCTTGATGGCGGGCAGCTCGACCTCGTTTTTCGGGTCGCAGACGGTGTCGCCGGTCTTCCACTCCATCTTGCCGATGGCAACGATGTCGCCGCAGCAGGCTTCCTTGACCTCGGTGCTCTTCTTGCCGCACATGGTGTACATACGGCCGAGCTTGTCGGTGCTGCTCGCGCGCATATTGCGCAGAGACAGATCGGACACGACCTTGCCGGACAGCACCTTGATGAAGGAGTACTTGCCGAACTGGTCGGAAATGGTCTTAAACACGAACGCGCACACAGGACCGTTCGGATCGACGGCGAGCTTGCCGCCGTCAGCCGTGGCGACCTCGCCGATGTCGGCCGGGCTGGGCACGTAATCGACGATCGCCTGCAGTACGCTCTCGGTGCCGATGCCGCTGCCGGCAGCGCCGCAGAGCACGGGGAACACGGTGCGGTCCTTCAGACCCAGACGAAGACCCTTGACGGTGTCCTCCTCAGAGAGCATCATGTCCTCAAAATATTTCTCCATGAGCGCCTCGTCGGCGCCGGCGGCCGCCTCAAAGAGCGTCTCGCGCAGCGACTCGACCATGTCGGCGTCGGCGGCGGGAACGGCGATCTTCTCGGTCTTGTTGCCCTTGGTCTGGTAGGCAACGTTGTGCACGAGGTCGATGACGCCCGTGCCGTCGCTCATCGGCGCGGTGACCGCGCAGACGGCGCTGCCGTACTTATCCTGCAGGGCGGAGAGGACACCGGCGAAATCGCCGTGATCCTCGTCGGTCTTGGAAATGTAGAACAGGCAGGGGATGTTCTCGCTCTTGAGGTATTTCCAGCAGCGCTCCGCGCCGACGGCGATGCCGTCCTTCGCGGTGCAGAAGATCATGCCGGCCTCAGCCGCGCGCATGGCGCAGCGAGCGTCACCCGCAAAGTCGAAAAAGCCCGGGCAATCGAGGATGTTGATCTTGCAGCCGCCGAAATTGACCGGCGCGATGCTGGTCGAGATCGTGATTTTGCGCTTGATCTCCTCGGGATCATAGTCACAGACGGTGTTGCCGTCGGCAGTTTTGCCCTGACGGTCGATCGCGCCGGTCAGGTACAGCATGCTCTCGGCGAGCGTGGTCTTGCCGCTGCCGCCATGTCCGAGCAGGCACACGTTACGGATGTTCTTGGTTTCGTAGCTCATGTAGTGTACTCTCCTTCTATATTAACTATCGGAAATTCCAACTCCGGAAGCCATGTGCTGTATTTAACACATGACTATAAAAGTATACACGATTTCGAAACTCTTGGCAATCATAAATATGAAAACTCAGCGTTTCATGCCGAAATTCAGCAATATGACAGGAACGAGCCACAGGCCCATATACACGAAGAGGTTGCCGACGGTGGCGGAATCGAACGCGCCGATGGCGCACAGGGCAAACATCAGTATGACGCCGACGACCGTGCACAGCAGAGCGAGGATGACGCAGATGCGCACCGCCTGAAAGAGCTGTCGGCCGGTTCCGGCGACGCCGACGAGCGGACCGAGGCCGTCGCGCGCCACAATGCCCGCGGTCTGCGTGTAGTCCGAGGGCTCGGCGGCCGACATGGCGTAGCGCTTGGAGTACGCCGGGAAGTCAAAGCCGTCGGTGGACATCTTGAACTTCTGGCTGAGCATCAGCGGCGTGATATTGAAGTCACGCACGGCGAAGATCGGCGCGATGCGCGTGCGCAGCAGACCGAAGAGCGCGTTCTGCACCGACTGCACCGGCACGTACTTGATCTTGAAGCTTGCGACGAACAGCCCGTTGATGGACGCGAATACGGCGTTTTTGACGTTGAGCTGCTGCGGCAGATGCACGCCCTTGAGGTTCATGAAGGCACTGCTGCCGACGAGCACTTCCTCGCCGTTGACCAGCGCCGTCAGGCCGCCGCTCTCGTTGCAGGTGAACGAGTCGACCGGCATGAGCGCACAGTTGTTGCGCTGCATGAGATCGGTGAACACGGAGGCGAGGCAGCTGCCGGAGGCGACGATCACGCTGCCGGTGTAGGAGATGACCTTGTCCGGGAACGCACCGTCGAGAATGCGGATGTCCTCGATCGAGATGTTGCGCGCGGTGAACAGATCCTTATCCGTCACGATCAGGTGCTTGCTGCGGCCGATATCGCTCGCACCGTTCCAGCCGGCGATGGCGCTGCCGGTCTGGGCGAGCTTGCGCGTGGCCGTCCGGAACGGGACGGCGAACGCGACCAGCGCCGCAAACGGCGCACACGGCGCGGTGACGGCGGCGAACACGTGCAGGATGTTGGCGTAGTTGCCGCTGAGGATCGTGGCAAGCAGGCCGAGGATCACGGACGCGGCGATGAGATACGGCGCGAGACCGGCATAGATCGTGTCGGCCGGGCCGGCCTCCTCGCTGCGGTGGATGAAGCCCGCCGTGTCGCGCTTGGACTTGAGCACGGTGATGCTGTCCTTGACGACCTCGCTGTCCGCGCTGACGGTGTAGGGGTCTTTGTCGACGGCGAGCGTGCGGAACGTGTACTTAAAGCCGCGGCAGGTGTTCAGCGCGCTCCACAGGCAGCAGGCGACGGAAAACGCGGACACGGCGCAAAACGGCAGACCCACGGCATCCGAACCGGTGACGGCCAGCACGACCGCATCCAGCGCGGAAAAGACACAGTTGAGAAACACGAGCGATTCCAGCCCCGGCGTGCGGCGCACGAGGTTGAAAAAGCCGTTGGTGATCACGTCCAGCCCGATGAGCATCACGGTCAGCTGCATCATCAGACACACGAGCGCGGCGACGGTCGGGCTGCTTTTGAGCACACCGAACACCGGCAGACCGAGCGAGATGTAGATCAGCGGGATGCACACGAGCATGGCCGCGCGGCAGCGAAAGCGCAGGGATTTGACCTGACCGCCGTAATACTTTGCGGCGTCCTCCGCACTCGGTTCCGGGCCGAGCGCCTCCTCGGCGTCAGCCGAGGCATGCACGGCGTTGTTGTGCGCGCGCACGCGGTAGGCCACGGCAGCCAGCCGCGCCATGAGCGGGTTGAGCACCGAGTCCTGAAAGCTGCGGCGGGCGGGCGCATCGTCCTCGTTGCGCGTGTAGCTTCCCGCGCGGGCATAGGCCGCGTCGCCGCTCTCCGTGCCTTCCTCGGTGATGGCCTGAAACACACGCGTCGGCTCTTCCGGCTCGGGCTCGGGGTCATACAGACCCTCCGGCACATCCGGCGGGGCGGAGACAGGGATGGATGCATCCTCCTCCGGCAGGTCGTCCTCGGGCTCGACCGGCTCATCCGGCACGACCTCCGAGAGCTTGGAGGCGAAGCTCTTGAGCCCTGAGAGCCCTTTTTGTGCCAGACGCTTGGCGCCGGCCTTCGTCTCGTTCCACTTTTCGATCTCGGCCGCGGTCGCATGGTCGCGCTGACGCTTCGGCTGATAGCGCTTGACGTCGTGATCCTCATGCACGGGCGCGGCTTGCGCCTGCGTGCTTTCGGCATCGTCCAGCGCACTGTCGAGCTCGGCGGACATGAGAATGTCCTCGGTCTCGGCGTCGGCCGCTTCCGCTTCCTCGATCATCTCCGCTGTGACGGGGCGGCTGCGGTAAGCCGGGCGCGGACGCGGCGCCGGTTTTTCCGTCTGAAAATCTTTATATTCGTCCAGAATGGATTCCAGGGAGAATTCCTCCGCATTCAGATCAAAAGAAATGTCCTCTGGCGAGCGATCAAATTCGTCCATATGGTCAACTCCTTTTTATAGTGAAGGGCACGGACGTTCAGCTGCGCTGGCGCAGCGCCTCATAGAGCAGCACCGCTGCGGCAGCGGATGCATTGAGCGAGGAGATCTGTCCGTGCAGCGGGATGCTGACGAGAAAATCACACTTTTCGCGCACCAGCCGGCTGATGCCGCTGCCCTCCGAGCCGATGACGATGCAGGCGGGGCCTGTCAGATCTGTCTTCCACAGCTCGTTTGAGCCCTCGGCGGCCGTGCCGTAGATCCAGAGACCGTTTTTCTTGAGCGTCTCGATCGCGGCGACCAGATTCGGCACCCGCGCGATGGCCATGTGCTCGAGCGCACCCGCGGACGCCTTGTCCACGATGGCGGTCAGTCCCGCGCTGCGGCGCTTCGGGATGATGACGCCGTGCGCGCCGACGCACTCGGCCGTGCGGATGATCGCGCCGAGGTTGTGCGGGTCGGAGATCTCGTCGCACAGCACGAGAAACGGCGCCTCACCGCGCTCGGCGGCGACGGCGAGCATGTCCTCGATCGTGCTGTACTCCTTGACGGCGCACAGCGCGATCACGCCCTGATGTGCGTGCGTCTGGCTCATGGCGTCGAGCTTGCGGCGGTCGGCCTCCGTAACGACGATGCCGGCGCTGCGCGCTTTTGAGGCGATGTGCCCGAGTGTCTTGTCCACGTCGCCCTTGGCGATGAAGATCTTGTCAATTGTGCGGCCCGCGCGCAGGGCCTCGATGACCGCATTGCGGCCTTCGATCAGATCATTGCGCGCTTCTGTTTCAAATTCTTGCATTTGTTCCATGTGATAACCATACCTTGCGACATAATAATACAGATATCATCATACCACACGCTGCGCCATTTAGAAAGCACAAATTACGATTCCGGATATTTTTTTATGGACTTTGCGCCTGGAAGAAGGTATCATGGTCATACGTTGTTTTTACGGAGGAACCCCATGAGAAAACTGATGAACAAAATCGACCGGTTTTGCTATACGCATCCGCGCTTCGGCATTCCGAACCTGATGCTGATCATCGTCATCGGCAACGCAGCCGTCTGGCTGCTGGCGCAGATGGACACGACCGGACAGATCGTGTCGCTTCTGAGCGGCTCGGCGCAGGGCATCCTGCACGGGCAGGTCTGGCGGCTGATCACCTATGTGTTCGTGCCGACGGAGTCACGGCCCATCTGGCTGCTGCTGATGCTGTACTTCTACTACTGGATCGGCTCGTGCCTTGAGCGCGAGTGGGGCAACGGCAAATTCACGATCTATTACGTGAGCGGTATGCTGCTCACGGCGATCTACGGCGTGGTGCTCTCGGCGATCCTCGGGCGCGACGTGGTCGTCTCGACCACGTACCTGAACCTGTCCATGTTCTTTGCCTTTGCCACGCTCTATCCGGATGTGCAGGTGCTGCTGTTTTTCATCATCCCGATCAAGGTGAAGTATCTGGCGTATCTGGACGCGGCGCTGTTCGTGTTCGGCGTGATCACGATGTCCTTCCCGCTGAACCTGCTGCCGGTGGTGGCGGTGCTCAACTATCTGGTCTACTGCGGCGACTGGCTGTTTGACTTCTTCCGCCCGTCGCACGTGCGCCAGCGGCAGAAAACGGTCAACTTCAAGCGCGAGGCGCGGCGCATTCAGCGCGAGCAGGCGAACAAGCCCTATCACTACAAGTGCGCCGTCTGCGGCCGCACGGACGCAGACCACCCGGAGCTGGAGTTCCGGTATTGCTCTCGCTGTGTGGGCTACCACTGCTTCTGTCAGGATCACATCAATAACCACATCCATTTCACGGAGTGAGCACCATGCAGACTTTGCAGCAGAAAAGAGAATATACCGTCGCGGTGCTCGACCCGGCGGGGAATGTCACGGCTATCGTCTGCTCGGATGTGCCGGCGGCCGAGCGTGCGCGCGTCGCGGCGCAGATCCTGCGTCTGCCGGAGCTGGGCATTGAGCAGGTTGCGTTTCTGACCGCGCCGCGCAGCGGCGGAGAGATCCGGCTGGAGATGATGGGCGGCGAGTTTTGCGGCAATGCCCTGCGCTGCGCCGGCTTTTATCAGGCGCTGCGCAACGGCGCGCAGGGGAAAAGCTGTGTCTTTGCCGAGATCAGCGGGGCGGACGGTGTCCAGCCCGTCATGGCGGATACGGCGGAGGGCACGGCGTCCACGGTGATGCCGCTGCCGCTGTCCGTGCAGCCGGCCGGCTGGGCGGACGTGCAGGCGGTGCGCGTGACCTTTGCCGGTATCACGCACTTTGTCATCGACTGTGCGCAGCCGGATGAGACGCTCGTGCAGCGCGCCATCGCCGCCGCGCCCGAGGCCAGCGCCGTCGGGGCGATCTTTCTCGACCGCGCATGCGGCAGCATAAAGCCGGTCGTGTTCGTGCGCGAGACCGCGTCCTGCGTCGCGGAAAACAGCTGCGCCTCCGGCAGCGTCGCCGCGGCCGTCGTGCTCACGGCGGACTTTGCCGACGGCATCACGGAGATCGGCATCGGCCAGCCGGGCGGCACGCTCGAGGTCGGCGTGCAGCGCACGGACGGCGCGGTGACGGGCCTGTCGATCGGCGGCGCGGTGCGCCTGACGCAGACGCTGACTGTCACGCTGCCGGGAGCGGCGGCAGCGCCGTGTTAATTCGTAAACTATGCTTGCATATTGGCGCATAATCATGTAGCATATTCTAAGATATTGAACAGGGCGCTGTGCAAAACACACCCGAAACTGCCATATTCGGAGAGGAGAATGTGTGATGAAATGTCCCCGCTGCGGTCATGAAATGACGCTGGATACCCATCGGAAATACGCACTGAACATGTGCTATGAGTGCGGCTATATCGAAGGCCGCCTGATCGACCCCGAAAAGAAGGGTGAGACGAACTTCGAGCGCCTGAAAAAGCTCAACTTCAACGAGATGCTCGCATTTCTGTCCAAGGGTCTCGGTATGGACGAGGAAAAACTTTCCGACTGGCTGGACGACGAGGTCAAGTGAGCGCCAAACCGCATAACATGCTGCACGCCGTGCCCGGAACGGGCGCGGCGTGTTTTTGCGCAGCGGAGAAAGCCGGTTGGTGAAATCACCGAAACTTTTTCGGCTCCCGATTCGTTTTTCGGCAAATGCGCGTCTTGACGCGCAGCGAATTCGGATGTTATCATCAAACCATCAAACGCGAAGACACAGAGTAGTAAGCAGGAACGTCCTTTCAGAGAAGTGCCGGGTGGTGCGAGGCACAAAGCGTACAGACCTGCCGAACTGGCTGAACAGCGGCTGCGCTGAACGATGAGTAGGTGCAGACGGGTGCGCCCGTTATTGTGCAGGGATATGATGGTATCCCGGATAAGTGCGTCCCCGATCGCGGGGGCGAAGAAGAGTGGTACCGCGGAGGGTTTTCGGCCTTTCGTCTCTTCTGCCAGAGGGCAGGAAAGACGGAGGGTTTTCTTTTTTCCTGCCAGACCATCAGACTATGCTTTTGCAGGAGGAATGAATCATGAAAACCCGGACCAAGACCAGAACCATACCCAAGACCCCGTTTTTTGCCGCCTTCTCGGTCGGCGCGGTGCTCTTTTCCGCGCATGCCGGCGGCGGCTTTGCGACCGGAAACCAGGCCAATACCTATTACGTCGGCCTCGGCTGGGCCGGCATCGTGTCGGCGATCGTTGCCATGCTGCTGCTCACGCTCACGATGCGCGAGGCCATGATCATGTACAATTCCCGCGGTCTGACGAGCTACAAGCAGCTGTTCGAGACACTCTATCACCCCTTTGACAAAATTGAGTGGCTGTTCGAGATCTTCTTTTACATCATGGTGCTCATGGCCGTCGCGGCAGCCATCTCGGGTGCGGCCTCCGCGCTGCGGAGCTATTTCGGCGTGAACTATTATCTCGGCGTCGTGGCCGTCGGCTGCCTTGTGCTGCTCCTGACCATTTTCGGCGCCGGCATCGTGCGCGCAGCGTCCACCTATATGGGCATCGCCATCCTCGTCACTGCCATCACCATCTACGCCATCGGCATTTTCAAGAGCGAGTCGCCGCTGTTCACCGTCCTCAGTGCTGATTTTCAGACGACCGGTTTTGCCAATGTCCCCAAAGCAATCTTTAACGCCTTCACCTATGCCGGCTTCCAGTGCGTTACGCTGCCGACCATGATCGCCTGCGGCACGACCATGCGCAGCAAGCAGGGCTGCGCCAAGGCCATGTGGATCTCCTTTGCCATGAATGCCGTTGCGCTCGTGCTGTCCGTGTTCATGCTCATTTGCTGGCGCGGCGTCTACACCGCCGTCGACGGCGGCACGACCATCCCCACGCTCACGGTCTGCAACGCCATGGGCATCCGTGCCCTCACCGCAGTTTACGGCGTGTGCCTCATGCTCTGCCTCATCTCCACGGGTGTGACGACGATCTTCGGCTTCGTCGCCCGCTTTGAGAAGCTGCCGATGTTCCGCGGCATCCAGTCCGCGCCGGTGCGCAGCGCCATCGTGTCCGCGTTCATCATCATTTTGTCCGTGTCCATCTCCATGGCCGGCCTCACGAACATCATCAAGTACGGCTATGGCTACTGCGGCTATCTCGGCATCGCGGTCGTGGTCGTTCCGTTCCTGACCGTCGGCGTGTACAAAAA
>ERZ833963.3540-NODE-3540-length-12131-cov-3.055234_pt1 | contig 12131 bp, 9 predicted proteins | sample MGYA00519693_ERZ833963 | MGnify/ENA primary metagenome ERZ833963 (study PRJEB31850, sample SAMEA3708748) | human gut metagenome | biome: human gut; feature: human-associated habitat; material: faeces | place: China | collected 2014 ... | reverse complement strand
CCGGGATTGCGCGGGCTGTTAAAACGGTCCATAACGTCTTGAGCGTTGAGTAGGCGGGAGCTTCCCGCCTTCTCCGAGCGGATGGCCCCCTCCTTCACGAGCGCGTAGATTCTAGCGCGGCTAACGTTGAGGATGTCGGCGGCTTCCGCAACGGTCATGGTCTCAGTTCGTTCACATCCCGCTTCAACAAGAGCCATGATGCCCATCGCGATGCTGCCGGCGGATATGGCTCCCGCAGCTCCAAAGGATCCAATATGGGGGACGTCCTCTCCGGCTTCAAGTCGCTCGGCAATGTCCATGGTAAGAAGGTCTTGTGCCATATAGGCAGCGTCGGCAAGGCTGGTTCCTTGGGTGTAGAGATTGAGTTCTGGGAAGTAGACTTCATACATATCGTCATATGGGGTCAATATCGCCTCGTAAAGATATCTGTCCACTGCTGCTCCCTTCTGCATATCGATTCGCTCTCCCCGCGTCTTGGTGCGTTCATCTTCTAATGCCGTCTGCCCTTTTCTTGATATCGTTTTCTACGCCGGGCGATAGGCCGCCTCGATGGCGCGGAATACGAATTTTGGTTCCCCAGGGCATAACGAACGTGTCATGCTCCCGTCCGTGGTTGAGGAATACGCCGTCCCTTGCGAGAACGTATTGGACGGCGTCACGATATGTCATCGGCATCGGACGCCCCTTTAACAAAAAATATTATAACTTGTAACGTTTTTGAGTTAGATGTTAGTAGCATCTCCATTTATCAACGGCCTATGTAAAAGGGCGCGCGAGGGTGCCGAGCGGTTAAAGGGGCACGCGGCGCATGCCGAAAAAACCCGCCGAACGGCAGGCCCGCGCCGTAGCGAATTCGGTTACGCGCACGCCCTTTGGTACAATCCGCCCTATCTGTTCGCCGTCGGTTGCAAGGAGCGCATATGGCGATCGTGGGCATAGACCTGGGCACAACCAACAGCCTGGCGGCGGTATACAAAGACGGGCGCGCGCAGCTGGTGCCCAACCAGTTTGGCGAGCTCCTCACCCCCAGCGTGGTAAGCGTGGGCAAGGACGGCCGCGCCGTGGTGGGTCGCATCGCCCAAGAACGGCTGGTGACGCAGCCCCAGGATACCGTCGCGCGCTTCAAACGCAAGATGGGCACCGACGCGGTGTACAACCTGGGCGGGCGCCGCTTCACGCCGGAAGCGCTGTCCGCGTGCGTCATAGGCCAGCTGGTGGCGGCACGCTCGACGTCTCGGTGGTCGACTGCTTCGACAACGTGGTAGGCATCAGCGCGGTGGCGGGCGATAACCATCTGGGTGGGGGCGACTTTGACCTGTTAATCGCGCAAGAGGCGTGTCGCATCAACGGCATCGGCCTCAACGCGCTAGAGGCCTCCCAGCGCGAGACGTTGCTGCGCGAGGCGGAGCGCGCCAAGCGCGAGCTTACGGACCGCGATTCCCATGCGTTTCTGCGCAGCTCCATCCCTGCGCTGCCCCAGGTGCTCCATCTAACCAACAAGAGGCTCTTCGAGCTCGCCGAGCCGCTGTTCACCCGCATCGAGCGCCCGCTCAAGCAGGCGGTGTATGACTCGGACGTGCCGGCAGAAGAGATCTCGCGCGCGGTGCTGGTGGGCGGATCCAGCCGCATGCCGGTGGTGCGCGACTACCTCGAACGTTTGCTTGCGGTTCCTGTGACCTGCGAGGAGGATTGCGATGTGGCCGTAGCGCTTGGCCTGGGCACCTACGTTGGCATCAAGCAGCGCGCGCGGGGCGTCGACCGCTTGGTGCTAACGGACATCTGCCCGCATTCGCTTTCGACCGACGTGCGCAACCCTCATCCGCCGTTTGAGCCCTTGGCATCCGTCCTCATCCCACGCAACACCACGCTGCCGGCGAGCAGCTCGCAGGTGTACGCCAATTCGCAGGTGGGTGCGCGAGAAGCTCGCGTGGCGGTGTACCAGGGCGAGAACGTGTACGCCAAGGACAACAAGCAGCTGGCCGAGCTCATGGTGCCTCTGCCGCGCAACGCTAGCGAGCAGGAGGCCTTTACCGTCACGTTCACCTATGACATCAACTCGATACTGGGCGTGGAGGTGCGCGTGCATTCCACGGGCGAGGTCACGCGCCGTGTCTACAACGGGTCGAGTTGGGACGAGGGCGAGGGCGCGCTGGCGACCCTGCAGGAGGTTCAACTGAGTGCGCGCATGGAGCCGGCACGGGTCGACGCGGAGCTGGCCCTGGAGCGCGCGCTGCGCGCGGCGGCCGAAGGTAGCGACTATGTCCGCGACTATTTACGCGTTTTAACCTGCGATTTTGCAAGCAGCTTGAATTCCAACAGCTTAAAGCTATTGATTATGAAAACACGCCAGCTCAACGCCGTGCTCGATCGCATCGAGGCTGACAAGGCGGACAACGCGTTCTTTAGGCATGGGGACGAGGGCAATTGCGGTGAGCCCGGTGGTCCTGGCGACAGCTTGGGCGAAGATGCCGGCGACGGTTCGCATGGTTTGGACGATGGCTTGGACGAGGAATGGCTGTGAATATCTGGGACGTCTTGGAGATGGAGGCCACGTCGAGCGCCCGGGCGATTAAACGGGCATATGCGCGGCAGCTTGCCAAGCATCACCCTGAAGATGACCCGGAAGGGTTCCAGCTGGTGCAGGCGGCTTATGAGCGCGCACTGCTTATCGCCCGCGGGGGCAAGGACGCATCCGGGGACGTGTCGCTCGCGCTCCGTGCAAGCGTCGAAGCCGGGGCCGACGCGCCGGAGGCCGCAATCACGGCGCCCGCGGCGACGTCCCCCGCAGTGGGGGAGCCTGCGGCATCGGAGCCCAAAGCGGTGCCGTCCGCCGCTGACGTCACCGCCCCGCGTCCGCGTATCGCGCGCCTGGGCGGCGTTTTTGCTGACGTCAAGGCCGAAGCTGAGGCCGAAGCGGCTGCCGCGGCCCCAGCAGGCGACCCCACAGGCGCAAGCGCCGGCACCGAGCCCGACTTCATCCGCGAAAAGATACTGAGCGACATCCGGCATCGCGAGAACGCGCTGCGCTGGATCGACGACCTGGACCGTGATCTGAACAGCAACGGCGACGCGCTCGCGGCTTTGCGGCGCCGGCCTGCAGCGCAGTACATGGACGTCGACGGCGCGGACCAGGCTGCGGCGAACCTTCTTCGTCCATACGTAAGCCGCATGCGCCGGCGCGATTTGGACCAGCTTGAACAGGCGCTGGGAGCCGCGGCAGAACAAGATGCGCTGCGCGCGCTGCTGGCGCGGCGCCGGGCGGAGCACGCGAAGCATCGGCGGGATGTGCTGAGCGTGCTGGCGAGCGTGGTGGTGCTCGCGGTGTCCTTTTCGCTGCGCATGGGGCAGATAAGCCGTAGGACGAAGCCGCGACAAGAGGCGCAGCAGAGCATGGAGCAGATGAGGCAAGAGGTCTTGAAGCACCGTGATTTGCTGGATTTAGAAGGCCCATCGTTTGGCGCGCCCATTGCCAGCGAGGATGAGAAGCGCGCGCTCGAGGCGGCGGCAGAGGCAAACCGCGCGGCGATTCTGGACTACCTGCGGCAGGCGTTTGGGGCTGAGTTCACGCTGGAGGAAGACCCATCGTTTGTTCCCGGGCATACCGACACGGTGATGGCGATAGCGACCGATTCGGCAGGTGCGCGCTATGCGGTGATGGCAGATGTGGACGAGGAGTGCCGCATAACCGAGATTCGCTCCGCCGTGGAGGTGGATGAGAAAGAAAACAAAGTGGAGATCGATGACGAGCAAGCATCGTAGTTCGAGCCGCGAATGGTATGAAAATGTCCGCAAACGGCAAAAGGGAATCGTAATGAAGATAACCCTTGACTCCGTGTCCAAGGGACTTTAGTTTAGGAACAGACAAATTCATACGTTCTCACTTGATGAGGATTGTTACCGCAGACGCGGGCAATACCGAAAGATGAGCAAGTAATTGCCTTTCGTTATTGCCCGCGTTTTTGTATGGAGGTTGACTGTGATCATCGCCAAGGTGCTGAACAACAACATCGCCGTTGCCGTTGACGATGAAGGACGCGACGTCATCGTTATGGGCTGTGGCGTTGCGTTCAAAAAGCGTCGCGGTGACGTAGTCGACGAGGCTAAAGTTGACCGCTTGTTTACACAGGATGTTTCCGAGCTATCTCGTCGTTTTGGAGAGATGATCGCGGAGATTCCCGAGGAGTATTTCGAAGCTGCCCAGTCGATTATCGGCAACGCGAAGATGCGTCTGGGTAGAAATCTTGACGATAATTTGTACCTGACCCTAACCGATCACATCCATTTTTCTATCGAGCGGTGTCGTCAGGGAATCACCATTCGCAACAGGCTTCTGTTCGAGACAAAGATGCTGTATCGCGAGGAGTTCGAATGCGCTTGCGAGGCGGTTTCTTATCTTGACAAACGCTTTGACGTTGAGCTTCCTCAGGATGAGGCGGCGTTCATCGCCTTGCATTTGGTAAACGCTGATAGCGGTGCCAGTATGGACAACACGTTTCAGATCACCCGTATGGTTCAGGGGATCAACTCCCTCATACGCAACTACTTCAAGATTGAGATCGATACGGAATCACTTGATTATTACCGGTTGATGATCCATCTCAAATTGTTTGCCTCGCGCATCGTTTCGGGCGATGGTGGGACAGCGGTTCATGATCGTCGGCTTTTTGATATGGTTCGTCAGCAATATGCTGGGTCGTTTGCCTGCGCAAAGCAGGTAGCGTCTTTTATCCAGAAGATGTACGGCCACCACGTTTCTGAAGATGAGTTGATGTATTTGACGATTCATCTTGAGCGTGTGTATGGCAAAAAGGTGCGAGGGCTCTCCACTGGCTCTCAAGCCTAATTCGATGCATCCGAATTGCCCAAGAAGGGGCGTGCTCGAGAGCGCTTAATGGGCAATTCGCTAACGGTCATGCGAGAAATGGATCCGGTTCGCAGGCCCGTGCATAACTAGTTCGCAACAAGAACACCGGAAAGGAAGAGATAATGGATACGCAGACACTTGCGAATCAAATATTGGACAAGGTGGGAGGCCCCTCCAATGTGCGCGAAGTATTCCATTGCGTGACGCGCCTGCGCTTCTACCTGCATGATCGCTCTTTGGCGGACGAGGAAGGCCTTGCCAAGATTCCTGGAGTGCTAGGCGTTGCCGGCAAAACTGAGCAACTTCAGGTTATTATCGGCAACGAAGTCGATGCGGTGTGCAATGCGGTCCAGGCATCTGTTGGCAGCGCTCCCAGCGATGCGAAGGAGAAGCTTGCCCAGGATGTGCAGCGCAACAAGGAGGAGATGAAGAAGTTCCGAATTGGCGGCTTGTTCGAGACGGTTGCGGCGATTATCCTGCCCGTTATTCCCGCGCTTGGCGGTCTGGGTATCCTAAAGGGCATCATCACGATTATGACGAGCTATCTTGGCTTTACGGCCGATATGGATCTCATCAAGGTTATGACGATCGCTGCAGACTCTGTGTTCTACTTCTTACCATTCCTCATTGCCTGGTCTGCGTCGAATCGCTTTAAGACCGATACCGCCCTTTCGCTTGTCCTTGCTGGATGCCTGCTGTATCCTACTATGACCGCGGGCCTCGCCGAGGGCGCGGCTCCTATGAGCCTGTTTGGTCTGCCCATTCCCTTTGTGAAATATGCTGCGAGCTCCATTCCCATCATGTTGAGCGTATGGGTGCTCAAGTATATCTATGCCTTTGTTGACAAGCATATGATTAAGCAGCTGCGCCTTGTGTTCACGCCTCTTGTGACAATGATCTTTATGGTTCCCATCACCCTTGTCATCACCGGCCCTATCGCGAACTACATCAGCCAGGGAATCGCTTGGGTGTTTACCAGCCTCTTCGCTTTCTCTCCCATTATCGCCGGTGCTGTAATCGGAGCCACTCGTTCCCTGTTGGTCTTTACTGGCATGCACCTTTCCTTGGGTGCCGTGTGCCTTAATAACATTACTAATTACGGATACGACATCATCCTGCCCGTTAACACTATGGGCACCATGGCAATCGTGGGTGTTTGCCTGGGCGTTTGGATCTGCGCTAAGAAGCAGCAGAACAAAGAGATCGGTATGTCTACGCTCATCTCCTCGTTCATCGGCATTACCGAGCCCGGTATCTACGGCGTCCTCATGGTCTTCCGCAATGCGTTGATTGCTGACATTATCGCTGGTGGTGTTGCGGGCGCTTGGACTGCCTTCTGGGGCTGCACGTCAAACGCTTACGTTAACTCCTGCATCCTTTCTCTCCCCGTGTTTATGGACGAGCATTTTATGTTCTTCTGCATCGGCATGGTTATCGCCGTTGTTCTTGGCTGCGGCCTTACGATCTTCTTTGGCATCGATGAGGGAGAGGGCTATCCGGCTCGCATGAGCTTTGGCAAGAAGACTGTTCGGGCTGCAGATGTCCAGGACGCCGCGATTTCCCCTGCGCAGAAGGACGAGGCGCCCGCTGTTGCCCCTGCCGCCGTTGATGTTGTGACGAGCCCTGTCTCCGGCGAGGTTGTGATTCTTTCCCAGGTCGAGGACCAGGCGTTTTCTTCTGAAGCACTGGGCAAGGGCGTCGCTGTTGTTCCCAGCGAGGGCATCGTTGTGGCTCCGTTCGACGGAGTGGTGACCGCTCTGTATCCTTCAAGGCATGCGGTTGGCCTTACGTCTCAGCAGGGTATTGAGTGCCTTATCCATATAGGCATGGATACCGTCAATCTTGGCGGCGCTCACTTTGAGAACAAAGTCTCTCAGGGCGATGCGGTCAAGAAAGGTCAGGTGCTCGTTGAGTTTGATATTGAGGCGATTGCCAAGGCAGGGTATTCCGTCGCTACGCCGGTTGTTATTTCCAACACCGCCAGCTATCTCGATGTTTTCGCTGCCAAAGAGTCCGGCAAGGTAGAGCGCGGCGAAGACCTCATCAAGATCATTCGTTAAACTTGGATTAGAAAGGTTGTTCGATGTATCAGAACGTTTCACCACTGCATTTCCCCAATGGCTTTATGTGGGGCGGGGCTACTGCCGCAAACCAGGTTGAGGGCGCTTGGAATGAAGGCGGCAAGGGCATGACCGTTCAAGATTGCCTTCCGTATCGCGAGGTTGGCGTTGCAGACTTTACCAAGCAATTTGCGTTCAGCAGCCAAGACCTTGAAGAAGCGCTCGCTGCCGGCGAGGATGCAAATTATCCTAAGCGCCGCGCTATCGATTTCTACCATCATTACAAAGAGGACATCGCTTCGTTTGCCGAGATGGGCTACAAGGTCTTGCGCGTTTCGATTTGCTGGAGCCGCATCTACACCGACCCTCGCGATCCCGAGCCCAATGAGGAAGGCATCGCGTATTACGAAGACATGTTCCGCGAACTGCGCGCTCACGGCATCGAGCCGCTTGTTACGCTCTCTCACTATGATCCGCCGCTGGCATTGGTTACGGATTATCAGGGTTGGTATTCTCGCGAGTGCATCGACCTGTTCGTAAAGTATGCGCGCACATGCTTCGAGCGCTTTGGTCGCTACGTAAAGTATTGGCTGACGTTCAACGAGGTGGACGCCATGCTGCGCCACGCCGTGACCTCGGGTGGTCTCATTGAGGATCGTTTCCCTGGAATGGAGTTCGAAGAGGTCATCTACCAGGCAATGCATCACCAAATGGTAGCGAGCGCAAAAGCGGTAAAGCTCTGCCATGAGCTGGTCCCTGATGCTCAGGTGGGCTGCATGATGACCAAGCTTATGTTCTATCCCTATACATGCAAGCCGGAAGATAATCTGGCTACTCAGCAGCGTATGCGCAGCATCTACCGCTACGTCGACATCCAGGTGTTCGGAGAGTATCCCCGCTATCTGCTTACCGAGATTGAGCGCAAGGGCTATGAGGTTGAGATGCGCCCCGAAGATACACGGATCCTTCGCGAGGGCACGGTCGACTTTGTTAGCTTCTCCTACTATATGACCAGCTGCATGGCAGGGGATACCACGGGTTTGGACATGGCCCCTGGAAACACCGTTAACGGCGTGAAGAATCCTCATCTTCCCAGCAGCGAGTGGGGATGGCAGACCGACCCCACCGGCCTGCGCATCTCGCTTGTGGAGCTGTACGACAGGTACCGCAAGCCCCTCTTTATCGTGGAGAACGGCTTGGGCGCCAAGGACGTGGTGAGTGAAGATGGTTGCGTGCACGATCCGTATCGCATGGAGTATCTTGCCGATCACGTTCGAGCCATGAGCGACGCCATCAATGTCGATGGCGTTGACCTCATTGGCTATACTTGGTGGGGCTGCATCGATCTGGTGAGCGAAAGCACCCGTCAGATGTCCAAGCGATATGGATTTATCTACGTTGATATGGATGATTACGGCAACGGAACGTTCAAGCGCATCAAGAAAGATAGCTTTAACTACTACAAGCAGGTAATCGAAAGCAACGGAGAGAACCTGTCGTTTGAGGCGTAGGGCCTGGCTTCGATTAATCGATGAGGGGCGTTCGGCGTAATTTCGCGGACGCCTCTCTTTTTGTTTCAACGGCGAATGATTGAATGACTTTTATAGTTAAGGATGGTGGACGAGTTTTCCAAGGAGGTAAAACCCGCATGAAGGGCAGGAGATTTTCCTAAGGGATGCTCTGAGACGCAACGCGTCGAATGCATCCCGTGGAATGTCTCCTGCCCTTTGCGGAGCGGATTGCAATTTGGAAGCTCCTCGTCCACCTACGCCTTACGTTCGCGACGACGGCCCATGAGGTAGGTGGCAATCGCCAGCGTGATGATGTGCGCCGCCACAAACGGCCAGCGCGTGGGGTTGGAGATGCTGGAGAGGCCCACGGCCAGCGAGCTCGCAATGGCGATCACGGGCGCGATGGCGCGGCGAATGCGCGCGGCGCGGCTGGGCGCGGGGCCGGCGGGGTCGTGGATTAAGGCCTGCACGTAGAACAGCGGCAGCACCAGCAAGGTGAGGCTTACGCTGACTTCTGAGATGTCGCCGTTGGGCAGAAGGTTGAAGGTGGTGACCACGGCGTGCACGGCCATCCAAAACAGGGTGGTGCCCAGCGCGATCGCGGCAGACACCAGGGGGAACTTGAGCGTCTTGTTCATGCGCAGGACGGCCTTGGAGCACGGAATCTCGTCGTGCAAGGCAAGCGCGTAGGGCATGCGCAAAAGCGACAGCACCAGGCCGTTGGCGGTTCCCACCACGGCGATCAGCGCGATAAGGTTGGGCAGGGTCGCGGCGCCCTCGCCAAAGAGCTCTACAAAGAGCATCGACAAGCTGGCGTCGCCGGCGGCCATGACGGTCTGCGGGCCCAGCGTGCAAGAGACGCCCAAGAAGTAGCCAACGTAGAGGACCAGAATGATCGCCGGTCCGATGGTGAGCGCCAGCGGCAGGTTGCGCTTGGCGTTCTTGAGCTCCGGCGCGATGCTGGCGGCAGCGCTCCAGCCGTCGAAGGCGAAGGCGATGGGCGCGGCGGCGGCGATCCACCCGGTGCCGGCGGCGCCCGCGGTCTCCATGCCATGGACAATGTGCTGGGCGGGCTGGCCAAAGATGAGTCCCACCACCAGCACCACCACCAGCGGGGCCACTTTGGCGACGGTGGTGATGTTCTGCACGTAGCCGCCAAGCGTTGGCCAGCAGACGTTCCATACGCAACAGGCCAGCAAAAACACCACGCCAATGGCCATCTGCTGGGCAAAGGTACCCGCCAGGCCAAAGGTCATGCAGGCGTAGACGCCCACCACCCAGCAGATGATGGCAGTCACCATAGGCAGATACAAAAAGGTGAAGTGCCAGCCAACAAAGGTAAGGCGGTGCGGGCCCAAAAAGCGCTCGGCATAGGCGATGGGCCCGCCGGCGCCATCGGTGCGCGAGGCGAAGCGAGCCAGGGTGAGGCCGCCAAAGACAATGGTGGTCGCGGCCAGTAGAAACATCGCCACGCCCAGGGCAACGTTGCCGCCCGTGGCGATCAAGATGTTGTCAGATTTAAAGAAGATGCCAGACCCAATGCAGATGCCAACGATCATGCACAGGGCAGTGGTGAGCGTGTAGCGCTCAACGTGAACGGTTTGGTTTTCCATCGCGCGGTGCCTCTATGCGTCCTTGGTGGCGACGCCCAGGATGGAGCACATGATGCTCACGATGATGGCGCCCACAAACGCGGACCAGAAGCCGGAGATGGAGATGCCCGAGCCCAGCAGGTTGACGGACAGCCAGCTAGCGAGCTCCAGCATGAAGCTGTTGACCACCAGCTGGAACACGCCCAGCGTAAGGAAGGTGACCGGCAGCGAGATCACGGTGACCAGCGGTTTGACCAGCGAGTTGACCAGGCCCAAGAACAGGCCGACAAAGGCAAAGCTCAGCCAGGCGTCCGTGGGGCCAAACGGCGCGATGCCCGGAACAATAAAGGTGGCGATGGCGATAGAGATGGACGTCAAGAGCCAGTTGAGAAGAAAGCGCATAGGGGTCTCCTGTCTGTGGACGAGAATCATCGAATGGTCCGCCAGCCCGTCGGCGGTACGAGTTGGGGCGAGCCGGGGCGGGTGCGGGCAGACGCGCGGGTACGTGGGTGGACGCACCGAGACCGAGCGGTTGCGGTCTCGAGATTTCAAAGCCTATCACGCCTTTTGTACCCAATCCTTGTCCGAGCGCCCCTCAAACGGAAATACATGAGTGTCCGCAGAAGGGCGGTCGCGCCGTTGCCGCGTTGCCGCCTTCGCCCTGCGCCCGCGTGGTTGCGCGGACACGCAAGGGGGATAAGATGGTGGTGCCCCAAGCGGATGACGCCGCAAGCGCCCGCGGGGCCAACGTGGCAGCCTAGCCCGCCGCGCCACGCCGCGCGCCGCTGTACGACGAAGCAAAAAGAGCAAAGGGAGAGAATGGTGCAGACCTATACATATGGCGATGCCAAAACGGCGATGCCCGTCTGGGCGCAGGACGGCTCGCGCTGCATTTCCTTCTTCCTGTTCAACACGCAGGTGCATATGCACGCGTATGGCGATGCCGCCGCGCGCCCCACGGGTCGCCCCGCGGCCGCGGACCCAAACGCCGCTGCCGGTCCAAGCACCGCCGCGGGCTCTGAGGCCACCGCGCGCCTGGACGCCGCGCTCGTCGCCGCCCGAGACCGCTGCCTATTTTTCGAGCGCGCCTTCTCGCGCACCCGCGATGACTCCGATATCGCTCGTGCACACGCCGCCTCGCCCAATGCCGTGCCCGTCTCGCCCCAAACTGCCCACCTGGTCCGCCAAGCCCTGGGCTACTGCGAGCGCAGTCGCGGCAAGTTCGACATCACCATGGGCACGGTGACCTCGCTGTGGAACTTCCACACCGGCGAGGTGCCCAGCCGCCTCGCGCTGGCGCGCGCCCTGCCCCATGTGGACTACCGCCATATAGTTTTGGACGAGGAGCCTTGTGAGAAGGAGCCTTTGGGCGAGGAGTCTCTGGATAAAGACTCTCCGGTCCAGGGTTCTCTGGACGATGATGCTTTGAATGTCGGCGTTTCTCGCGTGCCCTCGTCCAAATCATTCCAGCCAACCCTTGCCATCACCGATCCCCAAACCATCCTCGATCTGGGCGGCGTCGCCAAGGGCTACATCGCCGACGATCTCGCCGACCTCTTTATCGCCCATGGCGTCGGCCGCTTTGTCATCAACCTGGGCGGCAACGTGGTGGTGCGCGGGGGCCGACCCGCGGACGCGTCCGCCCGGCCTCCCGTGGCCGCCGGCAGCCCCTGGCGCATAGGTATCATCAACCCGCTTGACCCCGCACACAACCGGGCCATCGTGGACATGGCGGATGGCTCCGTGGTCACCAGCGGCATCCATGAGCGGCGCTTTACCAAGGGCGGCGTCACGTACCACCACATTCTCGACCCCGCCACCGGCATGCCCGCCAAGACCGATCTCACCAGTGCAACCATCATCGCCCCGCGCTCCATGGACTGCGACGGCTACTCCACCACCGCCCTCATGCTGGGCGCGCGCGACGCCATCGACTTTGTGGAGTCGCTGCCCGGTATTGATGCCGTGCTCATAGATGAGGCGGACGAGGTCTGGTGGACGTCCGGCATCGAGGAGAGGCTGTCGTTGGTGCCCACGTTGCCGCCGCCCAGGATGACCACGTTGGCGCGGGCCACGCCGGGGACGCCGGCCAGCAGCACGCCGC
>ERZ833963.3538-NODE-3538-length-12133-cov-3.194983_pt1 | contig 12133 bp, 10 predicted proteins | sample MGYA00519693_ERZ833963 | MGnify/ENA primary metagenome ERZ833963 (study PRJEB31850, sample SAMEA3708748) | human gut metagenome | biome: human gut; feature: human-associated habitat; material: faeces | place: China | collected 2014 ... | reverse complement strand
AGGACTTTGGGACAGCCACTTTAAGAATAAAAACTTTGTAATTAAGGGTAATTGGCTCCTATTTTACCATCTCGTAATCGATGCCGTTTACATAGTAGATAGAATAGAAGTTTTTATTATGGTTTTTCATCCATTCCCGCATTTGTTGAATACTGTTCTTTTCAGAGTCACAGTGGTCGGCATCCTTGTCTCCTTTAGCCTCTTCTTCTGCAACTTCTTTTTCCCAGTTGTCGATGTATTCCTGTGATAAGCGTTGTTCCTGTAACACCCCGGTCACGACGATTTCGGAGTTAACCAGCTCTTTGTTGAAAGATTGTATGTTACCGCCAGCTTCAACACGGATTGTAAGTTTACCCGTGGAGTCCGCGATAAAACAGCGACGCCCGGAGTGAGAGCAGGTGTGTTTCACGACGCCTTTCAGAACGACCGTATCATTCAGTTGTTCTTCGGCCACGTTCAGAAGACCGTTAACGTCCAAGGCTTTGGAGGCCAAGGATATTTCAGTGGTATTCTCCTGCTTTGTTTTCTTGTTCGTGTTTTTGCATCCCACGATGGAAAGAGTTGCGATACAAGCAATAATAAAAATGAATGTACTTCTTTTCATGACGATATATTTATTTAATGTTATTTTCTTATTCTGGCAAAAAGGCATACAGTAATAAATCCGGCAATTCCCGTGAATAAGGTGATGATTCCCACAAGATATTTCCTGTATGATTTTTCTTTACGATACACGACAAAAGTAACTATTGTCAGTATAATATTCAACAAAAGAGACGGGAAATAATAACCCGAAACCCGGGGGTAGATGTAACTGTTCGTGCTATCTTGAAAGGTTACCGTGAACGGGAACAAGTAAGGTTGTGTTTTGTCCCACGTGGATTCCGGTGCCGGGCGGAACAGGCTGTCCACTTGACGCATACTTTTATTCTCCAAGGCGTAGGTACGTTCCCCGTCCGAAGAAATCTTGGCTACCGTCCAGTAGAACATATTGGCCATGATGGAAACCCGGTCTTTATCGGGATTCACGTCTTCCAACACTTTCACGAGTCGGTACCCGTCCGTGGAAAGATAGTAAAGCGTGTGATTCGTGTCGAACAGGAAGCCATACAGGCTCCGATTGTCAATTTCCATCGGGAACATACAGGAGATGTTACTTGCCTTCGTGTCCTTGACAAAAGGTTTCCCGTTTGTCATTTTTATATGGAAAAGATGTCCCTTGCTATCCAGAGCGAAATATCCTTCATCGTATGATTTCTGGCTCGTGGGAATCCCGGTGACCCACAGTGCGGGGAACGTGAAACCGGCCTTCTCCATTGCTTGCTGGAAACGGGCGGATTTCTGTTCGTCTACCCGGTTAGTGGCCATGTCGATGAATTCGATGTTCTCTTTCAGTCGGAACATATCGCTGGGGTTTTCAAGGTCTACTTTTCCCGAACAGGATTCGAACATGGGGTAGAGTTCTATGACCGGGGTATTTTTATCTTTGGGTTTGTACCAGAAGAAAAAGTTATTCCGGGCTATGGTTTGCCGGTCAACCGGGACCCCTTGGATGGAATCCGGGATGGCGTTTTCCATGGCTAACTGACGATAGTAGAACATGGGTAACACCCGGTCGAATTCCGCATCCGAGTAAACTTTCCCGCTCATGTCTTTTCCTCTCACGTTATCATTGTCCTGATCCAAATAACAGAATTGGTTAATGACAGAACTGTAATAAGTGAACGGGTACCGGGGAGAGGAATCCATGGTTAATTGAACGAGTGACGGGATAATCCATGATAATAGGAAAATGGATAATCCGATATATAGAATCTTTATTTTCATCTGCTTGAAATTTAATGATATTACTGCATTCCTTCTTTAAAGTGACGAATGGAGATTTTGGGGTATAGGGCTAAAAGTATAAGTGTCCCGAACAGGAAGGGGAGCATGTAAATGTAGCTACCCGGTACGCCTTGTACCATGAATAATGACAGGATCAATAACCCGATCACGGCATTATAGATTCGCTGGCTCCACACGGGTTCCAGAATAATCCACGCCGTAAGTAGATAGGATGCGAAACCGCATAATACTTGCGGGAGTATCGTGGCGAACCATGCCCCGACCACTTCTCTCGGGAAATCCGCGGATAGTCCCCACAGGAAACCACCATAGCTGACCGTGAAAAGGAGTAATAGGCATACTATCCCGTAACTTAGCATCAGGCATACGATCCGGTTCTCTCCAAGCGGGAGATGCAGTGTCAGTTTGAAACGTTTCTTCGTCATTTCCGGAATAAACTGGGTAATTCCCATGATGATCCCGGCAAGTAGCGGTAAGACTTTTATCTGGTCCAGCAAAACCACGTTTTTCAGGATAAATACTTCCCACAAGTGTGGCATCCCCACGTTACGGGCGGCACTTGAAATGCGAAGTGCAATGTAGCCCATGGCGAGGATAAATACCACGAACATCAGGAGAAACATCCAACGGGTTTTAATCCATTCTTTGAATAGTAGTGCTTTGTTCATCGTTTTAGTGTTGTTTTTGATTAATATTTTCCGGTTAACCCGATAAAAGCGTCTTCAAGGGATAAAGTTTCCTCCTTTAAATCTGCCACTTGTACACCTTTTGATTCCAATAATTGCCGGACGGTTTCGAGTGGTTCGAAAGAGTAGGTAATCCATTGACCGTTATTTTTTTCGGTGTTCCATAGTTTTTCATGTTCCGTGGGAACTTGCCCCTCGTTCAAGGAGAAACGGAAACGGTGGAAGTTTTCCATGATTTCCCGGGTCGGTTTGTGAATCAACAGGCGTCCGTAATCCAGAATCATACAATCGTCAATCAGCAATTCCATGTCTTGGATGATGTGGGAGGTCAGGAATATCGTTTTATCCCCTCCGGCGGCAAAATCCCGTAAGTATTCCACGAACAGACGGCGATAGCCGGGGTCCAGTCCCATGGAGAAATCGTCTAGGATCAGCAATTCCGGGTCTTGGGCAAATAGTAACCCAAGGGCGACTTGAGAACGCTGACCGCATGACATATGATTGATTTTTTGATGAGGAACAACTTTTAGTTTTTCCATCAAACCGTAGAATGCGTCTCGTTTCCAGTTCGGGAAAAAGGCCCGGTAATACTTTTCGATTTGCTCGATCGTGAAATAGGTGTGTTGCACGTGACCTTCCAGTAATAAGCCGATCTTGGCTTTCGTGGCGGGAGTGAGGTGATTCATGTTCTCGCCGAGAAGGTAACACTCTCCGGAATGGGGTTTTAAATAACCGTTCAATATGTTGATGATGGTGGTTTTTCCCGTTCCGTTTTTTCCGAGTAACCCGAGTACTTTACCTTTTTCTACTTCGAAGTTCAGGTTCTCGTAAATTAATTTTTCTCCGTAATAGTGCGTTATATTTTTACACTCGATTACTTTTTCCATGTATAAAAGATATTATGGTTTAAAAAACAATGCCGCAATGTGCTTGCAGGGTTTCCCGGTGCAAGTCGTTTTGGCAGGAGTCATGTTGCCAGTTTAATTTGATAAAGATACCCCTGTTTTTAGGCAGGGAATAATTCCAGCGGAGTTCTATATTCGTGGTCCAGTTGTCCGCGGAGAGATTGTCGTAAGCCTTGTAAACCGCAGCAAGGGCGATTTGCTCTTGGTCGATTTCCGTGAGCTGCAAATCGGCGGTTGAATTCTTACGATACACCCCGTCCAGAACGAACTGGAAAGAGTGCTTTTTGTAGCCGGTTGCGGCAAAGAAGTTCATCCCGCCGGATAAATAGTTTACTTTCATGAGGCGGGCAGGGTCAAGATATTCCATCTTGAACGAGTTGAACCCGGCTCTTGGTGACAGGTACCATGTAAAACGGTCTCCCTTGGTTTGCCCGTATACTCCCGAAACGGAAATATCTGCTTTTTTCACGGATAACTGTTCGGCCTCGCCCGTTTTTTCGTACACGTTGGTAGTGGCACTTCCGATAAGAGATTCAATCCCTTGACGATCTTGGTAGGTTGCCCGTGTCCGGACTCCCCACTGGTGCTTGTTCCGGAAAGAAGTGTAAGCGATTTCGGCTTTCATCTCGTCCTGATTCAACGTGTTCAAGGGCAGGTCGTTCAGGTCTGAAATAATCTTCTCGAAAGAGAATCTTTCATACCCGAAGGAGCCGGAGAAACCTTGTTTGTCGCGGGGGAAAATTTCAATGCTTGCCCCGTAGCGATGACCGTCGTAGAAGAGGGAAGTGGCCCCTCTGCGAAACCGGACGTAGTCCATGCCCAGACCGCTGAGATTATAGGTAATGGCGGAACCCAGTTCACTATAAAACTTCACGTCGTTGGCTTGCTTGTATTTTCCGGCATGGAAGGCGATTCCCATGGAGTATAGCTTGTTCAACTTGGCCGACATGCCGATGGAGGCTTTCAGGTCCGAGACGATGTTTCTGGGGCGGGGATCGATCTTCCGGTACTCGATAAGGGCCCGGTAATTGGCATATATCCCCCAAGTGAAACGTTTATGTTCCTGCGCGTATCCCCCGGCAAAATAATATTCTTCAAAGTCCATGTCCCCACCGACCGAGTCCGCGACCACGTAAGGATATACCATCAAATAATCGGACGTTTCGTTCCATTCTACTTTTTCCCTTTTCCCTTTTTTAAAATAGGCGTTTCCCCATGTCTTGCTGTTTTCTCCTAATGGCATATAAGAAAATGCGTGGAAGGAGAAATTACGAACTTCCGAGCCTAATTGGGGCAAAAATGCCTTGTTTGCATTCTGTTGTTCCCAACCGATTTGTAGTTCCGATATGGAGAACGTGTGAGCATAGTAATTTATAGCCGGGTTATCATAGATTTGCGACACGAAACTCTCCGTCGGGGAGAAGTAAATCCGTGCGCGGGTGTTTGCCGGAATACTATCCTGTGCCCATGCCTCGAAGGTCTGGAAAAGAAGACTAAAAATCAGAATGAAACGAAAAGTCATGATTTTGTCGGTTTAATAATTATTGTTTTAAAGACGGAGTGGCCTTGGCCTCAAAGTCTTCCGTGGAATTATTCGTGTCTTTCAGTATCTTGCGTCCGTCAGGAGTGGTGGAAAGTACTTTCCGGCGGACACTTTTGTTGTATCGGTTTTTGTCGCTTGCGACTTCCCCGCAGTAGGTGAATCCCATATCCAAAGATGGGTCAACGACATTCCAAACATATTGTGCTTTGTTACTTATGTTGACCGCATCGATGATCCATTCATTGGGAAACTTGTAGTAGTTTTTTGTCATGGTATATCCGGAATTAACATAGGAGCATTCGTATAAATAATCTTTTAGATATGTTTGTTTGTCTACACCCATACGAGCGATGGCATATGCTTTTAGACCTTGATTATTTAGGGTCCATATAGTTAGGGTGGAAGAATAGATTATATCTAAATTAGGAACCATCGGATTATCGACATCCTGATCATTATCATTGTACCATTCAAAATTTGCATTTCTCAGGTCAAACGAATTCGGTGTTGCAATAGTATGATCGATTGCTTTGTCACAAATCAGAATAGATTCTCCGGGTTGTACGGGATATTCTTTCCCGTTACCGGGTACCGCATATATATGTGTAACAGTCATGGCTTGGGACATGATGTCTGGTGTGTAGTCGTACTGGCGTGATGTTGTGAATTCTGATTCCAAGATCACAAGTCCGTCAGCATATAAAACAGAATCTGAATTGTTATATATTTTAAAATATTGATCTCCGGAATATTGTTTTCCTTCCAGTGTCGTACTTCCGGCGAAATAGACCTCTTCAATAACAAAATCCGCTTTCGAGTTGAAAAGGAATAATTTAATATTATCAGCGCTTGTTGTTCCGACAAGATTCACAGATTCTTTATATCCTTTTACCTGCCCTTCAACGTTTTTCTCGTCAACGATATAATTCATTTTCCCCTCTACGGTGATATTGTAAAGGCCTTCGTTGAGCGTGAGTTTCCCTGTGGTTCCGGTCATTGTGTTTGTTGTCAGTTTTCCGGTGTTCACGTTCTTGAACGTGACGTGCAGGTCGGATATACTTGTGACATTCAAGTCTTCCGGTTCCGTGAGTGTTAAAGTAAACTCTGTGATTTTTACTTTGTCATCATCCGTGCAGGCAATAAATCCTGCACAGATGAATAACATAAATACTAATACGTAAGAAATTTTGTTGACCATATTGTTTTTGTTTTTATAAAGTGTTTATTTCTTCAATGATGGTGTAGCTTCCGGGGTAAAATCCTCGGTTGAGTTGTTGGTATCTTGTAGAATTTCCCTTCCCTCTTCCGTGGTCATGAAAGTTTTCCGGAGAACGCTCTTTCCATATCGGTTTTCATCTCCGTCAATCACCCCGCAGTAGGTCCAGCCCATATCTATCGTGGGGGAGGTTACAATCCATTGGAATTCTGATTTGACACTTAAATTGACAGCATCTACAATCATTTCGTTCGGTACTTTGTAACAACTTTCTTCGCAGGGAATCTGGTATTCTTCAAAGACGAATAACCATTCGTAATCATAAGTGTAGTCTTGTAAAAACTTTTCGATATCTCCCAGTCGAGCTATTGCGTAGCTATTGAAACCACGATTGTGGAGTAAAAATTTGCCGTACGGGGTCAACATATTAGGAACTTCGTGGTTATCAATATCGTCACTATCTTCATAGAAGATTTCGAAATCCGCTTTACTTAAATCGATGGAGTTTGAGTTTTGGGCTTGATGATTTATCCCGTTATCTGCAATGATAATATATTCTCCGGGATTAACCGGGTATTCGGTTCCATTACCCGGGATGGTAAGAATTGCGCTTACGGCCATCGCCTCTTTCATGATGTTCGGGGTATAATCCTGCTTGTCCACGGTTTGGAATGCTGATCCCACAATGGACAATCCGTCTGCGTACAGCACTTTGTCCGTGTTGTTATATATTTTAATATATTTATCTCCGTCATATTGTTGTCCTTCTTCCGTCACCGTTCCCGTGTAAAAAATCTCGGCGATAATGAAGTCGGAAGATGTCTGGCTAATGAATAATTCGGTTGCTAAAGAGGCGGTCGTTCCCGATATGTTGACCGATTCTTCATATCCCCGGATTAGTCCTTCATGGCTTTCTCCCTCTCGCTTGTATTGAATAAAACCTTCCATGCTGATATGATACATTCCTTCCGGAAGGGTTACGTGGATTTGATTATTCTCGAACGTCGTGTTATTTGTCACTCGTCCGGTATTCACGTTGGTAAACTTTACTACCATATTGGATATACTAGGTTCTTCAAATCCTTCCGGGAGTGTTGTGTTTAATGTAAATTCGGTTGTGTTAACCGTTTTGTTATCGTCCGTACAAGACAGCACGCTAAAGATCGTCACGATCAGCGAACAGAAAATGATAAAATTGTTTTTCATATTCATGATATATTGGTGTTATAATTTGATGTTCAATTCCATGCCGAAATAGGGGACTGCTTTCCTTCTGATTTTCGCCCCGTTGGCCTCGTAGCTGGGATTGTAGTCCAGTATGTTGTTCACGAACAGGGAGAGTCCTATCTTTTGATTGAAATACTTGGTCGCCGAGAAATTGATGTTGATGGATACGGGAACCGTTGTCCGTTTGAAAGCGGCCTCGTTATAGTTCACTACCAGATGCTGGCGTTCCATGTCGGTTTGATCGGCAGCCGTGTAATCGTGTTCTTCGCCTTTGATGTCCACGTACTTGATCGGAACCCCGTTCTTTCTCATGCTCTCCTGTGCGGTAAACCACATGCATTGTACCGAAGTGGCGAAATTCAGTCCGAGCTTTTGCAGGTACGTGTCGAACATGAAGTTCGTGTTGAATTGTTCCCGAATGTACCCGTCGTCGTCCAGATATAACCCGATGTATTTTAATTCCTTCCCGTTCAATATCACGCTGGGTTTCCTGTACACCGGCTGGCTGTTGTGGTAGGTCGATTTGAACCATGCCCCGGTGACCGTGAGACGGGTGTGTATGGATTCGATACGGTTGGACGAGTATTGAAACTCAACTCCTTTTTTGATAATCATGCTACCGTTCGTGTTTATCCCGTACGTGCTGATCACCGTGTCGTTCGTGTAAGTCAGGTCACTTAATTCCGGTGGTCCCTGTAATGAGGTGTGGTCAATGGTTGAGGCGTCATATTTTTTATACTGGAAAGACCGGTAGTAATTGGTTGTTCTGAAACCGTCAGTCATTTTCTCGTAGACATAATTCACGGAGAACAGGTGTTTGTCATAATCGAAATCCAGACGTACTTCCCATTTCTTGTTACGGGCGGGTTCCAGATCGTAATTCGTCGGGTCAATAATATAGGTCATCATGTTTAAACGCCGGAAGTCAGCGTTCGTGTGATAATAGTTCAATTGAGTCAGGTCGTAATAGATCTTCTCCGGGTAGAGTTGTGACATCACGGGCATTTTCCTTTGCCAGCCGATCCCGCCGACAAGTTGGATGTTTAATTGTCGGTCGAAGAGAAACAGGGTCGGGAATTTCCATTGCGCGTTTACCCGGGGATCAAAGTATATTTTACCCTGCATCCGGTAATCCGCATCCAAGTTGAGCGGGGAGAAGGCACGTATACCCCCGGCCACGATCAGCCGATGCCGGTCGATAGGAATATCAATCCGGTCCTCGATGAAAAACGATAACAGGTGATCTGCCGGAATCTCGTCATACGGTCTGGGGCGATAGGAGGTCGAGGGATAAAGAGGCCGTGTCAGGTCGTACACCTGACCTTCCCCTAGGTTTTTACTCATTCGCCATTCAACTCCCGCTTTCAATTTATTCGTGGTGTTGAAAAGATCGAAGTGAAATTCGCTCATCGTCTTCACGTAAGCATTGATGGGTTTGCCATCCACTTTTAAATGTGCCGTATAGCGATACGGGAGAAAAATCCCGTCGTGTTCGCCTTCTTCCGTGTTGTCGGGAATGGGGGTATCTTTATCCAGCGAGATAAATTTAGTCTGTTTGATTTTGTTGAGCGAGTAGTCCACGGCGGCGGTTAAGTTGACGTATTGCCAGTGCCGGGATTGGGTGAATACCCAGTTCAGCCTGTTTGACACGGACATCCGGTGATAGCTGGATTTGTATTTGTCTATCTTTTTGTAGCTGATGTCCGGATCGCTTTTCTCATCATCAATGGATTGCCCGTAGTCCAAGTCCAAATCCCATGATAATGACCGGGCGTTTGTTTTCCACACCCGTGCCACGTGGGTGGTTGCGGAGAGACGTTTGTAGTTTTCCAGATTGTTGCGGGGATCGATCTCTGCATCCAAGTAATCGAACCCGAAGTTGAATATCCATCCTTTGTTTGTCGCGAATCCTTTACCTAGGTACACGAGTTTACTTTCTGGGTCTGATTTTACGCGGGCTTCCCACGGATGGACTCCCGCTTTTCGTTGGATTTTGATTACTCCGCTGGTCAGTTCACCGTATTCAACGGAAGGAATTCCCCGGATCACTTCCACGCTTTCGATGAAATCAGTTGACAGCATACGCATATCAACCCCTTTGCCCGTGCTGTTCCGGTAGTAATCGTGATCGCTTTGACTGGCTCCCAGCACGTGTTGCATATTGGCATCCGTGTTGATCGGAACCCCGTTGACAAGAAAAGAGGTACCTAAGGATGAAATATCGTAATCGTCGCTGGAAACACCAACTTCCCGCAAACGGGCTTGGTTTACGCCACCGAGGGCGGGATCTTTCGTTCTTCCGCCCGGCAGTAATGCCAGTATATCCGTGAAACTTGACGGTTGCAGGAGTTCCATGGCCTTGCGGTTAATCTTGGAAGAGGTTGTAAGGCCTCTGGATTCGGATGCGGTGACAATAATGTCTTTTAGCGTGATATTGTCCGGTTGCAAGGCGATTGCAATTGTCGTATCCCGGTGGATGGACAGGGATTGATGTATCGGGGTATATCCGATAAAAGAGATGCTAAGAGAGTAGGTCCCGGTTGGAACGTTTTTTATACTGAAACTTCCTTTCGTATCACTGATCGCGTGAAGTTGCACGGAATCATTTTTTAATAATACGGTTGCGAATTCCAGTAATTCGTTCGTCTTGGCGTCTTTTATATTCCCTTGCAGGTGAAATTGTGTTTGACTTTGCGCTTGACCGGACGCTCAAGCAGATTTCCGATTACAGTTGCCGTCTAAACATTGACGAAGGTAACCCGGAAAAGAAATCGGCGGAGTTTATCAATTTCCTTCCAGTCATTGCCTATGATGGTAGCACCATGCAGCAGGTTGATGCAGGTGAGATTCTGGACATTGCTATGGCAGGTACCTGCCACCCTGCTTGCCAAACGTTGGGAAAGTGCGTTGCTTGTCAATGTGGATAACGATACTTTTTCCCGTTTGATGGCAAATCCGGCGGCGATGGATGCTTTGATGAAAATTGAGGGGTTTCGTAGTCTGAACGAGGATATAAAGACCATCATCAATAAGTCCGAAGCCGTTAAAAAGGCAAAGAAAGAAAGTACAGAAAAACTCACTTCAAAAGAGAAAAATGAGCTGAGTGAGGAAGAAAAAGAGTATAAATCCAAACGCAAACAGATTCAGGAGAACTGATTAAGTTCGCCACCCGCATTCCGGGTTTCATGTATCTGACCTAGTACCGGGAACGCTCTTTGAAGGATGTTATCACGTAGCTGGAACCGGGGCTTTTTAAGAAAGTAACAGGTCTGGATGTTAAAGCTTTTGAATTATTGGTGTCTCTCGGTGTATTCAATGATTCGCTGATGAACGATGCCGTTTATAAGTTCAAGAGATACGAAGATACCAGCTTGAGCTATACTGGCATTAGCCGGCATGAAGGCGAGAACCGTGGCGGTTGGGATACTGTTATCATGGATGCTGACTATAACAGTATGTTCGCTCTGCAACAGGCTTTGATAGAAGTACCAATTCCTTCGGCAGATGATTTGCCGGAAAAGCCATTTCTGGATTTTGCGGAAGCTGTCCGGGATATGGATCAGCCCAAAAAGTAAAAGCCGCACCAGACCGCAGCTGTACCAACCCCGGTACAGCCTGTGCCGCAAAAGCAGGTGGATCTGTCCCGTGTTACAGTTGGTAGTCAGCTTCGGCATAAGGCGTTCGGCATGAGGACGGTCAAAGAAGTCTAAGGCGGCATGATAATTGTACTCTTTGGCGAGACAGAGAAAAAGTTTCAGTTTCCAGGTGCGTTACTGCAGGGCTTCCTGAATTTTCCGAAATGATTCTACAACAAATATGTGCACACAGAAAATTGCCAAGAATAATTTGCTATGTAATTTAATACCCACATATCGCACAAATTGAATACGGCCTTTCATCCGGTACATAGACAACCAACACAAGAACCTCAGCGAGAGCAAGGCTCCCGCTGGGGTCGGTGCGTCTATGTACCGGCTTCTTTTTTGCTCTTTTAGACCGGCTGAAAGGAGGGCAGTTCACCCCCGGCCACGGCAGAAAGAGAAGCCGCCTGACCCCTGTCTTGTGGGGTAGAGAGCATAGCTTTTGTGTTGCCGGGGGCGCCCCAAAAGCGGGCGGCGCTTTGCGCCGAAATGGGCTCCGCCCCTGTAACCCCGGTCAGAAAGGAGCGGCTCAACATGACCTACAGAAAGAGAACAACAGCCATCCAGGTGCGGGTGACTGAACAGGAAAAGAGAAAGCTGGAACGTCAAGCCAAGCGGTGCGGCCTGTCCCTGTCCGGGCATCTCCGGCGGGTAGGCACTGGGGAGCCTGTGGCGGCTTTTCACAGCCAACGATTCCATGAACTCTACCGGCAGGTCAACGGCCTGCGGGATGATCCCACTACCCAGCCCATGGAGCGGACAGCGGCCCAACTGGACGAGTTGGCGGGTCTGATCCTGACGGCCTACACCAGCGGGGGTGTGGACGATGGCGACCACTAAAATCTGGCCCGCCAAGGACAGCCTTGCCCGTGTGGTGGACTACGCCCAAAACCCAGATAAAACTATCTATTCGGACCTGCGATCCGTCCTCCACTATGCCGCCAACATGGACAAGACCACTACCCGCGAGGAGCAGGCCATGTTCGTCACCGGCGTAAACTGTAACCGGGACACCGCCTTTCAGGAGATGCAGGCGGTCAAGGAGCGGTTTGGCCTGCAAGAGCGGC
>ERZ833963.3527-NODE-3527-length-12167-cov-2.579095_pt1 | contig 12167 bp, 10 predicted proteins | sample MGYA00519693_ERZ833963 | MGnify/ENA primary metagenome ERZ833963 (study PRJEB31850, sample SAMEA3708748) | human gut metagenome | biome: human gut; feature: human-associated habitat; material: faeces | place: China | collected 2014 ... | reverse complement strand
GCATCGGTCAGCGCATCGTACGCTTCGCGTGCTGCCTTGACAGCTTCTTCCTGCTCCAGCGTGACCTTATCCGGGTCGCCAAGGGCAGTGATTTTGTCGATAACAGCCTGTGCGGCCTCTCGATCCGACGCAGCCATTGCCGCGTGAATCTTTTCGGCCTGCTCCGGATATGCCTTGTCAAAGGCTTTCTTGGCCTGCTCGGTCAGCTGGTTGTAGGCATTCAGCGCCGCAGACATCGAATCGGCGTCCACGGCATCCGCGATGCCGGCAAAGATATCCTTGTTTTCCAGCTCTGTCGCCACAAGTTCCAGATTTTCCATGGCTGCATCCAGCGCATCCTGCTTTGCCTGCGGGTCGCCAAGGATGTTTTCCAGCACATTGATATAAATCTTACTGGATTCCAGCGTGTTATCACCGGAGGTGTAGGTCTTGTCCTCGGACGCGTTCTTGTACTGCTCACGCATTTCCGCAACCTTGTAGGTCAGCTGCGTCTTGTCGCCGATTTCGCCGGTGATGCTGGCGGTGCCGTACATGGAGTTATCCGCGTTCAGGTCTGCGCCGTAGCCATAAACCGTGAACTGCCAGCGCATGACCTCACCGTCGCGCATTCTCCAGCCCGCGGCGCCAACGCCGGGGAAAGACTGGCCGCCGGTGGTCTTGTCAGCGATGGAGTACATCCAGCCGGACATATTGTAGTAGTCGAACTCACCAAGATAATGGCCGTTCTTGTACTTGTCATAGTCAATCTGGCCGGTTTTCGCAGTAATATAGTCTGCAACATGTGCTTCGGTCTGCTGCGGATAATAGACATGAGCCAGATAGAAGCTGTCCTCCACCGTACCCTGCGTCAGATAGTCATAGTACGGAGCGGTCAGTTCCTCGCCGTTGTTACCCTTGTCCTGCTTGCCAGTATGCAGCAGCTCGTTGCTGTCCTTGTTCTGCTCAACAATCAGGTCGGTAATGACCTTGCTTGCCTGCGTGTACTTCGGCACGGTGACGAGCGTCGGCTTGATCAGATAGCCCAGACCCAGCGTGTCCGCGTCCATCGACACAGCGACCGTGATGTCCTTGACCGTCATGGTCGGCACAGCGCTCATGCGGTCGATAGCGTTGTTGAGCGCGGCATAGATCGTATCCTGCACGGCCTTGTCGATCTCGGCCTGCGAACTGCCAGCCGGTTTCGGCTCTGCAATCGTAATACGGTACTTGCCGTTTTCATACTCGGTCAGGACTTTCTGCCAGTTTGCCGCGCTGTAGTCGTTCTGATCCAGACGAGCCCGCGCTGCGTCGAGCTGTTCAAGTGCCATCTGGCGATCCTTGGCATACGGATCCTCCGCGCTTGTCCACTTGGCATAGACAATCAGATCCGTGTTCGGGATCACCGGGCTTTCCCACAGGGTGTCGCAAGTCTTGTCCGTGTACCAGCCGGCGAAGGTATATCCCGTCTTGGTCGGCTGCGGGACGGTGATGGTGCTCCACGCGGGGCCGGTGACCGAGGCCACGTCGGTGCCGCCGTTGGAATCGAAAGTCACGGTATGGCTTTCGGTCTGCAGATAGAACGAACCGTCGGAGCCAAAGTATACCGTGATACCGGCAGCCGGGGTAGCGACTGTAGTGATGGCGGTGGGACGAGCCTCACTGCCGGCAGCGCCGCCAATGTCGAACGCGTCAGCGGTATCCAGCAGCGTCCACGCGTTTTTATCATAACGCACGATGTAGGCACGGGTACTGCTACTGCCGTTAACAACCGCATAGATCTTGCCGTCGCTGCCGATGCCGGCATCAACAACAATGATGCTGTCTGGACGTACTGCCGCGTAGGTAGCGATAGTCGAAACATTATCCGTTGTCCAAACGTCACCCAACACATTGGTCGGAATGGCAGGGATGGTGCTGTCGGTCGTATAGGCGCCCTCCTCACCACGACTCATGATGACAAACTCATCGTTCTGTGTCTGCAGAAGAAGTTTCTCGTCTGAAGTCACATTGAATACGCGTCGGTTTGCTCTTGGTGTCACACCTTCGGGCAGGGCTACTTGCACCCAGTCCTCACCATCATAGCGATAAAGGGTGCCGTTCGTCTGCACCGCATAGGCTGTGGTGTCATTGACCTTGCGAAAGCTGTCAAACGGCACAGTGTTGTCCGTCCAGTTTTCTCCGTTCCAGTGCCTATTCTGCATCCAGACATTGTCTGCTGCAAACACGATGGCGCTATTTGGCGTTGCATTGCTTTGTAAGAATGTAACCTCTGCCGGATCAAGAATTGTTTGTTTGCGCTGCTCCCACACGCCTTTATCCGCATCATAATAGCGCAGCTCATAGTGGTTGGACGTATCCTGACCATTGATTTGCATATCTGTGGCTGAGAATACAAGCGCAACAAGGTCGTTGGAATGATCGTCCGCACGGCCAATCGCCAGTGCCGCTCCAAGGTCGTTGAAGCCAGCGCCCGATGTCTTGAGATCCTCCATGCCCTGCATCTGCACCATGTCGGTTGCACCGTTGGTTTCCAACTGATACACGCCGCCAACGCCCGCCGCATACAGCTTAATACCACCATTGGCTGTATCGATGTATGCCTGTGTGCTGTATAGGCGCGGGGCGCTGACCACACCGCCCAAAGAGCTGTTCACCGGTGTAGACAAATAGGTAAGTCCCAACGATTCCGCTGTCCGCGTTTTGACATCGAGTTCCTTATAACATTTTGTTCTGCCCTCTGTGTAGACGACCGCCGTAATCTTCTCAATATCTGCCGGCCATTTTTCCACTGCGAGTTTGACCTTGTTGTTTGCCGTCGAGCCTTTAAACGTACATACGGCCATCGGTGTCGCAGTTCCGGCTTCAACTGCGCTTTTAACCGCCTCCAGTCCACCCTGATAAACCGCAGCATGACTCTCAGCCAAATTATAATAGTTGGAGGTAAAAGTGACATCAACAGTTACATTAGCTCCCGCAGCCAGTCCGGTGCCGCTTTCTACTACTTGATCGAGGCTGCCCGAACCATTGGTATATGCCTTCACGGATGCAATGCCTGTAATATAAACCGGCTCATAGTGCGCATAATACGTTGTCGGCGTTGTCACCGATTCTTCTGGCAGCGTGCTGTTCTCGCTGTACCGTTCAGTGTTATCTCCCTTGCTCCAGTAGGCAAATTTCCAACCATCTGCGCCACCGGCCGTCAGTTGCCATGTGTCATCCTTAACACGGGTTGCGCTGCCGTTGAGGCCTGTAATTTCCGTCTCGTTCTCATCCACGCAGACAATGCTCGGCTGCGTCCACGGATGGAAATATGCAACATACGCAGTCGCAGTATTAGGAGGCAGTGCTTCTGTCGTCAGCGGATTATCACTGGACAGCCATTCAGAATGATCAGCCTTACTCCAATGGTCAAAGGAGTATCCATCATTTGCCGTTGCCGTAAGCTGATATGTGTTATACGACTTTGTTGCCTTTACGGAAACCGTTCCTTTCGGGGTTCCATCCTCAGCCAGCTCGCTGGTTGCAGTAGCTTTTGCCGTATAATCATGGCCGACCAAAAGCGGCTTGATTGTAATCGTAGAAATATCGAAACTTGAAGGATCAAATTTCTGCATTACCTTTACAGTCAATTGCTTGTTATTTGGTGCGATTGACAAGTAATTTAAGCCTTTTCCATATTTTATGCTTCTACCATTGTAGTTATTGTGTTTTGTATAGCTTTTTCCGTCTACAAGCCAATCACCAGCTTCTGTGCTTGTATCCAATACTATGTCAAGCTCATCGGCGGACCATTTTGTAGATGTTTCAAAAATGTATGTATTTTTTGCTGTTTCTGACTTTTTAATGTGGTTGCCCTTTATCGTTACCTGCGGCTGTGGTTCGCAATCTGTTGTGTCCACAACGACTTGGAATGTTTTTGTATTTGTATCATCTGCTGCATATATGGAACTCGATAACACCGATATTAGGCAAAAAAGTGTGAGAAATAGCGCTATAATTCTTCTCATAATCCACTCCATAAGAATTAGCCCGTAGGAAGCAGATGTTCTGCTTCCTACGGGCCGTATACGGTTTTACTTCACGACAAACAGTTCATTGTAATCGTTGCCAAAGACAATGATGCCATTTGCGCAAGCCATGCCTCCCAAGGCGTAAGTTCTTGTTGTCGTCCGCCACGTATATCGTACGGCACTCTGGTCGCGGGCGCTTGCCGGATAGCAGTAGCCAGCACCGCTGCTGGAGTTCGTGTTGAAGTACACATAGCCGTCACTGTACAGAATCGAGCATTGCACCGGGAAACCGGACGCGATGGTTGCAACACTGGCATTCGTCGGATTGGTGGCTGTCGTATAGGTAGTCACTTGAACGCCGCCAGCATTGAATCCGCTATAATAGCCGGTGTAAATACTGATAGTCGAACCGTTTTTCACAACAGTCGGCGCAGAAGTTGAGGTCGCGCCCAGCTTTACATGCCACTGATGCTCCGGCTCACCGCTTGCGTTCGGCTTATAGCACCACAGGAATCCACCCTGGCTAGTAAAGTACAGATAACCATCCTCATCCGCTGTGACCGTGGAGCGGACGTTGCCTGCGGCAGTTTCATCGGTTGCTGGCAATGCTACCGTACCGCCGGTATTTTCGAAGGATGCAATGCTTCGATAATGGAGCACACCATTGTCACTGCCAAAATAGATGTAGCCGCCAACCTTAACTGCACCTGCCCAGTAGAATCCAGAGGTGTATGAATACTCATTCGACACTTCTCCGTCCAAGGAGAGCTGATAATACGTGCCTCCTGCGTTACCTGTCCAAGTACCGAAATAAATATAATCACCGTACTTGACAATCGGAGTGTTGATCTGGCCGGGAATCGTAGTTTTCAGTGTGACGACCGTCGGCGTGGCGCTGTCCAAATCTGTAAGTTCCAGAATCTTGCTGCCTGTGCCCGTCAACCATTCGCCGCCAACGTAATCGTCATACTGACTGATGACACCGACGTAAAGCACACCGTTTTCCTCATCAAGGCACGGCGTAGAAAGCTGAAACCCGCTCTTCGCATTCAGCGACGTATCCTCATTTCCATAGGCCGTAGTACGCCAGACTTCAACCTCATCCGTGCAGTTATACTTGATAACTTGTGCACCGTTGGTACCGCGCCCATCAAAGAGAACATACGCATAAGTCTTTCCGCCGACTGTCTGCATAACCGGTACGTTGTCAATGCCGTCCCAACCACTACCACCGGTTAGGGCAACCTTGACTTCTTTTGTTATGCTGGTCGGCGCATCAGAAACAATGGATGTGTGGTTCAAATCGCCGCCATACATCGGCCACGACTCGTTTGCCACCGCAAATGCCGTTACACTGAGCAGCATTGCGAGCGTCAGAAGGATTGCTAAAACTCTGCTTGTCCGTTTCATATTTGGAACTCCTTTCGTTTTTCGCAAAACTCGTTTCTCACGTACTCCCGATGCAGTCGAGAAACAGCGCTGCGTCGGAATATGTCACAGCAGGAATGGTTCTGCTGTAAACACCAGTTTTTCTGCACCACAGATACGATACGGCTTCCTGCGCTCCCGCTCCGCCTTAACGTGGACCGCGTTATCCGTCCCTTGGCGCGCTCGTTTCGCCGCGTCACTTCCCCAGGACAGTATGCATTCTCGCTGTGGCTATTCAGTTGTCGATGCGATTCATCTTATTGGGACGGGCGAAGGCCCGCTGGTTTCTTGAAAGGGGGTTCCCCGGCTCTGTGTTCCCGCGCAGAGCCGGGGCCTTGCGTCATGCTGACGCACAAAGTGCATGTCTCAGGGGGATGAGACGCACATCTATCTGCAAATCTGTCCGTTTCAGATTGGCATACATTATTATTGGGGTGAAGCTGTTTCCGGCGCGGCTGCGGGCGATTCCGCCGGCTTCTGCGCTGCCTGCTGCGTTTCCTTTTTCGCAGCTTTCTTTGCCGCCTGCTGCTGACGGAACTGCGTCAGCTGGCGTTGGTATTCCTGCTTGAACTCCGGCGTTTTCCGAGGATTCCAGCCATCGGGGAACTTGACGCCGCGCATCTGCAGCGCGTTCAGCGTCCGGCCGGTGATTTTTTCATCCAGCCAAAGGTCTGCCCGAAAGCGTCGGCCTTTGCCCTGAAGGGGAATCTGACGTTTTTTCATTCTGTGATTTCCTTTCTCCAAATAGATTTCATATTCTTTGAAAGAAAATCTATGTTTGCACTTCGGCGGCCTTTGCCGCGCGCTTTTTCTCGGACTTCTGTTCGCGCCGAGCGGCTTCGGCCGCTTTTTTACGGTCTTTTTTCGCCTGCGCGTGCAGCGCGGACTGGCGTTCGTACTCCGCCTGGAACAGCGCTGTCCGTTCCAACGGGAAATTGCTCACGGCCGGGCCAGTGCTGACCGGAAAGCCGCTGTATGCCAGCGCGTTGACCCACGAGCCGAAGCGAAGGGCCAGCAGATCGCCGCCGAGGACTTCCGACTGCGCCGGGACGTGCCCCAGCTCTGCCTGACATCGCCGCAGGTAGTTGGCAAGCTCTGCCGCCGAATCCTTCTGGTGCTCCAGTATGAATTCAATGTTCCGGCGGGATATCTCCAACCGCGCAGCCTCGTTCATTTTCCGTTCGTGCAGCGCCCGGTTATCCTGATAATAAAACGGCTTGTCCTTCATAGCCGCACCCCCGCTGCCGCGCAGAGGTCACGCACGATCTTCCGGTTCGCAAACGACGGGGGATTTTTCAGGAATTCGGCGGCTTTGCCGTCGTAGACGCTGCGCAGCGCCTTTTGCCACGAGCCAAAGCGGTATTCAAGGAAATCTCCGCCGATGACCTCTACCCGCGCGGGCGGATGGCCGATGTCCTCCATGCAGTCCCGCAGGTACAATGATAGCGCCGCAAGGCTGTCGTGCTGGTGGTCGAGAATAAACTGGGTGTTCTTTTTGATGATGATGCGTCTGACGCGGCCCAGAACCTGCTGGGTACGCGCGTCCGGCTGGCGTTGCTGTTCGTCGTGCATGATGCTCCTCCTATCGTACTTTTTCGCATACCATCCCTATGGTGGGATAATCTGGATTTGGCACATACAAAAAAGCGCCATTTGTTCCGTAATGGAGAAACAAATTGACGCCCGTGCCAAGTACGATAAGCAGATCATCGTGCCGCTTACCATACGTTTTTGTTTACCTCCTGCACATCGCGGGATCATAAAACAGACAGCATCCCATGCAGTGAGAATAGCGATTCTTCCGACTCGGACTATGGATGCAGATCGCATCCGCGCTCTGATTCCTACCTTCTCATGGGAAACCCCCACAATGGCGGCCTTTCGGCCACATGACCTGCGAACAAGCGCTGTCTTACGCTTTCCCTCAGATCACTTTGGAATCTTGCTCATCCTTACGGCTCCGGGCGAGCAGCCGCGCACACTCCCAATGCGCACAGCCTTCCTCTTTCATCACAAGCTCAGTCCAAACATGGCCGCGACCTGTGATTACACATCCTCAGCAAACAAAAACCAACGATATGAAATTGTAAAATTGAGCAGTATTACACTTTGCTCACCGTGCCGTACTAAAATAGAAAATACGGCGTTCGCATTTCCCAAAGTGTAGCACTTTGAAACCAGACAAGTTCCATAATTTTCGTCTTATTTCACTCATATTATACAGCAAGGCGGAAAATTGTCAATCTGATTCCCTCTCATTTTCAAGTAAGACGATAAAAAATTATTGGATTGACAAATGATCGTTCGTCAATTTGGGGGAATTTACTGGTTTCGTAGTTTGCAAAAAAGTCGATTCGCCGTCAGCATTCTGGTAACAGCATTTTGTTGGGGAGGAGGATTCTCTTGTCAAACACAGGTGAGAACATTTATGAGCGTCGGGACGGACGCTGGGAGGGCCGTTATATCTGCGGCAGGAAGCCGGATGGGCGCGCGCAATATGTATCCGTTTATGGACGGAGCTGCTCAGACGTTCGGAATAAGATCCACGAACGGCTTCGGGCATGTGCGCCGGAGCCTGCGCCGCGCAGCACCGGGGCATCCGTTTTGACGGTAAATCAGCTTTTTGAATCATTCCTAAGTCATGCGGATGTGAAGCCGTCCACGTATGCCCGCTATAAAACCGTCATTGACCTTCACATTCTTCCAAAGCTCGGCAAGCGGCGCGTCGCAGGTTTGACGGCGAAAGAGCTTTCTGGCTATCTGTCCGAGAAGCGGAAATGCGGAAATCTGCGCACTGGCGGCGCGCTCTCTGAAAAGAGTGTACGAGACCTGGCTGTACTGCTTAAAAGTGCGCTCCGCTTTGCGCAGAAAGAGTTTCACATTTACACGGATGCGCTGAATATGCCGCTGCCGTCATGCAAACAAAAGCGTGTGCGCGTCTTTTCAGATCAGGAGGTGCAGTTGATGGCAAGGAAGATTCAAGATGTGTCCAATCAAAAGAACACCGGCATTCTGCTGGCCTTGTGCGCCGGGATGCGGATCGGCGAGATCTGTGCGCTGAAGGTATCTGATATCGACTTTTTAGCCGGTACGATAGACATTTCACGCGCCGTGCAGCGAGTTCAGGCGGGCAAGAAAACGGAACTGCTGGTGCAAACGCCGAAAAGCGACGCTTCGGAGCGCGTGATCCCGCTCACATCGGACTTGCTTTGCTATCTGAAAACCGCAGTCCGTGGATTGCCGGAGCACGCGTATATTCTGACCGGCCGGACAGATAAACCAATGGAGCCACGAACGCTTCGTTACTATTTCAGCGGTTTCCTGAAGCGATGCAACATCCGATACCGAAATTTCCATGTGCTGCGGCACACATTCGCGACACGCTGCATCGAAACCGGCATGGACATCAAAAGTCTGAGCGAGTTGTTGGGTCATGCAGACGTTCGCACCACTCTAAAGTTGTATGTGCATCCGTCTTTGGAATCCAAGCGGCGTGCAATTCAGAAAATCGCGCTTCTGGATATCTGCTCGTAAAGGTTATTCGCCGTCAGGCATTCTGGTCAGTGCGGCGAAAGCCCCTGAAATTACGGAGAAATCCATCCGATGATCCCCGAGTGCTACACTTTGGGAAAAGTTTTCAAAGCATTTATCCACTATTTATACTGCTATGTATTGCGGCTGGGTGGATTTCATTTGCGTACCTGTTATATGAAAAGAAGGATGCCCCAAATAGAGGCATCCTTCCTGTTTAGACATGATTAAATACGGAATTTCCGAATGCAAAGAAACAGCTGCAGACAAAGCTCTGATACAGATCTTCATCGAGCGCCCCATCAAGGACAGATTCCTTCACCAAAATAGGCTGATACATCGTCAGGATGCGTTCAGCAGCTTCGTTGTCTCCGGCTTTGGCACAAATCAGCAGTTCCAGGAAGTTCATTTCCGTTCCTCCAATTCTTTCTTGATTCGCTGGATTGTGCGGTAATAAATCGCGGCTACTCCTTTATAGCCTATATGAAATTCGTCGGCCAACTCTGCAAATGAGCGTTCTTCCAACGCTCTGGAAAGAAATATCAGTCTGTCGCGCTCCTGAAGCTTTTCCAGAAGTCGCATCAGTGCGGCATATTCGGTCTGCAGATCAAGTGCCCGGCATACTGCGTCTTCCATGTCATAAGCGGACGCAAATACATTGTCGCTTGATTCTATAGGCTGTTCATGCTGCTGGTGGCTATCGCGGCGAGAAAGAAAGGCACTCTTTCTTCGCCGCAGCGCTACCAGCAAATATGCGGTAAACTGGTTCTGAATCACATGTTCTTCGCTTGTTCCGCTGTTTCTATATTGCATGGCATCCTCCGTATTAATCTGTTCTGTTGTTCGGACAAAACAGACGGATACGGAGGATTTCTGCACCGAGGAAAGATTTGATGCGGCGGGGCCTGAGAATTTATAGATGCTGTAACAGCGGATATACACGGGTAAGCTGGTATTTGCGGGATCATTGCTCACGGTCTGTGTTTACGCCTCCGGACTTTGCTGGGTATGGTTGCTTTTCCACCGTTGACCGCACCGCTGTGAAAAGCAAATGCCCGCTCAAATGAACGGGCATTGGGGATCAGTATTTTATTCTCTGTCAGCCTGCGCAATATCTCTGCAAACGCGCAGCATAAGGTTGCGGCTTTTCTCCGAGCAGCCGTAGGCAATCTCCGCAAACTGACTGGCAAGACTGAGCTTTTGCGGATTATCTGCACTACTCTGCACAGCATTTTCCATGCAGCCGCTGAGCAGATCCTCCAGCGGTACATTCAGCAGCACACTGATCTGAGCCAAACGTTCCAGATTCGCACGACATTCACCGCGCTCGATCTTTCCGTAATACGTATCAGACATATTCAGTTGTTCTGCGATTTCCCGTTGCGTCAATTTCATTCGTTTTCTCGCTTCTTGAATATGCCGGCCAATTACTTTGTACGATACGGACATATGCCTACCTCAGCTTCTAAAGAGTGCTGTTTATATTTTAACTGACACTTTTGAAATGATACAGAAATGTATAGCGGGAGATATACCTTTATATATTCATATCACGTCAAATTTATCATACTGACAAATACAATTCAGCTTCATAGGTTCCAGGGCACTTACTTATTCGCTGGGTTTCTATATCCACAAAAGGCCCCGCAGAAGATCATGCAAAATCTTCTGCGGGGTCTGTAACTGCCTATCTGCGGAATGCTTTCAGCGTGCCCGCAATCGTATTGAGGTTTTCTTCTGTTAAGAATGTGTCCGGTGTCGCATTGGAGCGCACCTTGCTTTCTGCTGGCGCTCCAACCGCCTGGCTTGACCGTGGAATATTTTCCAGTATGGAACGGACGATCGTTTCAAGCTCGGCCCGCGAGGGTGTGCCGCCGTTGTTTTCGATTCCAACGTAATGCAGAATCGCGTTTGTCAGAAACTGTGCTTTCAGGCGTCCTTGGGCGTTCAATTCCTCGACAGCCCTCTTTTGTCTTGGGTCGGCCATGCAGAAGCGGATCGTGAATTTTCCGGGGTCTTTTTTAATATCCATTGTGTCTACCGATCCGTTCCGCCTGATAGAGCAGCTGATAGCCCTTCACATTTGCGGCGATGTCCTCAATAAAAACAGGCCCTCGCACCTTGTCCGACGCTTCGATTTGCTGCCGGAGCAGAACGGCCCCACCGCCAGTGAAGATTACCTTCCCGCTTTTCAATTCCAGCATCCGCTCCCGCAGTGAACTGAGCAGGTCACTGACAAATTCCTGTGCCTGCTGCCGCACGATCTGCGATACTGCATCAGACCGCTGTCCCTGCCGAGCAGGATCGCGTCGATCTCCGTCTCATCCAGCAGCAAATCCTGTTCGGCAGCGACACGCGATTTGATTCGGTTGTAGAGCAGGATCACGCCGTTCTCCAGCGAATCGCAGACGCTCAGGTCGCCCTCTCCGTTCCGGAGCAGCAAATAATCCGCTGTGAAGCCGCCAATATCAATGATAAGCGCCCTGGGGCTGCTTTGCAGCGTCTGGAATACGGTAATGGCTGCGGCGTACGACTGCGGATAGCAGCTGACCTCGTCGATCAGAATCTCGTACGGCCTGTCATGAAGCGTGAAGCTGACCGTCCCTCGATTCAGAAAATATTCTGCAAACCGTTTCTGCTGCGCGCCGTAATGTGCCGGCGGCAAACCGACCGCAAGCTGCACCCGAACTGGGGCTGCTCCGTAGAAAGACACAGCTTCCAGCTCATACGTGATTGCAAAGAGCGTCAGCACGAAGAAGCGCTCGTCCTCCGTCTTGTCCCGGCGGTATGGAATCCGCTGGTCGGTGAGCGTATAATACCGCCCCTGATAGGTCAGCGTTTCTCCGCCAAATGGCCGTACCTCGCTGCATACCAAGCCCGATGTGAACGGCGCGTGGTGGATCGTTTTTACCTGTTTGTTCCCGTGGTCAATAGAAATTAGCATTGTATTTTACCTCCCGTACTTCTCTTATACGTATGGAGTACGGCAGGTTCAACAAAAGACGCACAAAAAAACCGACAGCACACATTTAGAAGTGTGCTGTCGGTTCGGTTTCTGCTTATATTGCGCGCAGGCGCTCATAATTCTGCCAGACGAACCGGACAACATAATCTCTGCGAATCTCCGCGTCCGGCATGATCTCGTTCACGATGGTTTCCAAAGTCTTTTTTGTCAGCGTCGGAACAGCATACTGGATGTTTTTCTCCCGCAGCAGCTCC
>ERZ833963.3523-NODE-3523-length-12172-cov-3.472312_pt1 | contig 12172 bp, 9 predicted proteins | sample MGYA00519693_ERZ833963 | MGnify/ENA primary metagenome ERZ833963 (study PRJEB31850, sample SAMEA3708748) | human gut metagenome | biome: human gut; feature: human-associated habitat; material: faeces | place: China | collected 2014 ... | reverse complement strand
AGAAGAGAAGCTGGGATTTACAGGAAGAGAAGAAGGAATTGCATCTCAGGCGATCTGTCTTCTTAATGAAAGAAAAGAGAGTTAATGATAGAGAAAACTGGAGGAATAAAACATGAAACTTTTTAACACACTGACACGTAGAAAAGAAGAATTCGTACCTCTTGAAGAGGGAAAAGTTCGTATGTATGTCTGCGGTCCGACTGTATACAACCTGATCCATATCGGAAATGCACGTCCGATGATCATCTTCGATACCGTACGCCGATATATGGAATACAAAGGATATGAAGTAAACTATGTTTCCAATTTTACAGACGTAGATGACAAGATCATCAAGAAAGCAATCGAAGAGGGCGTAAGCGCACAGGAAATTTCCGAGCGTTATATTGCAGAGTGTAAGAAAGATATGGAAGGAATGAATATCCAGCCGGCAACGAAGAATCCTCTTGCAACAGAAGAAATTGGCGGAATGATCAGCATGATCGAGACTCTGATTGAAAAAGGTTATGCCTATGAAAAGAACGGAACTGTTTACTACCGAACAAGAAAGTTTGCAGAATACGGCAAGCTGTCCCATAAAAATCTGGATGATCTGCAGTCCGGTGGACGTGCATTGCTTGTAAGCGGTGAAGATGAAAAGGAAGATTCACTGGATTTTGTATTATGGAAACCAAAGAAAGAAGGAGAAATCGCATGGGATTCTCCATGGGGAGAAGGAAGACCAGGATGGCATATTGAGTGTTCTGAGATGTCTAAGAAATATATCGGAGATACAATTGATATTCATGCAGGTGGAGAAGACTTGATCTTCCCTCATCATGAAAATGAGATCGCACAGAGTGAAGCATGCAATGGGGAGAAGTTTGCGAATTACTGGATGCATAATGGTTTCTTAAATATCAACAATAAGAAAATGTCTAAATCAGCAGGAAACTTCTTTACAGTTCGTGAAATTGGAGAAAAGTATCCATTACAGGTGATCCGTTTCTTCATGTTAAGTGCACACTACAGAACCCCATTAAACTTCAGTGATACTTTAGTAGAAAGTGCAAAAACAGGATTAGATCGTATCTTGACAGCAATTGATCTATGCAGAGAGATGGCAGCTAAAGAAGAAACAGGTTCTTTAAGCAAAGAAGAAACAGAACATTTTGCTAATATAGAAGTACTTGTAAAGAAATTTGAAGATGCAATGGAAGATGACTTTAACACAGCAGATGCAGTTTCGGCTATTTTTGAGATCGTGCGTGAATCAAACTCAACAGTGAAAGACTTCAGTGCAGACTATGCAAAGAAAATACTAAAAGTATTAGAAGATCTTTGCAGCGTTCTTGGAATTGAAACAACAAAAGAAGAAGAGATCATAGATGAAGAAATCGAAAAACTGATCGAAGAACGTCAGGCGGCAAGAAAGAACAAAGATTTTGCAAGAGCAGACGAGATCAGAGACCAGTTATTAGAGCAGGGTATCGTATTAAAAGATACAAGAGAAGGTGTAAAATGGAGCAGAGCTTAATTCAAAAGATCAAAGAAGGATTGTATCTTGATGGATTGGATCCCAAAAGTTACTCTCCATTATCTCTTGCTTACATTGGAGATGCGATCTATGAGATCGTGATCCGAACGATCGTTATGTCTGCAGGGAATATGAGTGTGAATAAGTATCACAAAAAATCAAGCAGTATGGTCAAAGCTTCTGCACAAAAAGAAGTGTTTGAAAAGATCGAGCCATTTTTGACGGAAGAAGAAATGGCTGTTTATAAACGTGGAAGAAATTCCAAATCAGGTTCTGTTGCAAAGAATGCATCTATGATGGATTACAGAAAAGCAACTGGAGTGGAAGCTTTGGTTGGGTATTTATATCTGGCAGGAGATATGGACCGCATCATCGAATTGATCGGGATCGGTTTTGATTTGAATAAAAAAGAAGAAATAGGAGAAGAACATGAATCATAAAGAAGATCTGATCGCAGGGCGTAATGCCGTGATCGAGGCTTTAAGAGCAAAGAAACCAATCGACAAGATTTTTGTATTGGATGGATGTCAGGATGGACCAATCCGTACGATCGTAAGAGAGGCAAAGAAAACAGATGCGATTCTTAAATTTGTAGATAAAGAACGCTTGAATCAGCTGACAAATGAACATCATCAGGGAGTTGTTGCAATTGTCGCAGCATATGAATATGGAACGATTGAGGATCTGTTTAAAAGAGCAGAAGAAAAGGGTGAGGATCCTTTCTTTATCCTGTTAGATGGGATTGAAGACCCTCATAATCTTGGGGCAATCATTCGTACAGCAAATCTTGCAGGTGCACATGGAGTGATCATTCCAAAGCATCGTGCAGTTGGAATTACACCAACCGTAGCAAAAACATCTGCAGGTGCGATCAATTATACACCAGTTGTGAAAGTAACAAATATTGGAAAAACAATGGATGAATTAAAAGAACGTGGTATGTGGTTTGCATGTGCAGATATGGATGGAGAAGTGATCTATCGTCAGAATCTGACAGGATCGATCGGGCTTGTTATTGGAAATGAAGGAAGCGGTGTGAGCCGTTTGGTAAAGGAAAAGTGTGACTTTATCTCATCTATTCCAATGAAAGGAGATATTGATTCACTGAATGCTTCTGTAGCAGCAGGTGTTCTGGCGTTTGAAGTTGTAAGACAACGACTGGGAAAATAAAGAATGAAAGAATTAAAAACAATTTCTGATGAGAAATTGCTCAGACAGATCCAAAGCGGTAATGATGATGCGATGGAATGTCTGTTAGAGAGATACAGGGATATGGTAAGGAAAGAGGCAAGGAGCTTTTTTCTTGCAGGTGGGGATGAAGAAGATCTGATCCAGGAAGGAATGATCGGGCTTTTTAAAGCAGTGACATCCTATCAGGAAGAAAAGAACACTTCGTTTTCAACGTTTGCTTATCTGTGTGTGCAAAGACAGATCTATACAACGATCACTGCATTTAACAGAAAAAAACATATTCCGTTGAATACAGCAATCTCTCTGTTTGAACAAAAGAATCAGGAAGAAGAATTATCATTGGATGAAATCTTAGAAACTCCGGAGGAAACTCCGGAGGAGATGATGCTTCGAAAGGAAGAATTAAATGATTATTACAAAATGCTTGACCAGAATTTAAGTAAATTTGAAAAACAGGTGATGTATCATTATCTGAATGGAGAAACATATACAACGATTGCAAAAAAACTTGGAAAAAGTGATAAATCCATTGATAATGCGATTCAGAGGATTCGCAGGAAGATCAGAAATGATCAGGAAAGTTAAAGTAAAGATAAGAGAAATAAAAAGAAGACTTAAAACGGATGTTTTAAGTCTTCTTTATAAAGCTGCTGACGGGAGTTGAACCCGTGACCTCCTCACTACCAATGAGGTGCGCTACCTCCTGTGCCACAGCAGCAGAACTGATTAATAATTTATCATGAAAATGATATACTGTCAATAGAATTAACAAAATAAAAGGAAAATCAAATGACAAAACAATACAGGAAAAATAAGAGAAGAATCTGTGTAGTGATATGCCTTGTTCTTTGCATGATCTCAGGCATCAAAATACAGGCAGCACAGCCAGGATATTTTGATAATCCCCAGACGGTCTATGATGAATTTGCTGGGAAAATTTATGATCATTCATTCAAAAAGAGGTATGCATTTTTGAAAAAAAAGATGAATGTTTTTGAAACATCTTCAGGAAGTAAAAAGATAGGTGTAGCACCAAGATATTCAGGAGTGATCGTAGTCAGTAAAACATCCGATTATGTTCAGGTGATCTATGAGAAAAAGAAGGCATATGGAATTGGATGGATTGATCGAAGTTTGTATCATAAGGAATCCATTCCATATAATGGGAATGAAAAACAGTTACTAGGAAATGGAACTTATTGGATACAAAATAAAGCTTCTGGAGAAGGAATTCGTGTACAGATCATTTTTCTGGGAGATCAGAAATATCAAGTTTCGATTTTGAATCAAAGCAAAGAAGATCACACATGGAAACTAATACGTGAGTACGATCATTTTTATATCAAAAATATGAAAAATGAAAAATATCTGTCAATGGATGAAAATGGTATCTTGACAGACGGTAAAATAAAAGATATGAACAACTGTTTCACAAAAACACAGAAAGAAGCAGCACAGAAGTCTTATCAATGGCAGGTAATGCGTCTTAACAATAAAAATGTATATCCGTATCGTGATTTTATGCAGTTTGATCCTGCATGGGCCAGAAAAGATTATGGAAATGTTTCGGATTACAGTGGGAAAATGGCAGCAGCAGGCTGCGGAGTTGTGGCGATCACAAATGCAGTATATGCATTGAATGGACAATTTGTTGATCCAATGTTGTTTGCAGATTATGCAGTGGAGAAACATTACAGGATCATAGGTGCCGGAACACATGATGGGATTTTTAAGGCGGCAGCGAAGAAATTTGGAGACACATATGGGTTCACTTATATTAAGACAACTTACAGTACATCAGAAGTAAGAGAATATCTGAAAAAAGGTTGTGTAGCAATCTCGCATGTACCAGGACATTATGTAACAGTTGCTGATTTTAATCCCAAGACAAAAAAATATCTGGTCTTAGATTCTCATCCGATCAAGAGCAGACCAACCAGCTCTTTTGGAAACTGGTTTAAGAGAGAACGATTAGAGAGAGGAGGGTTGACATCATCTGCATATTATATTTATGGAGTGACAGGACAGGCATGGAAATATGAAAGTGCAAAAGGAATACAATTTCAGAAGGATTTATTCACATTTATGATTTACATGCGTTAAAATGTAAGAAAAATAACAAAGGATAGGGAAGGAGAAGTTAAATGAACAAAGTTAAAAAGATATTGACAACATTGGTGGCAGCAACATTAACTGTTTCAACAGGATTAACATCCATGCCAATGTTTGCACATAACGTAAAAGCGGAGTCAAAGGCAGAAACAATAAGCAGTGATACGAATGATATGTCACAGTATAAGAAAATAAATGGAATCAGCAGTCAGACGGTTTTAGGAGCAGATTTTTCCCATTATCAACTGCAAAAAAATGCGTGGAAAAAAGTCTGGAAAAATTACAAAGGAATCGAAGTTTCCAATGTGTTTGAATATGTAAGATCACAGGGGATCAATACGATTTCTGTGAAAGTTGCAGTGAACCCAGCAAAAGATGACAGTTATTTATCATTGGAATATGCAAAAGAAACATTAAAAGAAGCAAAAAAAGCAGGATTAAAGACCAATGTGGTGTTGTTATATTCTGATAAGATAACTTACGGAAATTCACAGGAACTTCCAGGTGGCTGGAGTGTAGATAAGGCCGCGGAAGAAGCAAATAAATATACGAAAACGGTATTGGAAGAATTAAAGAGGGCAGGCGCGACTCCAACTATGGTTACGATCGGAAATGAAGTTAACTATAACTTTCTGAATCTGAGCAGCTGGGATGGATATTGTGCGATGGCAGAGATTTCAAAGACCGTAAAAGATGCTGGAATAAAAACGGCATTCAGTTTTGCAGCACCAGAAAAGGCTTCTGATATCCAATATATTATAGAACAGCTTGGATATGCCTGTGAAAAATATGAGGGTGCAGGATATGATTATATTGGAGTAAACATCTATCCAAATACACACAGTGATAGTTATGTTAAGGAATTAAAGAATACAGTAGAAGAAAAGGCAGCAGGAAAGCAGATGATCATTTCCAGTGTCAAATGTCCATGGAAAGATTCAGAAGGAAAAGCCAGTATAACGACACAGACAAAGAGCATTTATGATTATCTTCAGGCAACGATCAATGAGAAAAATGCAGGTGGATTGATCTACGATGATGCAGATTTTGTCGGGGCATGGGACTCATTCTTTGATGAAAATGGACAAGCAATGTCTTCACTTGCAATCTTTGCTTATGCACAAGGAAATCAGGTTGATGTAAGTAGCTACAAAGATCCATGGGAATACGGTGGAGATACAGGATTAAAAGATCAAAAAGTAACGATCAAAAAAGTCAAAGGAATGTCTGAGAGTTCTATCCGAGGAATGGATATTTCATCTTATCTTGCATTAAAGAAAGCAGGAGTGAAATATTATGATTATGAAGGAAATGAGACACCGTTATTAAAAGTACTTCATGATAATGGAATCAACTATATCAGGATCAGGATCTGGAATGATCCGTTTAATGCAGATGGGAAAACCTATGGCGGTGGTGGAAATGATGTTTCCACAGGTGTAGAGATCGCAAAAGAGGCAGCCCAATATGATATGAAAGTTCTGCTTGATTTTCATTATTCGGATTTCTGGGCAGAACCAGCGGTTCAGTTAGTTCCAAAAGCATGGAAAAAGGATGTAAATAATACAGAAAAGATGTGTTCAGATGTATATGATTTCACCAAAGAATCTATTCAGAAATTTAAAGATGCTGGGGCAAACATTGGAATGGTTCAGGTAGGAAATGAAATTACCAACGGACTTCTTGGAATATACTCTAACAGAGACAAAGGAGAATCTTTTAATGTCATCTGGGGAGATAAAAAGAAATCAACAGAAGTAAATAAATATTTAAAAGCCGGAATTAAAGCAGTCAGAGAATATACACCGCAGGCTTTGGTTGCATTACATCTTGAAACACCAAATGTATGGAAATACAAAACGATCATGAATACATGGAAGAGAGATAATGTGGACTATGATGTTTTAGGATCTTCATATTATCCATTCTGGTCCATTGCAGCAAAAGCAAATACGCCAAAGACATTGAAAGATGTGCAGACACTGGCCGCTTCCTATGGAAAGATGTTTGCAGTATTTGAGACAAGCTGGGTTAATAGTTTAAATGATGGAGACGGTACACCAAATTCTATCGGAGACAGTACAAATACAGGTGCATATGAAGTAGGACCACAAGGACAGGTAAATGAACTTACAGATCTTTATGATACCGTGTTATCACAGGATAATGGATTAGGTACATTCTATTGGGAAGGTGCATGGATTCCAGTAAAAGCAGGATGGAAAAACTGGGAATATAATAAGCAGATCGCAGATCAGTATGGTACAGGATGGGCATCGAAAGGTGCACTTGGATATTTTCCAGATTCTAAAATGTATTACAAAGGAAAAGCAGCATGGGGTGGAACAAGCTGGGATAATCAGGCACTGTTTGATATTAACGGATATCCATTGCAGTCATTGAAGTTCTACAAAGATTCTGTATCCAAAGGAAAAGAACAGATCATAGCATTGAAGATCGTTGATAAAAATGGAAAAGAAGTATATCCTACCCAGTATGTCAAAGTTGAAGTAGGAAAGACCCGCAAAATCACATTACCAAAATTCTCTGGATATTATCCAAAGAATAAAAAATATAACATGACATTAAAGGGAACACAGGAAGGTAATACAGTACAGAAAGTTGTATATACAAGAACAGCAGCAGGACCTGCGATCAGTTATAATTACCGAGTGAAAGTTACAAAGAAAAATTATAAACTTTACAAGAATTTCAAATGGAAGAAATCCAAAACAAAAGTTTATAAAAAGACATATGTAGCAAAATATAGATATGACCATAAGAATGGAAATAAATATCTTGCTCTTTATACAAAAGGTGGTAAATTTGTTGGGTACATTAATAAGAAAGCGGTAAAACGATTAGGATCAGCAACACAGCCAGAGCAGGGAAAAGCATACACTTATGGAAAACGTGTAAAGATCAAGAGTAAAAAATATAAACTATATAAGAATTTCAAATGGAAGAAATCCAAAACAAAAGTTTATAAAAAGACATATGTGGCAAAATACAGATATAAACATGAAAATGGAAACAAATATCTTGCATTGTATACCAAATCAGGAAAATTCATTGGATATATCAATGCCAAAGCTGCAAAAGTTGTAAAATAATTTAGGTGAAAAAATAGAATTCTGTCGATGCAGGATTCTATTTTTTTTTTAAATGACAATAAATAAAGTATTGACATTAAAAGTTGGTAGCACCATAATATTGTATACAAGAAAAAAGACTTAATATGAAAAACTGGAGGAGTGTATGAAATTTCTTAGACAATTTATGATTATTTTACTACTCTCTTTTTTGGGAGAAGTGCTTAAGATGTTCATACCATTGCCAATTCCGGCAAGTGTGTATGGACTGGTGTTAATGTTGTTATGTCTGGTGACTGGTATTTTGAAGACGAGTCAAGTTAAAGAGGCAGCATTTTTTCTGATTGAGATCATGCCCGTTATGTTTATTCCAGCAGCAGCTGGATTAATTGATTCGTGGAAAGTTTTACAGCCATTATTACTGCCAATACTAGTCATAACTGTAGTGATCACAATATTTGTTATGGTAGTCACAGGAAAAGTAGCACAAATGATAGCACAAAAGAGAGGAATCAAAAATGAATGAAATGTTCAGACAATCATTGTTTGCAGGAGTAACGATCAGTTTGATCGCATATGAGATCGGACTATTTTTAAAGAGAAAGCTTGGATTAGCAATATTAAATCCATTATTAGTATCTATAGTTATTGTGATCCTGGCATTGAAAGTATTTGGAATCAGTTATGAAGTATATAACGCAAGTGCGAAATACATATCTTATTTGTTGACGCCAGCAACAGTGTGTCTTGCTGTACCTCTATATGAACAGTTAGAATTACTAAAGAAAAATAAGGTTGCAGTTGTTTGTGGGATATTATCAGGAACATTAGCAAGTTTAACAGGAATTTTTGTTCTTTGTATGTTATTTGGATTCAACCACCAACAGTATGTAACAATGCTTCCTAAATCGATCACAACAGCGATCGGAATTGGAATATCAGAAGAATTAGGTGGAATCGTGACAATTACAGTTGCAGTGATCATTATTACTGGAATTCTTGGAAATGTGATCGCAGATACAGTATTTCATATCTTTAAAATAAAAAATCCATTGGCAAAAGGCCTGGCACTTGGAACAGCATCTCATGCGATCGGAACAGCAAGAGCAATTGAGATGGGACCAGTCGAAGGTGCAATGAGCAGTCTGGCAGTAGCAGTAGCAGGACTTTTGACTGTTGTATTTGTATCAGGATTTGCTCAGCTTATTTAAAATAGGAGGAAGAAATCATGGCAGATGAGAAAATGATCATCACGATCGGAAGAGAACATGGAACAATGGGAGATAAAGTCGCAGAAAAAATTCGAAGACAATTTGAACTGCCACTTTATGACAAGGCACATCTTCTAAGAGTAGTAGAAGGAACGGATGATTATGATGAATTAAATGCATTTTTTAATGACAGAAAAGTAAACAGTCTGTTATATGCAATTGCAATGAGTGAAAATGTGAGTTCTAATGAGGTACCTTTCGGGATTATCAAAAAGATTATTGGTAATACGGGAGGCGTCGTGATGGATAGCTGTGGAAATTATCTTTTCAGGGAACGTCCGAATACGGTAAGAATTTTTATGCATGCAGACAAGAACATTCGAATTAAAAATCTTATGAAATATCTTGGAATAAGCAAAGAACAAGCTGAAAAAGAAATAGAAACAGAAGATTCAAAACGTTATGAATTTCATAAATATTACACAAATGAAATATGGGGAATGTCCAATGGATATGAATTATGTCTGGACGAAGGAATCCTTGGAATCGATGGATGTGTAAAAATGATTTTGGACTATCTGAAAATAAGAAATTTAATTTAAAAAAGTTCTTGACATTACAAAAATAATATGTATAATAGATAGAGGTGGTTGCAACAGACCACCTCGAATATAAATCTGGCTCCATGGTCAAGCGGTTAAGACGCGACCCTCTCAAGGTCGAATCACGAGTTCGATTCTCGTTGGAGTCATAAGCTACAAACCTAGCAAATACGCGGTTTGTAGCTTTTTTGTTTTTCTGGAGAAAAAAGTGCTAAACAAAATTACTAAACAAAATTCAATTTTCGTTTCCTGACTTAAAAATAATATTCTCAAAAGCATCCAAAGATTGTTGCTTTCGATCCCCATGAATGTGTGCATATTTTTGCAGAAAGGTAGCAGGAGTATTTCCCATAATTTCGGATAGAACCTTATCAGATTCTCCACGCTCATAATTGGTAGTTGCAAAAGTATGACGGCAACCGTACAGAGTGATCACAGGTAAACTTTCCTCGTGATTTGCATTGTAACGTTTTTCGACCCTGGTAAACATTCGATACAGATGATCAGGACGGACAGGGGTGCCGATCTCTGTATTGAAAAGAAAATCATTATCAAACAGATCTGGATATTGCAATCTCATTTCTTTCTTCCAGAGTAACTTTTTCTTAACAATCTTGTTTAGAGTATCAGGAAGGTAAACAGCTCTGAAAGAATTAGATCCTTTCATGTTGTCCTCAAGTACACCGTATTTATTCAAAGTCCGATGCATATAAAAGCACTGCCGGATTGGATCATAATCACTTTCTGCAAGCCCACAGGTTTCAGAAGGGCGAGGACCAAGCAAAATTTGACAACAGAACATTGCATAATAATGAGACTCTTTCGCTTCCATGGAACTTAAAAAGATGGAGATCTGTTCATCGGACCATGTCTGTTTAACCACGTATGCCACTTTATTTCGTTTTATTCCAATCATTGGATTATCTTTACCATCAATCAATTTTAATGGAGATACAGCGAAATTAAACACATCACAAAGGACATTGATACATTTGTTTACGGTTTCAGCTCCGTATTTGCGTTTCTTAGGATTGTTTCCATCTTCCAGACTTTTTTTAAAATTTAAAATATGCTTTGGTTCGATTGCAGAAATTGGAACATCTTCAAACACAGGGAAGATATAGCGGTCTAAGTATCCGCGGTAAGTCCGATAAGTCTGATCAGCATAAGTTTTTTTATTTGCTTCTAACCATGTGTCCGCAACCTTGCCAAAAAATTCTTCAGATTGTTTCTTCACCTTTTCTTCTTTAACTTCTTTTTTAATTTGGAGGGTAAGTTTAGCATCATCCTGTTTGGCATCCTTTTTATTTTGTCTCGATGGACCGTAGACACGTTTCTTTAAAAGCGGATGCCACTGTGATGCCATATAAATTTTTTTCGTTTTTCCTGTTTTCTTACTTACACGTTCCTGTTTAATTACAGCCATATGTATCATCCTTTCTTAAAAAAGGGTACAAAAAATACACCCTTATCAATTTGTAAAATTGGTGGGTGTATGATATAATTCTGGTGTCGAGTCAGAAGCATATCACACACCACGTTGTTGATAGGTTTCTAAATTCCGTCTGGTTGTCAGCCAGGCGGTTTTTTATTTTGACCATTTTGGTGAAGTTACCGAAATGGTATTTAGTAAATTGTTTTGTCAGACTCTGACAAAAGTATTTTGTATAAAAATCTGTGCATAAATTGACAGATGAGGCATAAACTATTATTATGACAATAAGTTAACTCGAGAAGGATATGGCAGGGTTCCCGAATGGGAGTAGGCAGTAATGCTTAGAAATTCCTTTGCCCCTGGGGTTGACTTATTTTTTGCCTTAAGATTATGATTGTCGTTATATAACGTAAAAGACCTCGTGTTTCCACGAGGTCTTTTCAATGTTAGGCCCGCAAAGGGGCAAAGTCTTTTTGTTAGGCCCGCAAAGGGGCAAAGTTTTAACAAAACAATTATATTATAGTCTATTCCTCGTGTCAAGAATTATTTACTTTCCAAGGTACAATTCTTTGATTTTATCATCAATTAAATTTAAAAGGTCATCAGAAACTCTGATTTTACTCAGAGCATCATTTGAATAAAGAGGATTGTAAATGCGTATTTTACTGACAGTGGTTATCTGATTAACAAGAGCAACACTACCAGATTTCATTTTTGAAATTTCTTTTGTAATCTTATCATTGCTTTTCAATAATTCGGTTTGACTTTGTACAGAACGATTTAAGTCTTGAATGCGCTGGTTGAGCTTCGGACCATTCATCTGTATAACATTATCGTCGCCAGTATCTTTTCTGATATCTTCTAATAATGAATCTATTTCCGCATTATTTTTGGCAATGGTTTCTTTCAAAATAGCATTTTGAGTGTTTAATTTTTCTTGTAATTGTAGAAAAATAGTATTACCTAAGGGAACTCTTGCATGATATAAAGGTTTATCATTATTTTTTACTGAT
>ERZ833963.3519-NODE-3519-length-12181-cov-5.517071_pt1 | contig 12181 bp, 9 predicted proteins | sample MGYA00519693_ERZ833963 | MGnify/ENA primary metagenome ERZ833963 (study PRJEB31850, sample SAMEA3708748) | human gut metagenome | biome: human gut; feature: human-associated habitat; material: faeces | place: China | collected 2014 ... | reverse complement strand
GAGGTTTTGCGAAAAACAGGCGTTTTTATATCCGGAGCATCTGCGGATGATTGGGAGATATAATTCACTGTTTGGAATGAATTTGACCGTTTTGCAGGATCCAGAGACGATAGGGAAAATGTATGGGCTGCGTGGGATAGACCGGATTGTAGTGAATTTGTTATAGTGACATCTTAAGAAGCATGTTCGCAGTTCATATTTCCAACTTGATAGAACTGCCCATTCATGATAAGTTGAAAAACAACAGGAAGGGTGCAGACTTCTCTGAAATATTTTTGAGGAGGTGTATGCACATGGGAAAATTGAGTGTGCTGCAGTTGATGCCAAAATGACGGTTGATCAGCTTCAGAAAATGATGGAGAACGCAACGGTATAATACGAATGTATCAAATTTTATGAGGCTTCATTTGCGAGAGTGGGGTCTCTTTTATGCTGATTTGAATCTATTTTCCAAAGAAGAAGGTTAATACCTATGAGAATACTATTTTGCAATATTGCATGGATGAATTATTATAAAGGAATTGTATGGGGAAAAGACGAACCGCAAAATGGAGGTTCCTATGTAAAAGAAACTCTTGACGCACATGAAAAATACAATTTTGAAGCAATACCGCTTACAGAAGAATCCGGATATCCGAAAGGGGAATATTGTCTTGGCTTTGTGGAGACAAAGTCAACCAATAAAGAAACTCGAAATCAGTTAAGAATTGAGAAGATTTATGACTGTGAGGGCATGAATGAGGAAACTTCGGTGGATGATGTGCTTGTCGTATATTGTGCATTGTATCCGGATGCAATAGAAAAAGAAACGTATGTAGTTGGCTGGTATAAACATGCAACCGTTTTTGATTGATGAGTACGATGTTCCTCTCGACAAAGCGTTTCAGCATGGATACTATAAAGAAATGGTTTCACTGATTCGTGGATTGTTCGGACAGGCGCTGAAGACGAATGATGATCTGCAATTTGCTGTACTGACAGGATGTCTCCGGGTTTCCAAAGAAAGTATCTTTACAGGATTGAACAACTTCAAAGTTTATGCAGCAGACGACGTTCGCTATGATGAAGAGTTCGGCTTTACGAATGAAGAGGTAAAAAAACTTCTTGCAAATTACAATCTGCAGGAACATTTCGAGAAAGTGAAAGAGTGGTATGACGGTTATCATTTCGGCGGCGCAGATATCTATTGTCCCTGGGATGTGATTAACTATGTGGACGATTTATTGAGTGATCCAAATGTACAGCCTAAGTCCTATTGGATCAACAGCAGCGGAAATGATCTTGTGAAACGCTTTATTGAACAGGCTGATATCACGACAAAAGACGAAATCGAACAGTTGATTGCGGGAAATGCAGTTGAAAAGAGAATTCGTTCGGATTTGACGTATGACAAAATTGATAACAGCATCGACAACATATGGAGTGTGCTTTTCACAACCGGATATCTCACACGGCTTGGAAAAGCTGACAATGGCGTGTACAAGCTGATCATTCCGAATCAGGAAATCCGCGAAGTTTTTGTTCAGCAGATCCGTGAATGGTTTAATCAGATCGTTGCGAACAACAGAGCATCTACAGATAAAATCAATCAGAGATTTCTGGAAGGAGAGGCGGAGACGATCCAGCAGGAACTGACGATGTTTCTCGGAGAAACGATCCGTGTTTTCGATACAAAGGCACGGAACGAAGAAAAAGAAATTTTTTATCACGGCATTTTGCTTGGCATTTTGAAGAACTATTCTGGCTGGGTTGTGAAATCAAACAGAGAATCCGGAGATGGTTTTGCGGATATTCTGCTCAAACCGAAAAATCCGGATGCGGGAATCATAGTGGAATTGAAATACGTCCGTTCTCTGAATGATCTCGATCAGGCGTGTGAAAGAGCGCTGGAACAGATCGAGGATCGCAGATACGATACAGAACTTCGTGAAGATGGACGAAATGATATTCTTGCATATGGAATTGCATTCTGCAGAAAACGGTGTAAAGTGGTGGTTAAAAATCTATAAACAAAAAAGTAGCCTATGCGGGCTGCTTTTTTGTTACAAAAGATAAACTGTCCCAATATTGACAAAATTGTCCCAACGTGATATAAAAAGGACAGCGAATAAAAATGGGGTGCATAGTATGAAGAAGAAAAGTGTTATAAGTTTAATTAAGTATTATACCGAAAAAAATGATGTTGGTTTTCGCAGTGAAGCTTATGAAATAGCAAAGGATTTTGATGCATCCGGCGATTATCAACTGGCTGAGTATATTATGTCATTATTATCAAATGCTAATACGTTTGTGCCGCAGGTATCAGAGAATGTTTCTCCTTTTTTTGAAAAAATAGAAGCGAATACGGATATGTTATTACTTCCGGATGAAATTACAGGTGATTTAATAGGGATAGTTAATGCAATTGATCATCACATTGGAATTAATAAGTTCCTTTTTCAGGGAGCGCCTGGAACAGGAAAAACGGAAGCAGTAAAACAATTGGCAAGAATCTTAAACAGAGAGATTTTTATGGTGGATTTTTCTTCTGTTATAGATAGTAAGCTTGGTCAGACACAGAAGAATCTGTCTATGTTATTTAAAGAAATCAACCAATTTGCTCAACCGGATAAGGTGATTGTTCTATTTGACGAAATCGATGCATTGGCATTGGATCGCACGAACCAAAACGATTTAAGAGAAATGGGGCGGGCTACATCAACAATGTTAAAAGAGTTTGACCGAATGAATGAAGATGTTGTTTTGATTGCAACAACAAATCTTTACCAGTATTTTGACAGGGCATTGATAAGAAGGTTTGATTCTGTGATTGATTTTAACCGCTATTCGCAGGAAGATCTTCTTTCTATTGCTGAGCAAATGCTGGATCGTTATCTGGATAAGCTGAAACTTGCAAATAGAGATATTCGCCTGTTTCGGAAAATTATGAAATTGATGTCCAAATTACCATATCCAGGCGAACTGAAAAATTTGATCAGGACGTCGGTTGCCTTTAGTAATCCGAAAGACGGCATGGATTATTTTAGACGGTTATACTATGCAGTATGTAATGAAAAACCAGACGATCTGAAAAAACTGCAGAGTCAGAAATTCACAGTGAGAGAAATGGAAATATTGGTTGGACGTTCCAAAAGCAGCGTGGCTCGTGATTTAAAAGAAGGTGTAAGGGATGAATAGTATTTTACAGTTAAAAGGAAGATTCGAACAAAGATCAAATCGTTCCAGACCGGGATCACCTAAGCTTCCAAAAGGGAAAAGTGTTTCTGCATCACATTTACGTGAGTTGGAAAAGCAGCTGGAAAGAATACTTGTATATTGGACGGAAAACAAGGATATTCGTGGTGCCCTGGTAAGTGTACATTATAAGCATATTGTTGCCAAAAGCAACCGGTTGAAAATTCTACTGTCAGAAAATGGAAAATCGCCGACAGAATCAATTCGAGGGGCCAAATTTGTCTGGGAGCCAGATCAAAAAGGAAATGAAGTGCAAAAACATGTTTTTACGCATTTTGTTTCCTTGCAGGCAATTGAAAAATCTATCGATGTTTTAAAAAAGACAGCGTCCATCATAGAACAGTATTATAAAGGTTCTGTTCCTAGTGAAGTAATAGAAGAATTAGGTGAAAAATATCATTTTAATGAAGTACCCAAAACCAGTTTTCTGAAAACCGTGGTTGACGGCTTTTATGTGGAACGATTTGATATTGACAGAGCAACAGAGGAAATAACAGAAGAAGCAATCATTACCATCTATCAGACAGGGGTGGATACAAAAAGACTTCTTTCAAAATTCGGAATTGATATTGTAGATGATCGCATCATAGACGGAACTACTTTAAGACTGAATCCAGACGAAGTTAAATTGCTATATAACAATGCGTCGTATCTGATCGCTATGGGAGTTACAGACTTCTCTGAGATTTCAAGAGACGATGTGTTAGATGCGTATGAGGATATGGAAGAGGAGGCCGGATTATTAATCCCACATCCACAGAACGAACCGGTCATAGGTGTGATAGATACACAGTTCAATGAAAAAGTGTATTTTCACGAGTGGGTTGAATATAAAAATCTTTTGGATCCTAATATTCCTCTGTCCAGGAAAGATTATGAACACGGAACAGCTGTCAGCTATATTATCGTAGATGGTCCACAGGGAAACCCGGAGCTTGCGGATGGCTGTGGCAGATTTCGTGTAAGACATTTTGGCGTGGCAACAAATAACGGATTTAGTTCTTTTACTGTTCTGAAAATGATCCGAAATATTGTTGCGTCTAATCGAGATATTAAAATCTGGAATTTATCGCTGGGGTCAAAGCTTGAAATCAAACCAAATTTTATTTCGCCGGAGGCTGCAGAGCTGGATCGTATTCAGAGTGAATATGATGTTATTTTTGTGGTAGCAGGTACAAATATTCCGGCAGGAGTTACCAAAAAGAATATGAGAATTGGATCTCCGGCAGATTCCCTGAATTCTATGGTGGTTAATGCTGTGGATTTTGCAGGAAATTCTGCTTCTTATACCAGGATTGGACCTGTTCTGTCGTTTTTTCATAAACCGGATGTCAGTTATTATGGTGGTGATGGAACGGTCTATACAGATAAAATGGTGGTATGCAAAGACGATATGGGAGCAGCATACGTAGCGGGAACTTCATTTGCAGCGCCATGGATTTCACGTAAACTGGCATATTTGATTCATATTATGGGATTAAGCCGGGAAGTGGCGAAAGCATTGCTGATTGATGCAGCTGCCGGATGGAATCGAAGAGATGATATTTCACATAGAATCGGATATGGTGTTGTGCCAAAGCATATTAATGAGGTTTTAAAAACACCGGATGATGAAATACGTTTCATTATGACAGGGGCATCGGAGGAATATGAAACTTATACTTATAATCTGCCAGTGCCTGTTGTAGATCATGCGCACCCGTTTTATGCAAGAGCTACCCTGGCATATTTTCCACAGTGCGATCGCAAACAGGGTGTTGACTATACGAGTACAGAAATGGATATTCAGTTTGGCAGAGTTGTTGCCAAAAGAGGGTCAACCATGATTAAAGCAATTGATGACAATCGACAGTCTGAAGAGAAACAGATTACTTTGTACGAAGAAGATGCAAGAAAAATGTATCGCAAATGGGATAATGTGAAACATATCAGTGAAGAAATAAAAGAAAAAAGGGTTCCCCGAAAGGCTTATGATTCTGGGTTATGGGGACTTAAGATTAATACGAAAGAACGCTTGCAGAAAAGAAAAGATTCTCTTCCGTTTGGTGTGGTTGTAACGTTAAAAGAGATGAATGGAGTAAATCGTATAGACGATTTTGTGAAGATGTGTCTTGCAAGAGGTTGGCTGGTTCAGAGACTTGATATTGAAAATCAGCTGGATTTGTATGCTAAGGCGGAGGAAGAGATTGAATTTGAATGAGGCGCAAGCGAAAGGATTTAACTTATGAAAATCACAGCAGGCCTAGGCTCTATTGATGACTATCCCCGTTACGTCCGCGCTGGAGCAGACGAGCTGTTCTGCGGTTACGTTCCGTTTTCCTGGTCAGAAAAATACGGAACGGTTCTGCCGCTGAATCGGAGAGAGGTCTTAAACTATAATGTACAAATCGGATCGTTCAGTGAACTGGAAATTCTGGCTAATATGGTGCAGAAATATCAGAAGCCGGTGCATTTGACGTTTAATTCACTGTATTACCGGCCGGAGCAGTATGAAGAAATCACGCAGATCATCCAACAGTGCCGCAGCATAGGGTTTGACAGTTATATTCTTGCGGATCCCGCGCTGCTTGTGTACCTGCGAAAAGAAAAGATCGACTGTGAGGTGCATCTGAGCGGGGATTTGGGAACGGTGAATTCTGCGATGACAGAGGTTTTTGCGAAAGAATACCCGAAGAGGATCATTTTCCAGCGCAAAAATACGATCTCGGAAATGCGTGCAGTGATTCGGCATATAACTGCGCAGAAAGAAGCCGCTCGAAAAGAATGGACTTATCCAACGGAGTTCGAGGCATTTGCTTTGAATGAACTGTGCCAGTTCAGTGGTGCTTTCTGCAATTCCCTGCACTGCGATGAAATGGGATATCTTTGCCGGGTTCCTTACTGGAAGAAACCGATGTCGTTTTCAGAATCTAAATTAGAAAAACAAGAAAAAAATCGTCCGGGAGAAAATATTTCTATATCCGAATGGGATTCTGCATCAGAACTGATGAATCCTGTATCGGAAGATGGTTACCTCTGTGGCGCAACCGGCTGCGGCCTGTGTACATTAAAACGGCTTTCCGATGCCGGAATCACTCATCTGAAGCTGGTAGGCCGGGGAAATTATACTGATTTTATGGAGCGTGATATCCGAAATCTGCGCCGCACACTGGAGATTCTGGAGGATTCTTCTACGGAAGAAGAATATATCCGAGCGATGAAAGCAGAGCTTTTTCCAAATGGATGCAGTCACATGTGCTATGCCAGATAAAATATGTCAATTCTTTCTGAATCTAAAGAGATAGTGGAGAACGTAATGAGAAATGTTTTCCCAGCACGCTTTAATAATTGACATAATGATGAATCGTCTTCTGCGTGATTATTTATAATAATTACGAAATGCGACGAAAATCAACCAGACGCTGCTGAAACGGATCGTGGCCGTAGCTTCGATTGCGATCGCGTGCAGCAAACTCTTTTTCTGATTGAAAAACCATTTCCGCAGCCTGCACGCCCCACTTTGCGGTATATTTTGCCCTCATTCAGTCGCCGTAGCCCGCTACGCCTCCTTCATTCAGACAAAATCTCCCACAAATTGGAACATGCAGACTACGAAAAGCCTTTTTCAAACACACTCTAGCGCTTTGCACACAAACTTTAGTTAGAAGCGTATCCCAATTGTTCTTATTGACTAAATATTTCCTTAGGGAATACAATATAGAAAAAGTAAAAAGGAGGGATACCATGCAGGCACTTTCAAAGAAAAAAACCGGTGATATCTGTACCATCAAATGGATGTTTGGAATCCCTGATGTTCTGGATTTCCTCCGAAGCCGTAAAATCAAAGAAGGCAGCACCGTACAGGTCATCCAGAGAATAAACGGTGGATTGATCCTTGGCATGGATGGAAAACGGATTGCAATGTGTGATGCAGCTGCAGACCGGATTCAGGTATGAAAGGAAGAAAAATCAAAATGAGCGGAACCTTGGAAGAGGAGCCGCTCATTTTGATTTTCCAAATACCCACAAAAGAATTTTCGTAGATAAGTGTGCAGACTACGGAAATGATTTTTAATAAAGATGTGCCAGGAAGTTTTCAAGTTTTTCTTTACATAGAACCGTTGCGAAACAGCCGCCAGATAGAGTAAAATAGAGCAGATCTTAAGAAAAAGGAAGTTGGACTTTTATGATATTATTAGAACAGATACAAAAAGAACATGCCGCTGCTTTTACGCACGGCGGAAAATTTCATGCGGATGATGTGTTCTCTGCGGCACTGCTTCTGCATTTTAATCCGCAGCTTACCATCCAGCGCGGAAATCGTGTGCCGGAGGATTTTGACGGGATTGTTTTTGATATTGGAAGAGGAGAATACGACCATCACCAGAAAGACAGCCGGATCCGGGAAAACCAGGTTCCGTACGCGGCGTTTGGCCTTTTATGGGAGGCACTTGGCACAGAAATTTTAAGTCCGGAGATGGCCGCGCGGTTTGACGAGAAGTTTGTACAGCCGCTCGATCTCAATGATAATACAGGAGAAAAGAATGAACTCGCCAGTATGATCGGCATGTTCAATCCGGTATGGGATGATAACAGCGGAAGCGATGCTGCTTTCCTGGAAGCGGTGGCAGTGGCCGGACGGATTTTGGAACATAAATGGGAGCGTTTTCGTGCGGATGAGCGGGCGGAGCAGCAGTTTGCAGCTCTTCTTGCCGAACACAGGAAGCGGATCGCAGCGGAGAAAAAGGCAGGAACAATGGATGAAAAGATTCTGATTCTGTCGGAATTTTTTCCATGTCAGAAACAGCTTTCCGCGACTGAAATTGCATTTCTGATATTCCCATCGAACCGCGGCGGTTGCTGCGTGCAGCCGGTTCGAAAAGAAAATTCATTCAATTACAAGTATGATTTTCCGGAAACATGGCTTGGCCTGGAAAAAGAAGCACTGCAGGAAGCGACGGGGCTTTCCAATGTGTCTTTCTGCCACAAAGGAGGATTTCTTCTCACCGCAGAAACGCTTGACGCTGCCGTCGCTGCCTGTCGCATCAGCCTTGCGGGAATGCCAAAAGCACCGGTTCTGATCCACATCGGTACCGATGCGATTGATGCGGATGACGCGCTTTTGCGGCAGATGCCGGGCATGGAGCATGCAGTTATTCTTCATAAACCGCTGCCGGAGGCCCCGGAACTGAACATCTGTGGCAGTTATGCCGTGTCATCACTTGAAAAAGCAGAATGGAAGATACGCCTGCGGGAATACCTGTCGGACCTGTTAAAAGAAAAGCCGGAGGCTGTCTGTGTCAGCGGTGATCTCTTTGCGGCCTATCCGGTCATGCACCAGCTCCGCAAAAAACATATTCCGGTTCTGACGGTATCAGAGCAGAATGGAAAACGGCTGCTGGTCCGCATTCCGTCCGGTTCCTGAGAATTTACAGAGAATCTCTCTCAATTTCACGCGTTAAACAGAAAAATTCCTCAATATGTGATTTGTTTCTTTGCATCTGCTGTTGTCTGTGATACAATATAGAAAATACGTGAAATTTTTGCACAATGAAAATAAATGATATCATTTTTGGTTTATCTTCAAAAAAAGAGGCCAGACTTTACAGGAACGATACATTTTTGTGATTTCATCCGAACGGCCTCAAAAGCAGAAAATGGCAGGCAGAAATCGACAAACAGCAGAGAGGAGAGCAAAACATATATGATTTCAAAGAAAAAATTTGGCACAACGGTAACAGCGTTCGGCGTGGCAGCCGGAATGCTTCTCGGTTCGGCTGCACCGGCGCATGCAGAGGAGACAGCGAAAACGGTGCAGGAAACGCAGAAAGATCAGGCGGATGCACCGGCCACGCAAAGTGAAACGGAAAACGGAAACACAGAAGAAGCCGTTGTTCCGGCTGTAGAAACACAGGAAACCGAGACACCAGCAGAAGAACCGTCCGTACCATCTCAGGATGAAAATGCCGCTTCCACAGAGGAGCCAGAAGTACCGGAAACGCCAGAACCGACAGAGGATCCGACTCCAACGGAGACACCGGAAGACCCGAATCCAGGCGAGATGCCGGAGCCATCTCCAAGTGAAACCCCGGAACCAACTCCAGGCGAAACTCCAGAACCGTCGGTAACGCCATCCCCAAGTGAAACGCCGACTCCAGCCCCGTCCGAAACCCCGGAACCAACTGAAACCCCGGTGCCAACCGAGACGCCTGCACCAGCACCGACAGAAACACCGAAAAATGATGAGACACAGGCGGATGACTGGATTCAGACGATTGATTACGGAAAATATATCAGCTCCATGAAAAAAGATCTCCGCGCAGGTTTCGCACAGGTCGACAAAGCGTACGCCTACGCAAAGGTCGATACCAGATTAAACGTCCGCGAAAGCGGTTCCACCAGCGCACGGATCGTGGGAACACTTCCGGCAAAGGCACTCTGCTTTGTGATCGCCGATGCGGATCAGGAGTGGGTTTATATTGAATCGGGCGACGTCCGCGGTTTTGTCCGTACGGATTATCTGCAGCAGGGAAAAGAGGCGCTGGAATATGTAACCGGCACCGGAGAGGATCAGATGAAACTGGCGGATCAGGTGATTGATCCGTCTGAAAATGAAGCCTTTCCCTATAAAAAAGAAACGGTTTATGAAGTAAAAACCTCAACCGGAAACGGTATTATCACATTTGCAAAACAGTTCGTTGGCAGACCATACGTCTGGGGTGGAAACTCCCTGACGGACGGTATTGACTGCTCTCATTTTGTATGGCAGATTCTGACCCGTTGCGGTGCATACGATGGTGAATATACAACATCTGATGGCTGGCGCAGTCTTGGAACCGAGGTTACAAGCCTCGATGAAGCGCGTACAGGCGATGTTATTTGCTATAATGGCCATGTGGCGCTGTATGACGGAGAAGGAAAAATCGTAGAAGCGCTGAACGAAAACGCCGGTATCACCTGCGACCGCCCGGTGGACTGTGACACGATTCTGACGATCCGTCGTTTTGCAGCCGACGATGAAATCGGTGGAACGAACGCAGAAAAGATCTGGAATTACTTCCTGATGCACGGATTTACAAAAGAAGGAGCCGCCGGTATTATGGGAAATATTGCAAACGAGGCATCCACAGACCTCAATCCGACACTGCTTGAGTATGGCTCTACCAGCCGCACAAGCCTGAGCGGAGAGCAGTACACGAACCTTGTTGATGCCGGAATCATTTCCCGTGACGAAGTGATCCGAAGTTCCCGTTTTGGCCTTTACAGTGGCGGAAGATATGGATATGGTCTCTGTGGTTTTACAGATCCAACGATCAAAGAGTATCTGTGCCGATATACCATTGATCTTGGAAAGAGCCTTGGAAGCCTGTCCGGCCAGCTCGACAGTCTGATGGCCTACCTTTCCGACTACAATCCGAATCTGCTGGACAGACTGAAAAATGCCGAAGATGTTGACACCGCAGCAACTGCCTTCATGCGTGAATACGAAAAATGCGCAAACCAGAGCACACAGCAGAAACTGCGTACAACAGCAGCAGAACAGATCTACAATGTTATGGAATCGTATGATTCGCCGGTAGATGTAGAATAAACGAACAGATGATGAAAACGTGTTAAGGAAAGTCCTCCGCAGCAGAAAGATTCTGTGTGGAGGACTTTCTTACAGTAAAATAATTGAATTTATGTATGATTTTTTACTTCCAGCTTTTCAGTTTGTCCGCTTCCGGAGTCTGCAGCAGAATTTCTTTACAGTCCAAAAGAGAAGGACTCACATAATCACAAAATGGAAAAAGCTCTTTTGTATACGGTGTCAGATCCGGGATCATGCAGGAGATGGCACCAGCTGCACGCGCGGCCTTCAGACCATTGATGCTGTCTTCGGCTACTATGCATGCAGCAATCGGAACTTTCAGAAGAGACGCTGCTTTTAAGAAAATTTCCGGATCCGGCTTGCTGTTGATTACCTCATCCCCGCAGACTGAAGCATTGATATACTGGTCAATGCCAGACTGTTTCCAATAGTCTTCCGCAACGCGCCGCGTTGTAGAAGTAGCAACGGCAACTTTGATCGAATGCTCTTTGAGCCAGGAAAGAAACTCATGAAGCCCTGGCTTTTCCGGGACACCGTTGCGTCGAATATAATCGTTTAGATACGCCGTGCGGATTGCGCGTCCTTCATCGTATGTCACCTGTCCGTGAAACCACTCCTCAAACAGCTTTCTGCTCCGCGGAAGCGCACTGCCGCGCATCTGCGAAAGATGTTCCTCCGTGAGCGTAAAATTCAGCTCCCGGGCAGCTTTTTGCCAGCCCTCTTTCATTACAATCTCGGTGTCAAACAGGATACCATCCATATCGAATAATACTGCCTTTATCATAAATGCGACCTCCCAGGGAGTAAAAGAAAACAGACGGTTTTCGTTTACTCTGTACTCTGATTTTTTTAAAACTACCTTCAGTATACGAAAAATCCTGAAAAAAGACAAGTGCATGAACTTTACAGAATACTACAAATCTTCCTTTTACGAAGCAAAACTTTCTATGAGGACTGCAAATATTACAGATTGCTGGGTAGCAGTAAACTGTAACATTCGGGCATGACTGGATCCATGCATATTACAATCACACTTGACTTCAAGTAAGCTTAAAGTGCTATTCTGATAAAAAAGGACAAATTAGGAGGAATAACAGAATGGAAAAGTCAACGGTTTATTTTACCGACTTTCGATGTCCTGTGGGAACGAGTCAGCTTGACAAGCTGAAAAAACTCTGTATCGCTGCTGGCGTCAAAGACATTGATATGGAAGGTAAATTTGTTGCAATCAAAATGCATTTTGGCGAACTGGGAAACATGGCGTTTCTTCGTCCGAATTATGCGAAAGTGGTTGCAGATCTCTGTAAAGAGCAGGGAGGCCTTCCGTTTCTGACAGACTGCAATACGTTATATCCGGGCAGCAGAAAAAATGCCCTG
>ERZ833963.3486-NODE-3486-length-12328-cov-8.342785_pt1 | contig 12328 bp, 8 predicted proteins | sample MGYA00519693_ERZ833963 | MGnify/ENA primary metagenome ERZ833963 (study PRJEB31850, sample SAMEA3708748) | human gut metagenome | biome: human gut; feature: human-associated habitat; material: faeces | place: China | collected 2014 ... | reverse complement strand
GGAGCTGATCCACAGCCTGCGGCAGATGGATGCAAAAGCGGAATAAAAGAGAAAAAGCAAAGAAAAAGAAGAAGCAAGAAAAAGCAAGAAAAAGCAAGAAAAAGAAAGAAAAAGAAAGAAAAAGAAGAAGGAGAATGCTGTGTGCGACGGCAGCCTCCTTCTTTTCCTTTTGATACCGAATTGTTGCGCACTTAAAAAATACAAAATGTGTAGGAAAAAAGATTGACAAAAAAGATATTTTTCGATATTCTGATAAAAGTTGGGCTAAAATCACGTGAAAAGATTGAAAAAACAAGGTATTATTTCGTGCTATTGTCCGAATAAGAGAAAAAATTCAGGATAATTATATGAAAAACAATGGCCCGTGTGCAGACATAGCCGGATCAGCCGGGGAGGGTCTGCGGAAAACAAAGGAGGAACACCAATGAGAAAAAGAAACAAAGTCGTTTCTCTGCTTTTGGCAGGATGCATGGCAGCCGGTCTTCTGGCCGGATGCGGAAGCAGCGGAGAGGCACAGGTAGCAACTGCTGACAATGCTACAGCGGCATCAACCAGTACTGGAGCAGCGGATTCAGCAGCACCGGAGACTGCAGGTGAAGTGGACGGACAGATCAATCTTCGCGCGGTATCCTTTGGAAACAACTTCGATGTACAGGATATGGGATGGCGCTGGATGATGGCAGAGTGCTACGAAGGACTGATGCGTGACGTAGCAGATGAGAACGGAGACCGTTTCGAGTACGCCGGTGCAGAATCCATGGACGTATCCGACGACGGACTGGTTTATACCTTCCATCTGAGAAAGGATGCAAAATGGTCCGACGGACAGCCGGTTACCGCAGCAGATTATGAGTACGGCTGGAAACGTCTGTTAAATCCGGAATACGGATATTCCTATTCTTTCTTCCTGTTTAACGTAGTAGGAGCAGAGGAGTATTATAACGGACAGGGCTCTGCCGATGAGATCGGAATCAAGGCAGTTGACGATTACACCTTCGAGGTTACCTTAAAGGTAGCGGATCCGACCTTCCAGTCCAAGCTGGTAGCAACTCCGCTTTACCCGACCCGTCAGGATGTCGCAGAGGCAGCCGGAGACCAGTGGGGAAAAGACTGGACAAAATGTGTCTACAACGGACCGTTTGCCATGACCAACCTGGTAGAAGATAACTCCATGACATGGGTAAAGAATGACCAGTACTGGGATAAGGACAACGTAAAACTGAATCAGGTAAACTGGTACTGTGTAGCAGAGAACGCAACAGCAGCAACCATGTTCGATAACGGACAGCTGGACGTTTTCGATGCAGCAGGCGATTACATTGCAAAATATGACAAAGAAGTAGAAGCAGGCAATATGCAGACCATGACCACCGAGTACCCGGGAACTATGGTTCTGTGCTACGAGCAGTCTGAGGGCGGAAAATCCGGTCTGATGAAAAACGTAAACATCCGCAAGGCAATTTCCTACTCCATCAACCGTGAGGAGATGGTATCAGCTGTTTACGGAAGATACACCGCAGCTTACGGCTTCGTTTCCCCGGCGATCACGCTCGACGGAACTTCCTACCGCAAGCAGGCGTCGGAGACCATGAAAGAGGAATATGAGCAGTATGCAGGAGATGCAGACAAGCTAAAAGCACTGTTCCAGAAAGGCCTTGATGAGCTTGGTATCACCGACAAACCGGAAGACATCACCATTACACTGCTGTCCCAGGGTTCTGCTACCGAGAATCAGCTCGAGAGAGAGTACCTGCAGCAGTCCATTTCCCAGAATCTGGGCGTAAAGGTAGAGCTGAACACCGTTGGCGATTACCAGATGTTTGCAAACGAGCGCGACAACAAGAACTACGATATCTTTGTAGGCGGATGGTTCAGCGATTACAACGATCCGCTGGATTTCCTGAACGTCATGAAGACAGGCGTTTATGATTCCTACGGCCTCTATAGCAACAGCGAGTACGACAGCCTGATCGATTCTCTGACCGGAGAGAACGACAACGCAAAACGCCTTGAGATTTACCAGAAGCTGGAAGATCTGCTGGTTGCACAGGATTGTGGTGTTGCACCGCTGTACTACTCTGATAAACATTACTATTATCAGAACTGGGTAAAAGATTTCTACACATCCTCCTTCGGCGCAAGCCAGGAGCTTTACAGAGCAACTGTACAGAAATAAAAAAGCAGCAAAACAGAAGAAATGAGGGAAGAAGGGCTTATGAAACAATAGGCTCTTCTTTCGCTATCATAATAAAAATTTCCGGTCGGAAAAGACCGGACAGGGAGAGGATTTTTATGCCAAAATATTTACTGCGCCGTTTCGCGGAAATGCTGATCACACTGTTTCTGATTGCAACGGCCACGTTTTTCCTTCTGGAAGCGGTTCCGGGAGATCCGCTGACGGAGCGTGCGAGCAAGCTCTCGCCGACCGTAAAGGAAAACCTCTATAAGCGCTACGGTCTCGACAAGCCGATGATGGAGCGCTATGTGATCACAATGAAGGGAATCTGCAAGGGAGAGTTCGGGGAATCTGTTGTCTATGCGGGACAGACGGTACAGAAGCTGATTCATGACCGTCTTCCGGTATCCGCCCGCCTTGGTATCCAGCAGGTGCTGGCCGGTATCACGATCGGTCTGCTGCTTGGAATTCTTGCGGCAATGAGGAGGGGAAGCTTCTGGGACTATATGGTGATCGCCCTGTCGGTCCTCTTGATTTCCATTCCGAACCTGATCTTTGGTCTGATGCTTCAGAAAATTTTCGCAGGTAACCTGAAGGTTCTGCCGACGATCGGCTGGCCTGCGGGAAAGGATCTGTGGTTCGGAGGATGGGAATACACGATTCTTCCGACCCTGACAGGATGCTTTTCTTATATCGCAACGTATGCGCGTCTGCTGAAAACCTCGATGCTCGATGTGATCAATCAGGATTACGTGCTGACTGCTGAATCGAAGGGCTTAAGCCGCGGACAGATTATCCGCCGCCATATCCTTCGGAACTCGTTTATCCCGGTTATCACACAGCTTCCGATGTCGGTTGCCATGTGTATCACAGGCTCCTTCTTCATCGAGAGCATCTTTTCCATCCCGGGAATCGGACAGTATTATGTGACGGCGGTCAATAACCAGGATCTTTCCATTATCATGGGAGAGACGGTTATTATCGCAGCACTTTACATCGGTGTTCTCTTTATCACGGACCTGCTGTACGTGGTCGTTGACCCGAGAATCAGTCTGACAGGAAAGAGCAGATAAGGAGGATATTATGGCAGCATTAACACCGGAAAAATTTAAAGTAATAGGATACACCGAGGAAGATGCGAACCGGATTGACCGCCCGACCATTTCCTACTGGCAGGACGCCTGGAGACGGCTCCGCAAAAATCCGATCGCAATGGGATCTCTTGTTGTGCTCGGCATTCTGCTTGTCATGGTCATCATCGGACCGCATATCAAAGGATATGATTATGTATCCATGAATATCGCCGAGAAAAACCAGGGCGTATCGTCAAAATACTGGTTTGGAACCGACAACCTGGGACGTGATCTCTTCTCAAGAGTCTGGGTCGGCGCGCGGGCATCACTGATCATCGCGATCGTTGCAACGGCAATCAAACTCATCATCGGAACGGTATATGGCGCGCTGATGGCACATTTCGGCGGCTGGGTCGATGAGGTTCTGATGCGGATCATCGAGGTTATCAACTCGATTCCGTCTCTGCTTCTTACGATTCTGATCATGATGATTCTTGGAAATAACCTGTTTGCACTTCTGGTCGCGCTTAGTGTCACCGCATGGTGTAACACGGCACGTCAGGTGCGCGGTATGATCAAACAGCTCCGTGAGACGGAATACGTTTACGCGGCGGAGGTGCTCGGTGCAAAACCGCTCCGCATCATCTTAAAACACTATGTACCGAATATGCTGGGTATCCTGATTCTGGATACGGCGACGGCAATCCCGATGTTTATTTTTACGGAGGCAGGTCTTAGCTTCCTCGGCATCGGCCTCAAGGCACCGTCGATCAGCCTTGGTGTCCTGATTTCGATGGGACAGCAGAACATGGATTTCTATCCGTCACAGCTTCTGTTCCCATGTCTCGTGCTCTGTATCATCGTTATGGCATTCAACCTTCTGGGAGACGGCCTGCGCGATGCCCTGGATCCGAGACTTCGCCAGTAATAAGTGGGAGATAACGATATGAACGAACAAAACAATCCGATTCTGGAAGTAAAAAACTTAAGAGTCTCTTATCACACCTATGCCGGTGAAGTAAAGGCAGTCCGCGGTGTACAGTTTTCTCTCGAGAAAGGTCAGGCGCTCGCAATTGTGGGCGAATCCGGCTGCGGAAAATCTGTAACGGCGAAATCCATCATGGGCCTCATCAAGGCGCCGCAGGGTGAGATTAAAGAGAACAGTGAAATTCTCTATCATGGAGAGAATATTCTGAAATACAACAAAAAACAGTGGCAGCATTACAAAGGCGGCGAGTGTGCAATCATTTTCCAGGATGCGCTGGCTTCCTTAAACCCGACGATGCGTGTCGGAAAACAGATTATGGAAAATCTGATGGGCCACAAAAACATGACAAAACAGGAAGCGGCAAAGGAGGCTGTCGAGATGCTGCGCATGGTCGGCATCCCGGAGCCGGAAAAACGTGTCAGACAGTATCCGCACGAATTTTCCGGCGGTATGCGTCAGCGTGTTATGATCGCGATTGCATTTGCCTGTGATCCGAAAATTCTGATCTGTGACGAGCCGACGACCGCACTCGATGTGACAATTCAGGGACAGATTCTCGATATTATCAAGAATCTGCAGAAAAAAAACCAGACGTCCGTTATCATGATCACACATGATCTTGGTGTTGTGGCGAATATCGCACAGAAGATTGCTGTCATGTATTCCGGTATTATCGTGGAAAGCGGAACGTGTGAGGATATTTTCTATCGTCCGCGTCACCCGTATACCTGGGCGCTGATCCGTTCCGTACCGCGTCTGGATTTGAAAAACAAGCAGGAACTCGCGACAATTCCGGGAACTCCGCCGGATCTTTTAAACCCGCCGGTCGGATGTCCGTTCTGCACGCGGTGCAGCTATTGTATGCCGATCTGTAAGGAAGAGATGCCGGAGGCAACGGAATTCGGCGGCGAGCATAAAGCTGCCTGCTGGCTCCATCACCCGATGGCACCAAAAGTAGAAATGCCAAATCTGGAAGGAGGAGAATTGTAATGGAAAATAACGAAAAAGAAGTGCTTTTTTCCGTTTCCCATCTGAAAAAATATTTTCAGGTCGGAAACCATGCGACCTTAAAGGCCGTGGATGATGTCTCCTTCGAAATTTACAAGGGTGAGACACTTGGAATGGTTGGCGAGTCCGGATGTGGAAAGACAACGTGCGGCCGTACCTGCATCGGCCTGTATGACAAGACCGACGGACAGGTGCTCTACAAGGGAACCGATGTCCATGCGTTAAACGGAAAAGAGCGGTTTGCCTTCAAAAAACAGGTACAGATGGTCTTTCAGGATCCGTATGGATCGCTTGACCCGCGTATGACAGTTGCCGATATCATCGGCGAGGGAATCGATATCCATCATCTGGCGAAGAATAAAAAAGAGCGCCAGGAGATGATCTACAAATATCTGGAGCTGGTCGGACTGAACCGCGAGCATGCGAACCGTTTCGTGCACGAGTTTTCCGGCGGACAGCGCCAGCGAATCGGTATCGCGCGTGCGCTTGCCGTGCAGCCGGAGTTCATCGTTCTCGATGAGCCGATCTCCGCACTCGACGTTTCGATTCAGGCGCAGATCGTCAACCTGCTTGTGGACTTACAGAAGAAGATGGGTCTGACCTATCTTTTCGTTGCGCATGATCTGTCGATGGTCAAACATATTTCCGACCGTGTGGCGGTTCTGTATCTGGGAACTCTCGTCGAGCTGACGACATCCGAGGAGCTGTACGCCAACCCGCGCCACCCGTACACACAGGCACTGCTCTCCGCGATTCCGATTCCGGACCCGAAAGTAGAGGCAGAGCGCGACCGCAAAAAAATCCGCCTCGAAGGCGAGGTGCCGAGCCCGATCAACACGAAGCCGGGCTGCAAATTCCAGGGAAGATGCAAGTACGCAAAAGACATCTGCCGACAGCAGATGCCGGAATTAAAAGACGTGGGCAACAATCACTTTGTGGCATGTCATTTCTGCGATGCGTTAGAAGAAAATAAGGAATTATAAAACATGGAAAAGATAAAGAACATCTGCTGTGATCTCGGCAGAGCATTTACAATCGGCCTGCTCTCCGGCGGCGCTGCGGCAGCTGTGCTGCTGCTGGGAGGATTCCTCTTTGGGGGATTCACGTTCCGCGCTGCCCTTGAGGCGGCGAAAGACGGCCTGCTGCTGATCGCGGCCCTCGGCATGTTCGTGATCGCCGGAATGCTGATGGTAAAAGGCAAAAACCCGGAGAAATTCACGCAGAAGGAAAAATGGCGCGTCCACTTTGCCGTACTCGGATATAAGAGTGTGTTCGCAGTTCTCTGCGTTTCCTGGGTGCTGTGGGCGGCAGCGGCGGATTATCTTTTGTATCGGATGTGAAAATAGTTTCTATAAATAAAAAGAGAATTTTGCAGACTGTAAAAATGAGGTCCGGCAAAATTCTCTTTTTTCGTTTGGTCGTTATTCGTCTTCGAGACGGGAGATAACCATCTCCATGGATTTCTGATATTCTTCATCCGAAGAATTGTAGAACAGCATCAGATCGAGGCAGCTGCTCATTTTCTTCAGTGCTTCCGGGATGGAGTAGTCGATCGTTTTCACATATTCATCCCAGTGCTCCAGCTTCCACGTATCGCGCACGGAGTTGCGGTCGATCATGCGCTGGTGGCAGATCTCCGGTTTTGTGACAACCCAGATCACAACAAGCTTTGCCCCATGGTCAGCGAGCTTTTTGGAGAAGTCTTTCAGGAACTTCTCATCATGCACTTCGCGTGTGAATGGTGCGTTGATCAGCACAATATCGTCATACTCGAGTGCTTCCAGTCCGAAATTGACCGTTACTTCATATTCATAATCGCGGATATTCTCCTCGAAGAAATCAGAACTGCGGTTGATTTCCTGTCCGCCCGCTTTGAAAACGCGGTTCGACAGCGGAATGACCGTATCCTTGTCGAGATAAACAACGTGTTTCAGCTCCTTGGCGAGCTGTTTTGAAATGTATGTCTTTCCGCACGCCGGCGGCGAGGTTACGAGGATCATCTTTTTCATCGTTTGTATGTCTTCCTTTCCAGTTGAATAAAAAAAATCACTCCTAGCATTATAGAAAATTTGGGAAAAAATTGCAAGAGAAAAGATGGTTGTGCCGGAGAAAAAATTGTCTTATAATAAAATAAGATTTTTATGCCATCACGGAGAAAATAAATGGAGGAAAGACAATGAGCAGAGCAAATACACGAGTTGTGAAAATCGGCGACCGGGTCATCGGAGGCGGAAATCCGATTCTGATCCAGTCTATGACGAATACCAAAACAGAAGATGTGGAGGCAACCGTAAAGCAGATCCAGGCGCTCACGGAAGCCGGATGTGACATTATCCGATGCGCCGTCCCGACCATGGAGGCAGCCAAGGCGCTGTCCGAGATCAAAAAGCAGATCTCGATTCCGCTTGTAGCAGATATTCATTTTGACTATCGATTGGCGATCGCCGCGATCGAAAACGGAGCCGATAAAATCCGCATCAACCCGGGCAACATCGGCAGCCGCGACCGGATCAAGGCGGTTGTAGATGCAGCAAAAGAACGCCAGATTCCGATCCGCGTCGGCGTCAACAGCGGTTCACTCGAAAAAGAGCTGGTGGAAAAATACAACGGCGTAACGGCAGAGGGCCTGGTGGAGAGCGCGCTCGACAAAGTGCGGATCATCGAGGAGATGGGCTATGACAATCTCGTCATCAGCATCAAATCGTCTGATGTGATGATGTGTGCAAAAGCGCATGAGCTGATCACGAACCAGACGGATCATCCGCTTCATGTCGGCATTACGGAGGCAGGAACGCTGTATTCCGGCAACATCAAATCGGCAGTGGGGCTCGGTATTATTTTATATCAGGGCATCGGAGATACGATCCGCGTTTCCCTGACCGGCGATCCGCTCGAGGAAATCAAATCCGCAAAACGGATCTTAAAGACCCTGGGACTTCGAAAAGGCGGCATTGAGGTCGTATCGTGTCCGACCTGCGGACGGACCCAGATTGACCTGATCGGACTGGCAAACCAGGTGGAAACACTGGTGCAGAGCTACGATCTTGATATCAAGGTTGCCGTCATGGGCTGCGTGGTCAACGGACCGGGCGAGGCAAAAGAGGCAGATCTTGGTGTTGCAGGCGGAAAAGGCGTCGGCATTTTAATTAAAAAAGGTGAAATCGTGAAAAAAGTACCGGAGAGCGAGCTGCTGTCCGTCTTAAAGGACGAGCTGGATCACTGGGGCAAGTAGAAAAGAAAGCAGGAATAGGAATGGAAAAACAGTTTCAGGAAGTATTTCCGGATTTGAGAATCGAAGGGGGCATGGCAGAGCTTCTCGATACCGTGGAGGTTTCGCGGGTATCGATCAATAAGAAAAAAGATCTGCTGCGGATCTATGTGGTCAGCCATCAGTGGATTCACAAAAAATATATTTATCAGCTGGAGCGCCAGATCGAGGAGCAGCTCTTTTCCAACGTGCCGCTGCGCGTGAAGATTATTGAGCGGTTCTATCTGTCGCGCCAGTATACGCCGGAAAACTTTCTGGAGGTGTACCGTCCGAGTATCCTGCTCGAGCTGAAAAACCACAGTGTCTTTCTGAATCATCTGTTTTCGACTGCCGAGATTACCTTCCCGGAGACGAACAAAATGCACCTGGTGCTCGTGGATTCCGTTGTGGCAAAGGAGCGCGAGGAGGAGCTGGTCCACATTCTCGAGAAAATCTTCTGTGAGCGGTGCGGCTTCGACCTGATCGTGGAAACCGAGATGAGAAAGCCGGAGGGCGAGAGCCGCGCCATGAGAAATTCCGAGCTCCGCATCCGGGAGGAAGTGCGCCACGTTCTGGCGCATACCCATTACGGTGAGATGCTCGGCGAAAAAGAGCAGAACCGGATGGAAGAGCAGGCGGAAGCAGCAGGCGAACAGCCAAAAGCATCCGCAGCAGCCAAGGACGGCGAGGCGAAAAAAGAAAAAGCAGCAGACGGCGGAAGGGGAAAAGGTTTTTTCGGCGGCGGACGCGGTTCCTTCAAAAAAGGCAAGGGCAGTTTCGGCCGGAATGCGGACAATCAGCCGCGCAAATCCTCCAATCCGGATGTGCTGTACGGAAGAGATTTCGAGGATGAGAGCGTGGAGATTCTGAAAATCGGCGATGAGATCGGTGATGTTGTCATCCGAGGAAGAGTCCAGAGTGTGGATATGCGCGAGATCCGGAATGAGCGTACGATTTTCATGTTCACGATCACCGACTTTACGGATACCATCGGCGTCAAGATTTTCGTCCAGAACGCGGAAGTGCCGGAATTAAAGGATGCGATCAAAAAAGGCGCGTTCATTAAAGTAAAAGGAAAAACGACGGTTGATGCATTTGACCACGATCTGACGGTTATGTCTGTCTGGGGCATCAAGAAGATCACCGATTTCCGTACCGGCCGTCAGGATACGAGTCCGGTGAAGCGTGTGGAGCTGCACTGTCATACAAAGATGAGCGATATGGACGGTGTCACCGATGCTGCCCGTCTGGTACAGCGTGCCTATGAGTGGGGCCATCCGGCGATCGCGATCACCGATCACGGCGTGGTGCAGTCCTTCCCGGAGGCAAACCATGCGATCGAGGCGATCGACGGCGCTTACCGGAAAAAATACCAGGCAGAGCACCCGGATGCGACAAAAGATGAGCTGAAAAAAGTTTCGGCTCCGTTCAAGGTCATCTACGGCATGGAGGCTTATCTCGTCGACGACTTGAAAGATATCGTTGTCAACAGCAAAGGACAGGACATCCACGGAAGCTACGTTGTGTTTGATATCGAGACGACGGGATTTTCCCCGGTTGTCAACAAAATCATTGAGATCGGTGCCGTCCGTGTGGAAAACGGAGCGATTGTCGATAAGTTTTCCACCTTCGTCAATCCGAAAGTCCCGATCCCGTTCCGGATTGAGAATCTGACCGGCATCAACGACAACATGGTTCTTGACGCGCCGGACATCGAAACGGTGCTGCCGAAATTCCTGGAGTTCAGTGAGGGAGCCGTTATGGTTGCCCACAATGCTTCGTTCGATATGAGCTTTATCGAGCACAACTGCGTCCTGCAGGGGATCGAGCGGGAATTTACAACGGCGGACACCGTCGCCATGGCGCGTTTCCTGCTGCCGGGCCTCAACCGTTTCAAGCTGGATACCGTTGCGAAGGCGGTCGGCGTATCGTTGGAAAACCATCACCGTGCGGTGGACGATGCCGGCTGTACGGCGGAAATTTTCGTGAAATTCGTAAAAATGCTGGAGGAGCGCAATATTCTGACTCTGGATGACCTGAATGCGCAGGGAAAAGTATCGGAGGAGGCTGTGCGCAAGCTTCCATCGTACCATGCGATCATTCTGGCAAAGAACGAGACGGGACGTGTCAATCTGTACCGCCTCGTGTCGGAATCCCACCTGAAATACTACAACCGCCGGCCGAAGCTGCCAAAGAGCGTCTACCTGAAATACCAGGACGGTCTGATGATCGGATCTGCCTGCGAGGCGGGCGAACTCTACCAGGCAATCCTGCGCGGTGAACCGGATGCGGCGATTGCGCGTCTCGTGGACTTCTACGATTATCTGGAAATCCAGCCGATCGGCAACAACGCGTTCATGATCAAAAAAGAGGACGTTTCTGCCGTAGAGAGCGAGGAGGATTTAAAGGAGATCAACAGGCGCATTGTTAAACTCGGCGAGCAGTTCCATAAGCCTGTTGTGGCAACGTGCGACGTCCACTTCATGGATCCGCAGGACGAGATCTACCGCCGCATCATCATGACCGGAAAAGGTTTTGACGACGCTGATGAGCAGGCACCGCTGTTCCTGCGCACCACCGAGGAGATGCTTGAAGAGTTTTCGTATCTCGGAAGTGAGAAAGCGGAGGAGGTCGTCATCACCAATCCGCGCAAAATCTCCGACCTTGTCGAGAAAATCTCCCCGATCCGTGCCGGAAAATTCCCGCCGGTCATCGAAGATTCCGACAAGACACTGCGTAGAATCTGCTACGACCGCGCGCATGAAATCTACGGCGAGGAGCTTCCGGAGATCGTTTCCGCGCGCCTCGAGCGGGAGCTGAACTCCATTATTTCCAACGGATATGCCGTTATGTACATCATCGCACAGAAACTGGTGTGGAAGTCGAACGAGGACGGCTACCTCGTAGGATCGCGTGGTTCCGTCGGTTCCTCGTTCGTTGCGACGATGGCGGGAATCACGGAGGTAAACCCGTTGAGCCCGCATTACTACTGTGAGTCGTGCCATTACAGCGAGTTCGATTCGCCGCGCGTCAAAGAGTACGTCGGCCGTGCCGGATGCGATATGCCGGACGCCGTCTGCCCGAACTGCGGCAAGCCGCTGAAAAAAGCCGGATTTGACATTCCGTTCGAGACGTTCCTTGGATTCAAGGGAGATAAGGAACCGGATATTGACCTTAACTTTTCAGGAGAGTATCAGGCTAATGCACACAGATATACAGAGGTTATTTTTGGTAAGGGGCAGACATTCAAGGCAGGGACTATCGGTACGCTTGCGGAGAAAACTGCATTTGGTTATGTGAAGAATTATTTTGAAGAGCGTGGTGTGCATAAACGTTACTGTGAGATCAACCGCATCGTACAGGGATGTACAGGCGTGCGGCGTACAACAGGACAGCATCCGGGAGGCATTATCGTACTTCCTGTAGGTGAGGAGATTGAGAAATTTACTCCTGTCCAGCACCCTGCGAATGATGTGAACAGTGACATTATCACTACACATTTTGATTACCATTCTATTGACGGAAACCTGCTGAAGCTTGATATACTTGGACACGATGATCCCACTATGATCCGAATGCTGGAGGATCTGACCGGCATCAGTGCGAGGGATGTTCCACTGGATCAGAGGGATGTCATGTCATTGTTTGCAAGTACAAAGGCTTTGAAAATTGAACCAGAAGATATTGGCGGATGTAAGCTCGGATGTCTGGGAATCCCGGAATTTGGTACAGATTTCGCCATGCAGATGCTTATTGACACCAAGCCGAAATACTTCTCTGACCTGATCCGTATTGCAGGGCTTTCTCATGGTACGGATGTATGGCTGGGAAATGCC
>ERZ833963.3478-NODE-3478-length-12362-cov-2.000813_pt1 | contig 12362 bp, 8 predicted proteins | sample MGYA00519693_ERZ833963 | MGnify/ENA primary metagenome ERZ833963 (study PRJEB31850, sample SAMEA3708748) | human gut metagenome | biome: human gut; feature: human-associated habitat; material: faeces | place: China | collected 2014 ... | reverse complement strand
TTATTAAAATAAATCGACCACTTCCACAATAAGATAATTATATAAATTTTTGAAAGAATAATAAAAAAGCCCTGAAGTTATTATTTTCAAGGCTTTAAAGTCTTTCATAGGACTTGATAGGTTTATTTTGTGGTGGAGCTGGCGGGAGTTGAACCCGCGTCCGAAATTACTCTACCTTCAGTACTACACGTTTAGTCTCGTCTTTAATTTCACTTAAGCATGCGGACAGACACGCTAAACTTAAGCTAGTTTGATTCAATTTAGTGCTTCGATCCTCAAACAGCGGCTTCCACACGATCTCGTTTTGGTTTGACTCCGCTTTATCCCCGTCTTACGAGCGGAAGCTGGGGAGCGAAGGCTATGAGCAGGTTATTAAGCTGCTAAAGCGTATTGTTCGTCGTTTGCGACTATTTTTTTGCGGTTTATTTACGAGGCCTACCGCACCTCGACGTGCACCTTGGGCTTCGCTAATCCCGTCGAATCCAGAATCAGCCCCAAAATCGTTCGGCAGTTTATCAAAAAATCCAAGAAAGGAAAAGAAGCTATTTATTAACCTAAGAAGTTAGGGTAAAATTTTGCCACTTTTTTATAAGGAATCGAATAATGAAAACATTAAAATCTCTGACCGCACTTTCATTAGGTGCATTATGTTTAGCATTTAACACACAAGTTATTGCAAAAGAAGCAACACCCGCAAAAGCAACACAACCCCAACAACAAGCGGTAAAAGCGAGTGATAACATCGACAAATACCTTGCCATCAATATTGGTAATCGTGAAATGGTGGTTGATGAAAATGGCCAAGCGTTAAGTGCATTCAAACATGAAATCACTAACATTGGTCAAAAACCAATCAAAAACATTCAATGGGTCGGTGTGTATGTGAATAACCGCAAAGTTATTTACAGCCAAGATATGCAAATCAATTTAGAAACCCCATTACAACCAGGCAAATCCCGTTTGTTCAACTGGCTGAAGACGCACGCAAAGTCTTTATGAACCAACAAGAAAAAATTGATGTTTATCCTATTGAACGCGTTATCCTGTTTGGTGATAAAACGGTTCTTTCTGATCGTTAATTCTCTTATCTAGCCCACGTAATGTGGGCTTTTTAATAACTGTATACTTGAACAGTTGTTTTCTTTTTGATATACTAAAAACACGCCTAATTTTGACCGCACTTCAACTATGAATTCCACCCGAAAAATCATTCACATTGATATGGATTGCTTTTATGCCTCTGTTGAAATCCGTGAAAATCCAACGCTACAGGGAAAACCTGTCGCCGTGGGGGGAAGTTCTCGACAACGTGGTGTGCTTACCACCTGTAATTATGAAGCACGAAAATTTGGGCTACACAGTGCAAGGCCGACAGCACAAGCCATCAAAAAATGCCCAAATCTGATTTTAGTGCCTGTTAATATGTCCCTTTATAAACAGGTATCCGCACAAATTCATCAGATCTTTCAACGCTACACTTCTATTATTGAGCCACTTTCCTTAGATGAAGCTTATTTAGATGTCACGGATTGTACACAATGTTCAGGATCTGCCACTTGGATCGCACAAGAAATTCGCCAAGCCATTTTTGATGAGTTAAAACTGACCGCCTCTGCTGGTGTAGCACCCCTAAAATTTCTCGCCAAAATTGCTTCCGATATGAATAAACCGAACGGACAATTTGTGATTCAACCTCATGAAGTTGAACAGTTTGTAAAAACACAGCCATTGAAAAAAATCCCTGGTGTGGGCAAAGTCACCTCTGAACGTTTACTGAAAATGGGGTTAGAAACTTGCGAAGATATGCAAAAACTCGATCAATCTATTTTGTTAAATATCTTCGGTAAAATGGGCAAGCGAATTTGGGATTTTAGCCATGGCATTGATGAGCGTGAAATTCAAACGCATCGGGAGAGAAAATCTATCAGCGTAGAACGCACTTTGTCCGAAAATATTCGTCATCTCGAACAAGGCATAGCGTTGCTAGATAATCTCTATGCCGAGCTTATTCGCCGTATTGAACGAAGTGCACCGAATATCCCTTTAACCGCTTTTCGAAAAATTGGGGTGAAATTAAAATTTGAAGATTTTCAGGTGACGACCTTAGAAAAAACTGGCTTAACTTTATCGTTAAAAAGCTTTCAGCAATTACTGGAACAAATTTGGCAGCGTAGCCACGGAAAATCCATTCGCCTCGTTGGATTACACGTGAATTTACCGGAAGAAAGCCATTTAGAACAAATGAGCTTGTGGTAAAACACAAAAGAAAATGACCGCACTTTTATTCATTCCATCCTGAGTAGGATAATGAAAAAACAAAAGTGCGGTCATTTTTTGATGAATTTGTTGAGTTGGTCGATAAGCCGAGTTCTGTCGTGGACAATCATTCCTCTAGGCGACAAATTACTCTGCCGCTCAAGCAACCTACCCGAACTCTGGACGGGCCATCCATTGAGTTCCTATTTGGTCTTGCTACGAGTGGAGTTTACCTTGCTGCACGTTGTTACCAACGGCACGGTGTGCTCTTACCACACCCTTTCACCCTTACCGTTTTCACGGCGGTCTGCTCTCTGTTGCACTGGTCGTCGGCTCACGCCGCCCGGACGTTATCCGGCACTCTGCCCTTTGTAGCTCGGACTTTCCTCTCGTTTACTTGTCCCACTAGGTCGTGCGAACACGGTTAAGGGCTTCAATAAACCAGCGATTGTCTAACCAACTCGCGGCGTAGTATAGGGGGAATTCAAAGGGCGGTCAAATTTTCATTCTTATTTTTAATAACTTCCGTTAGAATAGCCCTGCAAAACACGGTTATTTTCAACCGCATTTTTATCATAAGGATTTCCTATGAATTATTTACAAATCGCACGAGAAACACTTTCTGTTGAAAGCCAAGCGCTCGCACAACTAAGCCAACGCTTGGATGATGAATTTTCTCAAGTTGTGGATCTTATCCTTGCTTGCGAAGGTCGTTTAGTCATTGGTGGTATCGGTAAATCAGGGCTAATTGGCAAAAAAATGGTGGCGACTTTTGCCTCAACGGGAACGCCAAGTTTCTTCCTGCACCCGACTGAAGCCTTTCATGGCGATTTAGGTATGCTAAAGCCCATCGACATTGTGATGCTGATTTCTTATAGCGGTGAAACTGATGATGTAAATAAACTGATTCCAAGTTTGAAAAACTTTGGTAATAAAATTATTGCTTTAACCAGCAATAAAAACTCAACGCTTGCTCGCCATGCTGATTATGTTTTGGATATCACTGTCGAACGTGAAGTGTGTCCAAACAATCTCGCACCAACCACTTCTGCGTTAGTGACTTTAGCCTTAGGCGATGCTCTTGCGGTTTCATTAATTACGGCACGTCATTTCCAACCTGCTGATTTTGCAAAATTCCATCCAGGTGGCAGCCTTGGTCGTCGTTTGTTATGCAAAGTAAAAGATCAAATGCAAACTCGATTACCGATTACCACACCAGATACCAGCTTCACTGATTGCTTAACTATTATGAATGAAGGTCGTATGGGTGTGGCATTAGTCATGGAAAACCAACAACTCAAAGGCATTATTACCGATGGTGATGTGCGCCGAGCATTAACGGCTAACGGTGCCGATACACTTAACAAGACCGCGAAAGAGCTCATGACCTCTTCACCGAAAACTATTCATGAAAATGAATTCTTAGCGAAAGCAGAAGACTTGATGAAAGAGAAGAAAATTCACTCTCTTGTTGTGGTCAATGATGAAAATAATGTTGTGGGCTTAGTGGAGTTCTCAAGCTAATGATTAACGAAAAATTAAAGAAAATTAAATTGGTCATCACCGATGTCGATGGCGTATTAACTGACGGACTACTCCATTATGATGCAAATGGCGAAGCGATTAAAAGTTTCCATGTGCGCGATGGACTTGGTGTCAAAATGTTGATGGATGCAGGTATTCAGGTAGCCGTATTATCGGGCAGAGATTCTGCGATTCTGCGTAAGCGAATTAGTGATCTCGGAATTAAATTGTTCTTTTTAGGTAAGCTTGAAAAAGAAAGTGCTTGTTTGGATCTCATGAAACAAGCAGGTGTTACCGCAGAACAAACTGCCTATATTGGTGATGACAGCGTAGATCTCCCCGCTTTTGCAACTTGTGGCCTTTCTTTTGCCGTGGCAGATTCTGCACCTTATGTGCAAAATGCCGTAGATTATGTGCTTGCCCTTGGAGGCGGGAAAGGCGCTTTCCGAGAAATGTCCGATATGATTTTACATGCTCAGGGCAAAGATGAAGTCTATACTTCAGCCAAAGGCTTTTTAAAATCAGTCAAAAATATGGGGCAATAGCAAGACTCAAAACACCTAAAAAAATAACCGCACTTTGATGATTCAAAAGTGCGGTTATTTCTTTTTATGTTTTATTGATTTGCCGGTAAAGCACCTGAATTCCAAGTCGGTGCTTCAGCTGGTTTCTTCACTTGTAACATAAAGCGCTGATTTGCCGTTGCTTGTGGTTGAACGATCGTACCCGATGGAGTCGAGAACGAAATACCGCCTTTCAACAATTGTTGTACACTACCGGTATTAAATTCAGCCCCTTTCCAGCCAAGGTTGAAATCATAACCCGATGAAACCCAAAACTCTGAATTTTTACGCACTAAATGTTGATACTTCGGTGTAATCGCAATATGTACCAACACACGATCGCCTAAAGAATTCAATTCAAATTTACGAACGGTTCCCACTTCAACACCGCGATAAAGCACTGGTGAGCCTTCCGTTAAATTCATCGCATCACTGGTTTCCAAAATAAATGGCACGCCATTGCTGTATTTATTTCGAGGTTGTGCGGTTTGCGCTAAATTAAACTGTGTTTTTGATGGTCCATTGCCTAACTCAATATCAATGTAAGGCTGTAAAAGGCTATCTAAGTTTTCAATTCCACCTGCTGAGATTTGTGGGGAAATCACTTTAAATACAGTACCCTCTTTTGCAATCATCCCCATATAACTTGGGTTAATTAATGCTTTCGCTGTGATACGATTTGTTTTTTGATCAAGTGCAATCTGCTCAACTTCACCCACATTCATACCAAGATAACGCAAGCTCATTCCTTTACTTAAAGCCGTTGCATCATCTGTGAGTAACGTAATCACTTGCCCCGCTGATTTAGCTCGCAGTTCACTTGGATAAAGGGTTTTATTTTTGCCTGATCCTGTATTATCAAAACTAATCGCCCCTTTTAATGAACGAGCAACCGGAGAAGCCTGAATACTAATGCCTTTCGGTGTAATATCAATTTGTGCCGCACTTTCAACCCAGAATACGCTTTTATCTGTGAGAAGATCTTGATAAGCCGGATAAATATACACATCAATATCAAAATTATTGGCTTTCGGTCTTACATTAATAATTTTACCCACTTCAAACTGACGATAAAGCACCACAGAACCTTTGCTAATACTTGGCAAATTAGTGGAATGTAGCACAATACTTGGATTCACTAAGTTACCCGTAATGCCCGTTTCTGCACTACTGATATCTTTATAAAGTGGATAGCTTGAATGTGGGGCACCACTTCCTTTTTTGGGTAATACTCTCACCCCACCTTGTAGCCATTTTGATGGCGTTGCTGATTCAAAACGCAATCCGTCGATACCAAAACTGACATCAAAATTAGAGGCAGCCACAAATTGTGTATTTTCATGAATAAGATTGCGATACTCTGACGCAATCGCCACTTCAAATTTTACCCCATCAACATTTAAGTGCTGCTTCACAATTTGACCAATGGCAATATTGTTATAAAACACCGATTGTCCTTCAGTAATACCATAAGTTTCTGGTGCGGTTAAGGTTAAAATCAAAGTATTCGGTGCTTTGAGTAATAACTCATGTTCTCGAATCACATCAAATTGCGTTTTGCTTTCTCCGCTACCCGGAATAATTTCAAAATAATCTCCGCGGAAGAATTTTTTCGGATTAGCCACATCACCCAAATCTAACTTACGATTTTTTAACACAATACGTGTATTCGTTTTTAAGAGGTTAGCTTGGTTTGGATCGATTAATAATGTGCCTTTTAAAATTTCTTCATTATTTTCGTCCGCACTTAAAGATGAAAGAAGGCCCACTTGCTCATCACCATAATAAACAGTGGTTTGCCCTGCATCTAAACCCGCAGTCACTGGAATAGTCACCTCAACTTCAATACCTCGTTTAGCCGCTTGCAAGTTAGAATAAAGTGTATAGTGGCTATTGGTCACAGCTTGTGGGCTATTTGGCGGTGAATCAAATGATACCGCACCTTGCACCACTGAATTTAAACTATCAATCTCTACATTCACACCTGATGCATTAATGTTAGCGTTGATACCACTGATATTCCAGAAGCGTGAATCTTTCTTCACAAAACGAGCAAAGGCTTTATCAATCACCACATCAATTTCAACTTTATTCTCTTTATTGAAGCGATAATCATAAATTTTCCCGACCGGCATTTTTTTGAAGTACACAGAAGCCCCAATCGAAATCGAACCTAAATCATCCGAAATTAAATGAATTAATAAATCCCCCGGATTGACTTGAGCAATAGGACCTTGTTCTTCCGCAATAAATTCATCTTCGGAATCACCATCACCTGGTTGAAGCGTAATGTAATTTCCTGAAACTAAAGAGTCTAAACCTGAAATCCCCGCGAGCGATACGCTCGGTTGCACAAGCCAAAATTTAGTATTTTTCTTTAACACATCGGTGGCTTCAGAATGAATGCTTGCCTCAACTTTCACTTTTTGCATATTGTCAGTAAAGTTAACCTTCTTCACAACACCAATCTGCAAACCTTGATAGCGAATCGGTGTTTTATCTGCAACCAACCCCGCACCATTAGAAAATGTAATCGTAATCATCTTTCCTTGTTCTTTCACAATTTGGAAAAATAAAATGGCACCAATACATAATGCAATAAAAGGTAACAACCAAAACGGTGAGATGCGTTTATTCTTACGTAATAACGCTTCTACATTGTTATATTGCTCATCAATAGATTGAGATTCTGGTTTATTGTTTTCTGTCATAAATTTTCCAAATTAATCGACTATCAAACTGCGAAGTTGAAATCATAGTTAAAAACACTGCTGCACCAAAATAAAATGCGGCAGGGCCTACAGTAAAATTAATAATCTGTCCGCGTGTTACTAGAGACATCATCAAAGCTAACACAAAAAGATCCAGCATTGACCAACGTCCTACAAAGTGAACGATATGCAATAACCGCATCTGCCATTTAATTGAATGTCGCCATTTAAAATGCACGCTAGCCAGTAAATACAACATAATCAGGATTTTGCTTACTGGCACAAAAATACTGGCGAAGAATACCACGAAAGCAACAAAATAGCTGCCCATGCTTATAAATGACATCACACCCGACATCAAGGTATCTTGTGACAAATTTCCTGTTAAATAAACGCCAGATATTGGGAGCAAGTTTGCAGGGAAAAGCATGATAATCCCTGCCACTAATGTCGCCCAAACGCGTTGTAATTTTACACTCTCTGGTATTTCAATAAGCGATGCACAACGTGGGCAAATTGCTCGATGACGGTGATCGTATTCTTGATCTTCTTTTAAAAAAGTGTAATCACAGGCAGTACAAAGTTCTAACGGTTTATCACTTTTGGTAATCGGTTTCTGCTCGGGATAAAAATCATGCCATAAGTCATCTAAATTAATTTTAATGAACAATAAAGTGGTTAAAAGTGCAGTAAAAACAAAAGCAATTAAATACACATCCACTTCTAATGTGGCATATTCACGCACTTTAAACATGGTGACACCCAGTGCAACTAAATAGACGTCAAACATGACCCAAGGCTTAATATATCCCACAAATAATAAGACATTACGAGGCTTAATTTTGAGTAATTTAGAAAGCTGCAACATAATGACTAAAATCGCAAAAGATACAGGCATTAAAACAGCACAGATAAAAATCATAAATGCAGTATAGGAATATCCCTCCACTGCCATTTTCCAAATTCCTTTCCAAACAGAAGCATCAATTTTAGTACCTAGTAAATCTAAGCTCAATAAAGGATAGCCTAAAGCAAATGGCATTAAAATTAAGATAGAAAGGGCGATTAATGAACAACGTTTAAGTGACCAACGACTTCCTGATTGCAATTTATGATGGCAACGCGGACATTGCGCGTATTCCCCTTCTTGCGGACGACAAACAGACACCGTTGCATCGCATCCTATGCAACGCACTAGTTTATAAGTAGCATGAGTAAAATCAGGTGTTTTTGTCATTATGTTTTCAGAAATTATAAAAGTGGACTATTTTAGCCTGAATTAAGGGAATTTGTGAAGTTATTCATTTAGAGTTAGAAACGGAATTATTCTGTCCAACCATTGTCAATCCTTATAAAAGTGCGGTAAACTGTGCAAGTTTTTATTTTTATCCTAGGAAAACTCAGAAATGACAGATTCTCAAGTTGAAGCCCAAGCTGAAAATAATGCTGAAGGCGTTCAAAAATTAACTGATACAAAAGCGATCATTGCATATCTTATAGAAAAATTCCCACTTTGCTTTATTGCAGAAGGTGAAGCTAAACCATTAAAAATTGGTCTTTTCCAAGATCTTGCTGAAGCATTAAAAGATGATGAACGTGTCAGCAAAACTCAATTACGTCAGGCTTTACGTCAATACACTTCTAACTGGCGCTATTTACATGGTTGCCGTGAAGGTGCTGAGCGTGTGGATTTATACGGCAACCCTGCTGGTGTATTAGACGCAGAACATGTTTCTCATGCGGCTCAACAATTAGCAGAAGCAAAAGCTAAATTTGCAGAAAAACGCAAAGCAGAATTAGCAGCGAAAAAAGCACAACAAAAACGACCTGCTCGTAAACCAAATGCAAATCAAACAACTCGCAAACCGAAAGCACCACAAGTGAAACTAAGTGCGGTTGATTTCACAACACTTTCTGCGGGTAGCAAAGTGAAAGTAAAAGTGGCTGAACAAGCAAAAAATGCGACGGTATTAAATGTAGAAAAAGACGGTGCTCGCGTAGAACTTGAGAATGGTTTAGTGATGACTGTCACCGCAGATCGTTTATTTGCCTAATAATTTATTTCTTATCGGGAAAGGTTAAATGAAATTACATACAACCAAAAGTCTTATTGCGACAGCAATTTTAGGTGCGTTATTTCTTCATTCGTCTGACACTTTTGCTGTGCAGCCGAAATTAAAGCAAAGTGATATTACGATTCCTTCAGCAACTGATGCAAATCAGTTGGCAACAAAGCGTGCAACAACACGTTTAACCCAATCACATTATCGTAAATTCCAGCTTGATGACGCCTTTTCCGAAAAGATTTTTGATCGTTATATTAAAAGCTTAGATTACAGCCATAACACCTTTTTAAAATCAGATATTGATGATTTACGTGCTAAATATGGTTCTAAATTAGATGATCAACTTAATGAGGGCGATCTTTCAGCTGCATTTGCGATTTACGATCTGATGATGAAACGTCGTTATGAGCGTTATGCTTATGCTCTATCTCTATTAGATAAAGAACCAGATTTAAAAGGTAATGATCAAATTGAGATCGATCGTGAAAAAGCCGCTTTCCCAGCAACGGAAGAAGAAGCGAATAAACTTTGGGAAGAGCGCGTCAAAAATGATGTGATTAGCCTCAAGTTAAAAGATAAAAAATGGCCTGAAATTAAAGAAAAACTCACTAAACGTTACAATTTAGCGATTCGTCGATTAACTCAAACTAAAGCGGATGATATCGTTCAAATTTACATTAATGCTTTTGCTCGAGAAATCGACCCACATACAAGTTACCTTGCACCACGTACTGCAAAAAGCTTTAATGAAAGTATGAACCTTTCTTTAGAAGGGATTGGCGCAACATTACAATCTGAAGATGACGAAACTAGCATCAAATCTTTAGTGCCAGGAGCACCGGCTGAACGCAGTAAAAAATTACAAGCGGGCGATAAAATCATTGGTGTGGGCCAAGAAAAAGGCGAAATCGAAGATATTATCGGTTGGCGTTTAGAAGATATCGTTGACAAAATTAAAGGTAAAAAAGGAACAAAAGTTCGTCTTGAAATTGAACCTGCAAAAGGTGGAAAAAGCCGTATTGTTACCTTAGTTCGCGATAAAGTCCGTATTGAAGACCAAGCAGCAAAACTCACTGTTTCTAAGGTAGATGGTGAAACCGTTGGCGTCATTAAAATTCCAAGTTTCTACATTGGCTTAACTGATGATGTGAAAAAATTATTAGTAGAGGCTGAGAAGAAGAAAATTGGCGCTTTAATTGTGGATCTTCGTGAAAATGGCGGTGGTGCATTAACAGAAGCCGTAGCATTAAGTGGCTTATTCATCACTGATGGTCCAGTTGTACAGGTACGTGATGCATATCAACGTATTCGTGTACACGAAGATGATGATAATGCTCAGCAATATAAAGGTCCATTGTTGGTAATGATTAATCGTTTCAGTGCGTCTGCTTCTGAAATTTTTGCTGCAGCAATGCAAGATTACAATCGCGGTATCATTATTGGGCAAAATACCTTTGGTAAAGGTACGGTACAACAAAGTCGTTCATTAAACTTTGTTTATGATTTAGACCAAACACCACTTGGTGTATTGCAATATACTATCCAAAAATTCTATCGAATTAATGGTGGTTCAACCCAATTAAAAGGTGTAGCCGCAGATATTAATTTCCCTGAAATTATTGATGCAAAAGAAATTGGGGAAGAAAAAGAAGATACCGACTTACCTTGGGATAAAATTCCGCCGGCAACTTATTCTGAAACTAATAAAGCGCGTAAAGATGTTGAAGCATTAAATGAAAAACATCTAGAGCGTATTGCAAAAGATCCTGAGTTTATTGCGTTAAATGAAGATCTTAAAATCCGTGATGAACGTCGTGAGCGCAAATTCTTGTCATTGAATTTCCAAGAACGTAAAGCGGAAAATGACAAAGATGATGCAAGACGTTTAAAAGATTTAAATGATCGTTTTAAACGTGAAGGTAAAAAAGCATTAAAAGATATTGATGATTTACCAAAAGACTATGAAGCGCCAGATTTCTTCTTAAAAGAAGCGGAAAAAATGGCAGCTGATTTAGTGAAACTCAATGCTAATCAACAAAAAGTGGATGCTGAAATAAAACAAGAAGCGGCAAAAGCAACAAAATAACGATTATTTTGACCGCACTTTAGCAGATAAAAAAACTGAAGTGCGGTTATTTTTATGAATATTTTAAAGGTACAGCAATGTTAAAAGGAACAATGAAATTAAGCACATTAGTCTTATCATTATCAATGATGACGTCAGGTTGTGCGTTAGCAGACTGGGCAAAAACAGTTGGGCAACCTCAGCAAGCCGAAAATAAAGGCGTTGATATGTCTAAATTAAGCCCTGAAGAGCGTGCAAAACTTGAAGCGGAAATCAAAGAAGACCAAGCTCGTCTAGCAGCTGAAAAGCAAACCATGTTAGAGATGTCATTAACTCATGAAATTGGTGAACAAAATCTGCAGTTCAAACCAATTTTGGCAAAATTATATGCCGATAATAAATATGACTTAATGTGGAAAGACAAGGCTGCAGAAAAACAATTCCTACGCGAATATGCAGCAATGGTAGCGTCTGGTATTTCTAAACGTTCGGCGCAATCATTAATCAATTTACATAACGCTGAAAAGACTGGCGGCCTTACCTACGATGTGTTGTTAAGTGATGCTTTCCTTGATTACTTGTATTACAGCAAGAACGTAAATCAACAAGCACAACGTTGGTTATATGCAACGCATGCTTATAAACCAGAATTACCAAATCAAGAAATTATTGACCAATGGCAAAGTGCGGTTAAAAACAATGCTGTTTCTGACTTTGTGAATGGATTATCCAATCATAATCGTTTATACCGTGAAACTATACAAGCACTTCCATCAATGATTTCAGCTTCAGGTATTTCTGCAATGGGTAAAAAACTTGCTCTCAATGCTCAGCGTTTACGTGTTATTCCTGATTTTGAAAATGGGATTTTCGTTAATATTCCAAGCTATCAATTGAAATATTATCGTGATGGTAAAGCTCTTCTAGAATCACGCGTCATTGTGGGTAAAAATGAACGCCGTACGCCAGTGATGTACAGCCGTTTGAGTAACGTGGTGGTGAATCCACCTTGGAATGCCCCAACACGTTTAATCAATGAAGATATTTTACCGAAATTAAAACGTGACCCAAGCTATGCTACTGCCCACAACTACTCTATTTTAGATAGCAACGGCAACACCATTAATCCTCATTCTATTAATTGGAGTAGCATTGGTAATAAAATGAGGATAAATGG
>ERZ833963.3420-NODE-3420-length-12609-cov-2.700892_pt1 | contig 12609 bp, 10 predicted proteins | sample MGYA00519693_ERZ833963 | MGnify/ENA primary metagenome ERZ833963 (study PRJEB31850, sample SAMEA3708748) | human gut metagenome | biome: human gut; feature: human-associated habitat; material: faeces | place: China | collected 2014 ... | reverse complement strand
GTACCTGTTTTTTGAAAAACAAAAAAATTAAAAAAATTCAAAAAAGGTGTTGACTTTTTTCTTGGTTTATCCTATAATACAAAACGTGCCACGGATGAGGCAAACAAAACAAAGAAAAACAACAAACCAAGCACCTTTAGCTCAGCTGGTAGAGCAGTAGACTCTTAATCTATTTGTCCAGGGTTCGAATCCCTGAAGGTGCACGAAAAAAGCACTGTTTTAGCGGATGATAAGCCGCCGGGACGGTGTTTTTTGTTACACTGATATCGAATCATTCAATAATCATATCATTCGTTCAAATACTTGTTACCCGTTATATATTCCCGATTTTATGATTTTAATTTAATTTAAAAATGTGATATACTATATAAATAGAAGAAGTGTATGAAAAATTTACCAACAGGATCCTCATTTAGGGGATCCTGTTTCGGAATCACAGGTAATTAAAGGGAGATTAAAAGGATGAAAGAAATCAAAATCACAGAGATCGAAAACATCAGGATCGGCAGCGCAGAGAATAAAGAAGCGGGGACCGGGTGTACGGTTATTATCTGCGAGCTGGGCGCAGCAGCCGGGCTGGATGTCCGCGGGGGCGGTCCGGCATCCAGGGAATCAGAGCTTTTAAAGCCTATGGCGGCAGCTGACGTGATCCAGGCAGTTTTACTCAGTGGCGGCAGCGCGTTCGGTCTGGACGCGGCAGGCGGCGTTATGGAGTACCTGGAAGAGCGCGGGATCGGCTTTGATGTGGGAATCACGAAGGTACCGCTTGTATGCGAGTCCTGCCTGTTTGACCTGATGGTCGGGGATTTTAAGACGAGACCGGATAAGGCCATGGGATACGCGGCGTGTGAGGGCGCGGAGAAGAATAATTATCAGGATGGAAACTTCGGCGCGGGGACAGGAGCTTCCGTCGGGAAGCTGGGGGACAAGTCTCTCTGCATGAAGGGCGGGATCGGAAGCTATGCGGTGCAGATTGGGGATCTGAAGGTCGGCGCAATCGTTGCGGTGAATGCGAGAGGCGATATCTATGACTGGAAGGACGGAAAGAAGGTGGCCGGTCTTTTAAATGCGGACAGGAAGACATTTGCGGACACAGAAGAAGCCGTTTATAAGAGCTATGAAGTGGTCAAGAACAAGTTCACCGGCGCAACAGAGAATACGACCATCGGTGCGGTGATTACGAACGCGGCATTCCCGAAGAGCAGCCTCTGCAAGATCGCCGGGATGGCTCACGACGGCTATGCGCGGGCGATCCGCCCTGTTCATACCTCTTCCGACGGAGACAGCATCTACGCGCTGTCTGTGGGCGATGTGAAGGCAGATCAGGATATGGTCGGAACCCTCGGTGCCCAGGTTATGGCGGAGGCGATCCTGAGGGCTGTGAGGAGCGCGGAGTCGGCCTACGGACTTGTTGGAGCGAAGGATTTGTAAAAAAGAGTGAAAAAGAGCGGCTGCCCGGCAAAGCTTTGCCGATATGACAGCCGCTTTTTCTATACGGTTACATCTGTCCTGTCACGCGCAGGTACAGACCAAGCTCCATCTCAAGCGCCTCTGAAATTCCGCGCTCATCTAATTGGAAATGGCAGTTATGGTGCGGGGAAGAGGTAATCGGGCGTTCGGGATCAGCCATTCCGATCTGGAAGTAGGCACCCGGCTTCTCAAGAAGATAGTAGGCAAAATCCTCACCGCCAAGGGCATCCGGGCGTTCGTAGACGGTATATCCGAGGTCTCTTGTGACACTGCGGACCGTTTCGATCTCCTCCGGCACGTTGATGGCTGCCGGATAGCCCAGAGTCGTGGTCACATCGCAGGTGAGGCCGAATCCGGCGCAGATCCCCCTGCTGATGGAGTGGATGGAGTCAAAGACTTTGTCGATCAGGTCATTGTTTAAAGTGCGGACATTGCCGCCGAGAGTCACGGTATCCGTGATGATATTCGGATACTGGCCGCCATTTATATAGGAAACCGTAAGAACACCGCCTTCCAGCGGATTCTTTTTTTCAGCCAGGATCTGGTTTAAAGCAGATCCGACCATGCAGGCCACGGGGACCGGATTCAGGGCATTCTGCGGATAACCGCCATGACCGCCCTTTCCATGGATCTTCACTTCATAAATACCGATCGCTGCGGAATACGCCCGGGGAGTCACGGCGATGGTGCCGAGCGGAAACGCGGAAGCACAGTGGAAACCATAGATGAGATCGACATCCTTCATGGCACCTTCCTCGCAGAGCGCCTTAGCGCCTCCCGGGAGCTTTTCCTCGGCTGCCTGAAAGATCAGCTTCACAGTTCCACGGACAAGCTCCGGATGGGCTGTGAGGACCTTTGCGAAGGTTAAAAGGACTGCGGTATGGATATCGTGTCCACAGGCATGCATAACGCCGGGAACCTCGGACTTAAATGGGAGATCATTTTCTTCCTCCACCGGGAGTGCGTCGATGTCCGCGCGGAACGCGATGCATGGACCGGTTTTTTCGCCTTTTATGACAGCGACCGTGCTGGTTCCGGAGATCCCTTCCATCAGCGGGACGCCCAGGGCATTCAGGGTGCTGCGGATGTAAGCGGCAGTGTCTGTCTCCTGAAAGGAGAGCTCCGGGTGTCGGTGCAGGTAACGGCGTGTTTCGATCAGTTCTTTTTCATAAGGGCTTGTGATGGACTTGACAAATTCTTTCATATAAAACCTCCGTTTTTCTCGTTTATACTATTTATAGGAACAACTTATCGGAACAACAGCTTATTGGTCTGTGGCTGGATCAAACGACACATTTGCGATCACGACTTCATTGTTAGTCCCGACCCGCATCGCCGGTCCCCAGACACCGGCACCGGAGGTGACAATAGACGTCATAGCCCCCTTTTTCAGGACTCCGCAGGCGTTTTCCCAGAGAAAATGGACCACAAGGTTTGCCGGAAACATCTGCCCGTCATGGGTGTGGCCGGAGAGGTCCAGATCGACACCGGCATCGGAGGCTTCTGACAATTCTCCCGGCTGGTGATCCATGACGATGATGGGAAGTGAGGGATCGAGAGGTTCGGTGATCTCAGCAAAGGTTTTCCGCGGGAGCTGTTCTTTTTTTGCCATATCCTTATCCCGGCGGCCGACAAGATAGAATGCATTATCAATGCAGACGGTCTCGTCCTCCAGCATCGTGATACCGGCGTGGTGCAGAAATTCCGTAAACCGCCCGTCCCGGACGATCGTTTCCTTCTGTGGAAATGTGAATCCGGCGAGGATCTTCTCGCTTACGTCATGGTTGCCCCAGCAGGCGTATGTGCCGTACCGGCTCTTGATATCGGATAGAATGTCAGCCACCTCATCCGGGTCCTTGATCGCGTTGTAATCATTGTCGAAGAGATCTCCGGCAATGCAGACGAGATCGACATTTTGGGAGTTAATGGTGTCTGCGATCTTTCTTACATGGGACTTCGTGGAGTTGTATCCAAGGTGAAGATCCGCGATCAGGGCGATCTTAAGTCCCGGAAGAGAAGAACTCTTTTCGATGACGACCGGATCCTGCCGCACATAGACCCGTCTTGCATGCAGGACACCGTAAATGCTGACCATAAGGATCAGGCCAATGGCAAAGCCGCCAAAGATCACGAGATTTTTCGGCATGGTATGCAGCATGGCCGGGTACCGGTATTTCATAAAGAAGGAATGGCCGGTGACACGGCGGATCACGTCGAAGGTGATGATAAAAAGCAGGATATATTCCAGAGTGCCGAGCCAGTAGTTGCTGATCACCCGGAGAAAATGGTGAAGTGGTTCTTTTGTGATCAGAAATCCGGTCAGCGGGCTGACGGCAAAAAATAGATAGAGGACTGTGACAGGGATCCTGAAAAACAGTGAATGAAGCGCCGGGGAGCAGGAATCCGCCCAGGCGTAGAGCCATAAAAGAATGTATGCCTGAAATAACAGGTAGATCGGAGATAAAAATACAGCTAACATGAGACACTCCTGATGCTTCGTGGACAGGAATGGTGTATAATGATTCCTGTACGGTGGTTTATGGTGTAAGTATAGCGAACACTTTAACAATTTGCAATGGAAAAGAAGAAAAGAGGTTGTTATGATCGATCTGACAGGAATGATCTCCATTCCATATTTAAAGAAAACAGTATTTACCGGGAGTGAAAAGGGAACGAATTTTATGATCCGGAAGATCAGCGGAGAGGAAGGCGGGCCGGATAAGATCCAGGCGATCACCTGGCCGGGGCCGTTTATTTTTTCTGTGACGGAAGATGAAAAAAAGACGTATCAGGAATTTGAGTTCAGCGAGGACGGGATCAAAGCGGCAGTAGCCTGGCTGAATGAGGTGACATAGAGAGGAATCCTGTATACAAAAAGGCCCGGAAGTTTTCGGGGTGAAAATATTTTAAGAACGAGTATGACCGGTGAAGTTAAGCCGGTTATACTCGTTCCCTGTTTTATAGACTTTAGCCGATCTGCGTATACAGAGCATTAGATCTGATGTACAGATGTGGGAGACGTTCCCTACATCGACGGTGTTCTCGCCACAAGATCCAGTGTCACATCCGTAAATCTCTGCTTTAAGAGCGCGCAGATCTCCTTCCGCTGCTCCATAAGCTTCGGGATCATGTCCTCGGTGAGCTGGAGTTTTGCGCACCACGGCGCATCGGCCTTTGGGTCTGCGGCAGCGGGATCCGGGTACACGCGGACGCGGAAATCGCGGAATCCAAGGTCGGAGAGGGATTTCTCCGCCCATTCCACATCCCTTAATACAGAAGCTTCGATGGAAATTCCTGACGGAACTCTCGTCGCAAGACAGGCGTAAGCGGGCTTGTTCCATGTAAATAATCCGGCATTTCGGGAATATTCCCGGAGTGCCGTTTTTGTTATTCCGGAAAGGCGCAGCGGGGACAGTACCTTCATTTCTTTTAAAGCGCGCATGCCCGGGCGGTCACCGGCGTCATCGGAGGCGTTCGTTCCGTCCATGATCTCGGTAAAGCCGTCCTCCTTTGCGGCTTTCAGGATTCCGCCGAATACCTGATTCTTGCAGTAGTAGCAGCGGTCTTTCGGATTGCTCTTTACGACTTTATCCGTCAGCACATCAAAGGGCAGGACCGTCATGTCCGCGTGTAATGATTCAGCGAGAAGCTTCGCGTCATCTAACTCAAATTGCGGCTGGAACGGAGTGGAGACATAGTAAGCATGTACATTTGCTCCGCAGGCCTTTGCGGCATAGAGAAGATAAGAGGAATCCGTTCCGCCGGAAAAAGCCAGAGCGATGGTAGAATGCTCCGCAAAAAATTCCCGGAGTGCGGCCGGAACGCAGTCTATGGAAACGTTGATCGTGTTGTTCATAAGGAATTCTCCGTCCTTTCATATTCTCAAGTTGAACGTCCGTGAGACTTGCCGCGTGATTCTGGTCAGAGAAGCTGACATATTTCTATCAAAATCACTGCGCATCCTCGCGGAGCGTTTATCTTAGCAGCCTCGTACGGGCGGCCATATCTTCATAGTAAAATGATAGGTTTAATTTACTCATTATAATTCGCAGAGACGTAGAAGTCAAGCTTGTAACCGGGAAGGCGTTACCGTCAGGCGGAATTCCCGATTTTTATAGATTTTCAGTATTTTCATTTCAGTATGTTTGTTATATCATAGATGAATAAAATGGCAAGGAGGATGCAGGCTATGGAAGACAGAGGACTAATCGTGAAGACATCCGCGTATATAGACCGTCACAGGGACGAGATGCTGTCGCTATGGGAAAAGATCGTTTCTATCGAAAGCGGAACCCCGGATAAAGAGGGCGTTGACCGGGTAGGTGCGGTCTTAAAGGATGAACTGGAAAGTGCCGGAGTGGAGACAGCTGTGATCCCGATGGAACGTTTCGGAAACCTCCTGACAGGTGTATGGAATAAAGAGGCAGCAGGCCAGCCCATCGTCCTGATCGGACACATGGACACGGTATTCGCGAAAGGTACGCTGGAGAAAAATCCGTTCCGCATCGATGAGAACGGAAATGCCCACGGACCGGGAGTTCTGGATATGAAGGCGGGACTTGTGATCGCTGTCTATATTTTAAAAGCGCTCCATGAATGCGGATATGGGAAACGCCCGATCCGCGTTGTCTTTGCGGGAGATGAGGAGAACGGACACCGTCAGACAAATGCGGAGGCAGAGATCCGGAAACTCTGCGCGGGATGCGCGGCGGCATTCAACTTTGAGACGGGATTTATCGATGACGGACTCGTTGTTGGAAGAAAAGGTTCCTGCCGTGTGACACTCACCGTTCACGGAGTCGCGGCCCACGCTGGAAATGATCCGCAGCGCGGAAGAAACGCGATTTTGGAGATGGCGCATAAGATCATCGAGATCCAGAAGCTTCATGACTTTGAACATGGACTTTTTGTGAATGTAGGTGTGATCCAGGGCGGAACGGTTGCAAACGCAGTGGCTGCGTCCTGTGAGGTTGGAATTGACATCCGCTACGACAGCTTTGAGCGCCTTGAGGAAACACTTCAGGCGATCAAAAAGATTGCGGAGACGAGAACTGTCCCGGACACGACGGCAGATGTGACCTGGACGAAGCCGAGCACGGTAATGCCGGTATCGGAGAAAAATCTGGAGCTTTTCCGCCATGTCCAGAAGGCGGCAGACATGATCGGTTATGGAAAGCTGCAGACAAAGAAAGTCGGCGGATGGTCCGATTCCTGCCTGGCTGCGGCGGAAGGCGTTCCGGTAGTTTGCGCCATGGGCGTCAAGGGCGCGAACAATCATTCAATGGAGGAGTATGCGGTAGCTGAGACACTGTTTTCCAGAGCGAAACTGGCGTTGGCTTCCATCATTACGTTTTGACAGACATGAAAGAGACAAGAAAAAAATATGACATGCTGACGGACAATCCGGGAAAATCCCTGCTTTTCTTCGTGCTTCCGATGATACTCGGAAATCTTTTTCAGCAGTTTTACAACATCACGGACTCAGTAGTAGTAGGAAAATTCGTCGGGGAACAGGCGTTAGCGGCGGTTGGCGCATCCTATGCGATCACGAACGTCTTTATTGCCATCGCCATCGGCGGCGGAATCGGAAGCTCCGTGGTGATCTCCCAGTTTCTGGGAGCGGGAAAACTCGCGAAGATGAAGACGGCAGTCTACACAACGATGTTCAATTTCCTTGGGATTGCGGCGTTTCTGGCAGCAGTGGGGCTCCTGTTCAACAATCGGATCCTGAATCTCGTCAACGTACCGGAGGATATTTTCTCGGATGCGGCGCTGTATCTGGCGATCTACTTTCTCGGACTGCCGTTCCTGTTCATGTATAACGTTCAGGCATCGATCTTCAACGCACTGGGAGATTCAAAGAAGCCGCTGTACCTTTTGATCTTTTCTTCCCTGTTAAACATCGTGCTGGACATGATCCTCGTGATCATTTTCAAGCAGGGCGTCCGTGGCGTTGCGTTGGCGACATTGATCGCACAGGGAATCTCGGCGGTGATCTCGTTCCTGCTTCTGATGCGGAAGCTAAAGGGGTATCCTGCCGAGGAACCGGTGCGTCTCTACAGCGGAGAGATGGCGGTCTCCATGGTGAAGATCGCCGTTCCGTCCACACTGCAGCAGTCCATCGTCCATATCGGAATCCTGCTGGTCCAGTCTGTGATCAACAGCTTCGGCTCCACGGCGATCGCCGGATACTCCGCGGGCATGCGGATCGAGTCCTTAAGCATCGTGCCGATGCTGGCCATGGGAAATGCCATGTCAACCTTCACAGCCCAGAATATGGGGGCCGGAAAGATCGACCGGGTGAAGGAAGGTTACCGGATGTGCTATGTGATCGTCCTGACGGCGGGTGCGGTGCTCTGCGTGATGTACCAGCTGGCAGGAGGCGCATTCGTGTCCCTGTTCCTTGACAGCGGCAGCAGTGAGGCGTATTCGGTGGGACTCAGTTATGTGAAGTTCTTATCGTTTTTCTACTCGTTTATCGGCCTCAAGGCGTCCACGGACGGTCTGCTGCGCGGCGCAGGTGATGTGACGGCATTTACGGTGGCAAACCTCGTGAATCTCGCGATCCGCGTCAGCGTGACGAACCTGTTTGCACCGATTTATGGAATCCAGGTAGCATGGATGGCGGTTCCCCTTGGCTGGGCCGCGAATTATGTGATCTCGTTTGGATGGTATCTGACAGGAAAATGGAAGAAGGTCCGCGTGATAAAGAAGTAAGATATAGATAGGTATACAGTATCAATTACAGAAGAAAGGACAGAAATCATGGAACAGAAAATACTTGCTTACTTAAAAGAACATGAGACGGAGATCTTTGAGGACTTAAAATCTCTGGTCCTGACAGAGGCCAGCACTTCAGATATTGAGGCTCTGGCAAAGGTGCGGGAAAAGCTGGTCATGCTGATCAAGGAGCGCACAGGAGAGGACTGCTTTGTCTACGAGGCGGAGAACGGACACTGTCCGGTGCGGTTCCAGTATGGAAAGGGTACGGAGAAGATCCTGTTTATCGGTCATTATGACACCGTACATCTCATCGGTGCGCTGAAGTATTATACAGAAGGAAATGGGCTCCACGGGCCGGGTGTTTATGACATGAAAGGCGGACTTATTTCCGCGATCTGGACTGTAAAGGCATATAAGGATCTTGGGATCGATCCGGGAAAGAGGCTGGAATTCATCTTTAACGGTGACGAGGAGACCGGAAGTGCTGAGTCCACCGATATCATTTGTGAGCTTGCGAAGGACGCGAAGGCGGCGCTTGTCTGCGAGCCGTGTACAGCGAACGGAGATTTAAAGACAGGAAGAAAAGGTCTTGTCCGCTTTACCGTAAGGATCCACGGAAAGGCATCCCATGCGGGAAATGCCCATAAAGAGGGGATCAACGCCATCGAGGAACTGGCGCATGAGATCCTCGCGATCCAGAAACTGACAGATTACGAGGCTGGAACTACCGTCAATGTGGGCGTTTGCAGTGGCGGTACAAAACCGAACGTTGTCCCGGCCGAGGCAGAGATCGAGATCGACTGCCGCGTAAAGACAGCCGCCGAGGGAGACAGGGTCCGCAAGGCGATCAACGAGATCAGGACGACGGTTCCGGGAACCACAAGGGAAGTCATCGAACGTGACAGCAAGATGCCGATGGAGGAGACGGAGGCGAACATGGCGCTCTTTGAGAAGGCGAAGATCTGCGGCGAGAAGGTCGGGCTTAAGTTTTCCCATCAGTTTGTGGGCGGCGGCAGCGATGGAAACGAGGTATCTGCTCTGGGTATCCCGACCCTTGACGGTCTCGGCGCAGCCGGTGACGGGGCCCACTCCGCAAACGAGTACATCCTGATCGACCAGTATATTCCGAGGATCGCGATGCTGGCTTCGTTTGTGCTGACGATCTGAGAGATTTCAATACATAAGATATAAACAGAGAGCGTATTGCCTAAAAAAGGTGGTACGCTCTCTGTTTATAAGAAGCTATTTAGTTTTTGATCGGAAACGTGATCTGCGCCTTAAACAGGTCGCCATCGATGATCAGCTCGAACTTTCCGCCCTGAAGAGTTGTCAGGTCTTTCGCGATGGAAAGTCCAAGTCCGCTTCCCTCGGTGGTTCGGGAGACGTCACCGCGGACGAAACGCTCGGTGAGCTCATCCGGGCTGATGTTTAACGGGTTTGCGGACACATTCTTGATCGTGAACACAACGTCGGCGCCATGGTCCTCGATCGTAACGTAGACGCGGGTTCCTTCTAACGCGTACTTGAATGCGTTATTATAGAGGTTTTCAAGGACACGCCATAGCCTTCGTCCGTCTGCCTCGATCATGATGACCTCGTTCGGAAGTGTGTTGACGATCTCCAGATGGCGGATCGCGTATTTTTCCTCAAATTCTCCGGTCGTCTGCTGGACAAGTTCCACGAAATCGATATTTGTCATCTCCAGCTTGATATTTCCGGAGCTTGCGCGGGAAGCTTCCACAAGATCCTCGGTCAGTGTCTTTAACCTCTGGGATTTCTGATCCAGAACCTCCAGATATTTCTGAACCGTCGGGTCTTCAATGTGCTGGCGCTTGATGAGGTCCACATAGTTGATGATGGAGGTCAACGGTGTCTTGATATCGTGGGACACGTTCGTGATCAGGTCGGCCTTCAGGCGTTCGCTCTTTACCTGTTCGGCAAGAGCTGTCTCCAGACCGTCACTGATACGGTTCAGTCCTTCGGCGAGTTCCGCCTCCAGACTCGAGAAATCATTGACATCCACCTTGTAGCTCGTCTCCCCGGAGGCGAGTTTTTCGATGGCGGCATGGATTTTGTCCGTCTGGTCCGCATTCCGGTAGATAAAGTAGAATACCAGAAGGTTTCCGGCGATCCAGGCGATCATCACGAAGATGAACGGCATGAACTGGAATACGGAATTTTCATGATGGAAGATCATGAATGCCCCCACGGTGATCATGAATACGTTGTATGCAAGATACAGCACAAAGCCTATTGTGATCCGGTAGCGGAACGTGCTCTCGGAGAGTGTTTCTGTAAGATCATGCAGAAAGCTGTTCTTCCAGAGTGTCTCCGCCTTGTATCTGCGGATCAGGCTGAAGAAGGTCAGGATGACGCAGAAATACAGGTATCCGAAGGCCACCAGCAGGTTCGCGCGGTCCCAGTAATCTGATGTCACTACCAGGTGCAGGAGCTTTGATGTCACCGGCGCCATGATGTGGATGCAGAGGTAGGACACGAATGCCATCAGGAGCAGCATGAAATCTGTTTTTGTCCGGTCAAATGGGTAAAGCGTGATGGTCCGGTCAGAGATCGACGCATGTCCGGACAGGAACAGAAGGAACGCGAAGGTCACGAGGGAACCGGCAAGTCCCGCGATCGTAATATAAAGTCCGTTGGAGAAATTCACGCGGGACTTATTATAGGCGGTATATGCCTGAGCATAGTCATCGTTCGCCTTGTAGGATGTGTCAAGACCGATGACCACATAGTAGCTGTTGCCGTTGTACGGGTTATTTTTCGACATCAGCGCCGGGATACTCGGAAAGTTGGATTCGAAGTTCGTCCGGACCGCAAGGTCGTTGGAGTCTCCGGAATAGTAGATATATCTTCCCATGGCCATAATGTCATCGTTGGACATCTCCGGCGCGTTGGTATGGATCTCATAGATCGCATTATTTTTTGAGTAGTATGCCACGCGGAAATAGAGGTTTGTAAAGTCGCTCATGAGTCTCGAATAGATCGAGTAGTAGGAAGAAAAGCGTTTTAAGATCTCATAAGTCAGATCCGGCATCGTCGAGAAAGACTGATCCGGGCTCGTTAAGTCTTCCTCAGACTGGTAGCAGCGGTAGCGGACATAGACCTGTTCCTGGTCTTCCTCGGACAGAGTCTCCGGACTACCCTTTAACGCGTAGTTGTCGGACTCGTCCATGTAGTAGCCCAGGGATTTTCCGTACTGGATAATATCGTCCAGAGTATAGGATTTCTCACCGCCAGGTCCCGTCGTGACTTCCAGGACGATCTGGGAGTAGTCGACCTCGCCGTTGGATTCAAAAATATCCTGATACTGGACATAATCGAAGATATTTGTGATATCTGCCTGGACTTTTTTGCTGAAATCCGGGGACTGTTCGAAGGTCTCCGTCTTGATCCAATCCAGACCGCGCCCGTAGTTGCTGTTTAAATACATGAACCCGATCCCCACGAGTGTCACGCAGGCAAAGAGAAAGTGAAGGAAGCCGACGAGACGCTTGAAAAATGAGTTTGTCTTTTTTTCTGTCATCTGGACTCTCCTTACTGTTTCTCGATCTTATAGCCGACGCCCCAGACTACCTTTAAGTAGCGGGGTTCTTTCGGGTTGATCTCGATCTTCTCGCGGATGTGGCGGATGTGGACCGCAACGGTATTATCCGCGCCAATTGCGTCTTCATTCCAGATTTTTTCATAAATTTGATCAATAGAGAAAACTTTCCCCGCGTTCTTTACGAGAAGAAGCAGGATGTTGTATTCGATCGGTGTCAGCTTGATCGGCTCTCCGTCGACGGTAACTTCCTTGTTCTCATCGTTGATCATCAGTCCACCGCACTTGTAGACCTGGGAGCTGCCCTGCTGGTTCAAATTGCCGAGCTGGGTGTAGCGGCGGAGCTGGGATTTCACGCGGGCCGTGAGTTCCAGCGGGTTGAACGGCTTTACCACATAATCGTCCGCGCCGGTTCCCAGACCCAGGATCTTATCGAGATCCGTGGATTTTGCGCTCAGCATGATGATCGGAATATTGTTGGTCTCGCGAATCTTCCTGCACATCTCAAGACCGTCCATTCCCGGCATCATAATGTCTAAGAGTACCAGATGGATCTCCTCCTGATCCAGGATCTCCAGCCCCTCTTTCGCGTTATTTGCCTTAAATACTTTATATCCATCGCTGACCAGATAGATCTCTACAAGGTCCGCGATCTCTTTTTCATCATCCACTACCAGGATATTGATCTGCTCCATGATTTTTCCTCCTTTTAGACTTATTCCTAATACCCCTATCGTATCATATTTCGACCTTTTTTTCCTTACTTTTTTCTGAAAACTAATGAGTAAATGTTACAATTTTTTCCGTTCTCTGGAAGGTTTCCAAAAAACAGCGCACTTTGCTGAATGAACGCCATG
>ERZ833963.3412-NODE-3412-length-12630-cov-12.980994_pt1 | contig 12630 bp, 12 predicted proteins | sample MGYA00519693_ERZ833963 | MGnify/ENA primary metagenome ERZ833963 (study PRJEB31850, sample SAMEA3708748) | human gut metagenome | biome: human gut; feature: human-associated habitat; material: faeces | place: China | collected 2014 ... | reverse complement strand
ACTTCACTCAGCCGGAGCCTGCAAACAATTTTGCGCATAAATCTTGACGGAACCGAAAAGCGAGAAGCAACAGAATGATTGAACGATAAGCTATTATAAAAAGCTCGTCTCAAGCGAGTACGAAAAAGACAAATCCACATTTTCGATTGATGGATTTGCATTCTTGGAAATCAAGCTATGGTTCTAATGTATTGGGGAACTTACAACTTGAAATCCAATTTCTTCAAATCTCTTTTTCTGAGGTTCGAGATTTCCCTTGATTTTCGAGCTATCCAATAAAATGGTTAGATTTCTCCTTGCCCGTGAACACCCTACATAGAATAATTTGTATGCGCTCAGAATACTATATGCCGTATTACCTTTTAGGCAATCTCTCGCTTTTGTAACCCCCGGCTTTGAAAAGTAGCTTTCATAATCTGCACCATAAATAAATTGAAAATACGGATCATCTTTAAATCTATCAAATACTGTGTGCAGCTTCGCCTTAATCATTTCTTCGTTTGCTATATAAGTTCCCTTTTTTAGCACACTTCCTTTAATACCTATACTCTGCTGGATATTGTCTACTTCAGCCGCAAAATTATAGTAGAATTGGTTAAGCGTTTTGGCGGAAATCTGTATCTGTCCCCACATTTCAAAAAAACGATACATTGCAACGCACGGATTATTTGAGCTATCTTCGGCAACAAAGACAACACTGTCATGACTTTCTCCTTTCACGCCATGCTGGGTCGAAACTCTCGGATTGCATAAATAATCCGCAACATGGACCACCTCAACTACAGGGACAAGTTCTGCTAGTTTATAGTCATCGTCATCAACAATGCCACTCAAGTATGCTTCGTTTAGTAGATGCACATTTGAAAGGCCTCTAATTAAGTCAGCTATAGTTTTGCTTTCACTTTCAATAATATTAAAAACTTGCTTTATGCTATTAAAGACCGTTTCTTTATCATTATGTGTTTTAATATTCCAGCTATCTTTGCTAAAAACGGATTTATTTCCTTTCAGAATCTGAATAATACTCCCGTACTGTTGCGCTTTATAGAGCCTTAACAACTCAACAATACAGAACAACACTTTTAAGAGGGAGTCAGGATTATCTTCATAATGTGTTGTTAGTACATCCACCGCAGACACGGCTTTACCAAAAGAGTATTTCTCCATTTTATCGAATGCGTTATACAAATTAATTGCGTCAATATCAGAAAAACGTTCTTTGTTAAAGAGATATAGGATCAGCGTGTCAGGATCTGTTTTTCGAAGGTTCTCAATTTCCGCTTGAATAGAATGGCTAATAATAATCCTTGGATCAAAATCAGAGTCAGTACTTCTCATTTTCTCAGAGATGTTTTGAACAAACGCTGGATCATTGTAGATTCTGTTCAAGATGTTCACAATGCTTTTTGTTGAGCGGTAATTTGTTGTCAATGCCTTTGTCGTGTCAAATAGCTCAAAGCTTTCTTCAAAAGATCCATCATAGTTTTTATATATCTGCTGCATTCGATCCCCAAACAAGAAGAGCTTGGTTTTCGTATTATGTACACTTTCAAAGAATATCTTCAGAACATCGCTCATTGTATCCTGATACTCATCGATAAAAATAAATTGATACTTACTAGTCATTCTTTTCTTGATAACAGGATAACGATTGAAAATTGCTTTTGAAAAGCCTATTAGATCATCATGAGACAATCCTCCGTAGTATAAAGAGCTAAATGGAGATTCGTTATATGAGAGGACCTTGATGTTGTTTCTAACCATATCATAATCTAACTTCCCGTACTTCTCAATATAACGAGCATTGCTCTCAGCTATACTTTCTTTTTGGCTTTTATTATCTATCCGTTCGGATATTTGTGCACCATAGATTTCAAAGTACAATTCCAATATGTCTTGGTGGGCAAAATAAGGTTTCAGAAAAAAGTGCAGAAAAGAGTGAATTGTACCAATGAATACATTTTTAGAGAGAATACCCTTTGATAATTCATCTGCTGCACGGTTCGTATATGTGATGCAGAGAATATTGTCTTTTGGATTATCTATGATACACCTTTGCACTATCGACTTTATTTCTGTCGTCTTCCCGCTGCCTGCTGGCGCATTTATTAAATAACAGTTGTTCAATTTGTTAGCCACATTAAGCCCTCCTCTATATAGTTGGGAAGCATAGTGTCCACTAGCTTATTGAGAATGACTGAGTACATGAAGTCTGTTTTGTTTTTGCTTGTATGCTGCACGATTGCCCGAATACTGCATGAATCTGCTTTTTGTGGAATCACAAACATTAGTTTGTCGTTTTTGCGTAGAATAGTCCATTCTTCTTTTGTTTTCGTATCCAGAGCTGATACATTATATCGTTTAGCAAGCATTGCTTCCTCCAGAGTCCGAGCATAACCGTCGGTCTGCCCCTGAAATTCCAGACAAATATTATTACTCACTATACATCCTGAACTGTCCTTCCAAGAATAAAGTGTCTCTACCGTGGGTGCAGCGTCACTAAGAGCCTCTGCTGCAAATGTATTTATTGTAGCATTTGTGGATGATGATTGACGCACATCAGCTTCTGTTTTAGCTTCCGTTTTATAGTCCAAATCTGTGATGATAAGAGATTTGACATTCAGATATTCAAGTATTGGCTTATATTTTATTGCATATGCACCACCGACTTGCACAAAGGAGATGTACTGGTTTCTTAGTGTTTCAAACCGATCCGAAAGCAATACATTTTTTATAAGCATTCTTTCCGTGTCACCTTCGTACAGTATTACTTTATCAGCGAAGATTATATCTGGAAAATTAATGGCATAAAAGCCGTCATAAAATTCAATCAAATCTTTTAATTCTTGGTTTGGCTTAATTACTTCATCTATAAATTTATGTAAGTCATAAAGGCAGCATTCAAACGGTCTAACTTGTCTAAGAACTCGAAGTTGAGAAATACGACTATTCCGGACGACTTCATGCGAATGTGTTGTTACAAAACCTTGCATCGCACTCTCTTTGCTGTAATAGGCGAATAGGTATTGCGAAAAAACATTTTGCATCTGTGGATGCATATGAGCCTCAGGTTCCTCAATGACAAAGAAGTTTACGAGCAGAGGATCAATGGTCTTCCGGTACTTTTCCAACTGAAGGTGAATAAAGATAAGGTTGCTATATCCCAAACCTTGAGAAGATTCTCTCAAGAAAAAATTATCCACTTGATATTTTGCGCTTGTAATGCTTTTGAGCAGGGATTGGACTGCTTCATCTGTTACCACCATATCGATGGTAATGTTACCGGCTTGCCCACCATTGGTTTTAGATATTTGTTCTATAGTTTTTCCAAGCGTTTCAATAGATGCCTTACGAACCTCTTGCTGAATTTGTTCGTCTTCAATCGATTGCTTAATCTTATCCGGCAAAGACTGAATTAGTGTTTTCCAGTTATCTTCTTGGCTTGCTATATCTATCATGTTTTTGCTCAGTATTTTAGCCCTATCTGAGTTCCCATCATCCAGTGTTCTGCCAGCCATAATATTCTGATAATTGAAAAGCCCCCTAAACGATGCCACATCCATAGGAACAATATTGCTATAGGTTTTATCAGAGAAATAGGCAGCATCCTTACAGCTATCAGTATATATCTGAATCAGCATTTCCTTAATGATACGAATCCCTTCGGCGTCCTTATCATCATCTCCAACCAGTTTATCGAAACGATTACATAGCTTTTCATATTCTGAATCCAAGGATTTTCTCAGCAAATCCTTGTCTAGTTCAAATCGGTAAATGAAATAAAAGCTGCTGTTATCCGGATCAAGCTCCATGATGTAGTCGGCAAAGTTCCGAATGTCATCGCCGACGGGATCATAATCTACTTGAATCAGGACTTCTATTGGAGTAAGCAGCATTTCATTTTCTGGATTCTCAGAGGGCACTATTGTTCCAAGGATATTTGCAATCAAATCATCTTTTTTATTTTCTTGTTTAAATTGAGCTTGAAAATAAGGAAATACTGCAGTACACCATTCTTGAGATTCATATACGGGAAAGTCATCACTGCACAACGCTCCTTTAGCGTTAAAGACATAATTAAAAAGCTCTACAATAGATGTCTTCCCGCTATTGTTTGCTCCGGCAATAACGGTAATATCATCTTCCATATTGATTGTTGCTTTCAAAATCTTTCGAAACCCAGATATCTGAATGGTTGTGATTTTCATTTATATTCCCTCCACACAGCAGATCACGATTATGCCTGTTTTATAAGGTTTTATGCCTTCGAAGAATTTGATACCCTACCGGTTTCAATCCGTTGAATCGTACCGCCCTCTACCAAGGCACCCGGCTCAGCCTTCACTGTCGTGAGACTGACATCCAGCAAAATTTGGGATATCTCAGTTTTGGAAAGTATTTGTGCCAAAAACTCTGTATTCTGCCACTGTATAAGTACCTGTTTTCAATATACTACATTCTCATTCTTTCGCCAACCCTTTTATCGATTTCATCGTTCTTGCAAATTTCGCTTACCCCAATTACGATTGCTTCATCACACCATAAAGGAGTTATCGTAATGCCCAAGAAATACCCGCTCGAGTTCAAAAAGCAAGCGATTCGTCGCTATGAAAAAGGTGAGTCCATTCCAGTTCTCTGTCAAGAACTGCATATATCGCAAAGCACTTTCTATCACTGGCGAAACCAGTACCGTTCTATTCAGACATCTGCCCATACCTATACGCCTGCTGAGTTCGATGCTCTTATCAGGCGGCTTCAAAAAGCGGAGCACAAGCTCTCAATCATTCAGTTATCCGGTTACCTGTCCAAAGTGCCTCTACAGGACAAGTTGGCCACTCTGGAGCATTTTCACAACGAAATGTCTGATTTGTACAGCGTTCACGAATTATGCGAAGCCTTGGATGTATCCCGCGGTACATTCTATAATCATATTTTCCGTCGTGCAGATCGTAGCAAATATGAATCCGAGAAGGCTCAGCTCATACTGAAAGTAAAACAGATCTTCGATGATAGCGAACAGCGGTATGGCGCTGATAAGATCCGTGCTGTTTTGGCCGAAAGCGGTCTGCGCATCAGCACAAAACGAATCTCGTCCATTATGCAGGAACTTGGCTTGCACAGTATTCGTACCGACGCAAAAAAGGTCTACAAGAATCAAATGCGAAAGAAGCAAAATCTGCTCCGCCGGAAATTTACCGCGGATCATCCAAACCAAGTATGGGTGAGCGATATTACTTACTTCAAAATCAAAAATGCATGGGTCTATCTTTGTGCTATCATTGACCTCTTCTCCCGCAAAGTCGTCGGGTATCGAGTATCCCGCACAGCCAGTACCCGTCTTGTCACAACCACTTTCCGTAGAGCTTATGCAGAACGAGGCTATCCGCAAAGTCTGACCTTTCACAGTGATAGGGGCGGGCAGTATATTTCCGCAGCATTTAGTAAACTTTTGCAGCAATATGGCGTTAAGCAATCCTTTTCCGCAAGCGGCACGCCTCTCGATAATGCGGTCGCAGAGACATTCTTTGCCACATTCAAAAAAGAGGAAGCCTACCGGCGCGAATATACTTCTGAACGGCACTTTCGAAAGAGCGTGGATGAATATATCCGTTTTTACAATGAGATTCGCCCACATCAGACGCTGAAATACAAGACACCGCAAGCGTTTGAAGCAGCATATCAAGGTAGCTATATCGAAAAGCCGTGTTCATATAGCAATGTTGGCGTTTAAAAACATCTTCGCAATTTTGATGTTTCATGATGCATCCGGATTATTTATAAAAAGCGGAAAGCCCTGCAATGCAAGGCTTTCCGAATAAGAAACCACCCGTGTTCCGATAAAAAAGTTCGAAACACGGGTGGTGTTCATATGGCGGAGATGGAGGGATTTGAACCCCCGCACGCCTTGCGGCGCCTACCGGATTTCGAATCCGGACCCTTCAGCCACTTGGGTACATCTCCAAGCGATCCTATTTGCCCCCCGCAGACGGTCAAGTCCAAACCCCAAGGGGACTGCGTTAGATATTATGACATATTTTCACAGCTATTGCAAGAGAAATACTTGCGCAGCGAAGGAACACAGCATAGAATGAGCATATCTTACCTGTGCGGATGACGAAGGAGGAAGTGCTATGGCCCTGCGGGTCTATATTCTTGGTGATGCCGCAACTTACCAAAACTATGCACTGGCGGTGGAACGTGCCGGAGGGATTTCCTGCTTCGAGAGCCGGCCGGCGGATTGCGACTGCTTGCTGCTGCCCGGCGGCGGGGACATGGAATCCTGGCGTTACGGCCAGAAAAACACAGCCTGCCGGGATCTGGAGCCGGAACGGGACGCGCTGGAACTGGATCTGCTGGCGGATTTTACGGCCCTTGGCAAGCCGGTCCTGGGTATATGCCGGGGAATGCAGACCATCAATGTATTTTTCGGCGGCGATCTGGTGCAGGACTGGCCAGGACACAGCGCCATAGAAGGCGTTGACCGGCTCCACAGCGTTCAAAATGCACCGTCCTTTCTGCGGGAGCTATACGGAGAGCGCTGTGTGGTCAACAGCTGCCACCACCAGATCATCGGCCGCCTAGGCACCGGTTTAGAGGCCCTGCAACGGGCGGAGGACGGCATAGTAGAGGCCTTCCGGCACAAAACCTTGCCGGTTTGGGGGATCCAATGGCACCCTGAGCGGCTGACAGCGGACTGCCAAACGGGCACGGTGGACGGACTGGCGGTATACCGGGCGTTTCTATCTCAGGCAGCCTTGTAAGAGCTCTGCCTGTTAACCGCAGGCCGTATCCGGATCGGACAGGAACTGTGCACCACGATCCACCAATACGCGGAAAATCCGGTCGCAAAGATTCTCTGTAAAGGGTAAGATGAAGGGTAAACACCATTTCAGCGCAGCAAAAAATCCCTCAAAGCCTTGCGGCTCTAAGGGATTTGTTTGGTGGACGATACAGGACTCGAATTCGCAAATTGTTGTTTTCTATTACTTTTTTCGGCAAAATATGTGATATTTAGTTTTGAAATCATAAAATTTAGTACCAGTCAGTCCAGTTGTTTTATAGAGGATGACCCGCTAAAGGGTCAAAATAAGGGTCAAATTCAGGCCCGCGAAAGGACTGTCACACAATGGAAATTACTTATCGGAAGCATGAAGATTTTTGTGTCCCCAATTTGCTTATGCATGGAAGTGAACCGGCAGCATACGGACGTCTTGGCAGGATGCGGCTCAAGTATCTGAAGGAGCACCGCAGAGGAACTTATACCACCTTGAAAACTTCCGGGCAACTAACACATCACCTCAACGAAATCGACCGTGAAGCAAACCAAATGTTACGGTTGCTAATCGAGCAGATGGCTCAGGCGCAAGGCATTACGGAACAGCTAAAGGCCGAGGATCAAGTGGCGTGGGTGGGGGCAGTGAACTGCATCCGCAGCGCGGTGGAGGAAATTGTGTTAAATGAACTGATCTGCTGTTGATAAAATGAAAAACCTGCCGTTCAAATGATTTTGGACGGCAGGTTTTCATATTTCGTGCAAAAATTCAAAGGCTGCACAGCCTACGGCACAAAACAATCGTTTGTTTCGGTACGTAGAGAGAAACCGCTTATAGCTGATAGCACACTTTCATTAAACTTTTCCAGTGGTCACATTGTTATCCCATATTGCGGTATGGAAGTGTGGCGATTCTGGGGGACTCATGCTATACTGATGGTCACCGGAAACCGCTCAAAAATTTTTAAATTTTTTTGAAAATCGTGTAAGAAATGGCGCGGCTCGTGCGTCTATATAGCAGAAACCCAAAAAAGCTACATAAAAAAGGTGGTGGAGCTGATGCTGGCGATCCTTTTAGCCGCATTGGAAAGCGAGGCAGACAAGCAAAAATTCACGGACATTTACGAGCAGTATCACCCGCAGATGGAGCAGACGGCGCTCCGCATTTTGAAGAACCAGCATGACGCCGAGGACGCCGTGCAGAACGCATTTATGCAAATCATCCGGCATTTTGAAAAAATTGATGAAATTCCCTGCGAGAAATTGCCCTTCTGGATCGTCTGTATTGTGAAGAACGAAGCAGTCACGATCCTGCGGAAAAATCAGTGGACGGTGCAGTTGGAGAATTGGGACAGCCTTGCGGCTGACGCGGAAAGCGTGACGGACTATCTGGGACTGGCGCAGCTCTTTTCCAGACTGCCGGAGACCTACCGGGCGGTGCTGGAAATGCGGCTACTGCTGGGGTACACCGGAAAAGAATGCTCATGTGCCATAAAGAAACACGCAAGAATTTGATTGACAGCATCCACTATTCCATAGCAACAGCGAGTTGCTTGTTAAAATAAGGTTTGCAGTTTTGTAATAAATAATAACATATCCCTTAGGAGGGACAGACATGGAAACACGAGATATTCTCAAGAATTTGCGTGAAAAAAATAAACTTACACAAAGTCATTTGAACGGTACTACAAAATAAGAAAAAGCGCTTGACTCTACATCTGTTGTAGATTTTATAATATGGGTAGTTTAACAAAAAAGAAGGATTAGGCAATATGGAAAAGAACCTTACTACCGGCAGTGTGTTCAAAAATGTTGTATTATTCTCATTGCCGTATCTGCTCTCGTATTTTCTTCAAACGCTCTATGGCATGGCTGACCTATTTATCATCGGACAGTTCGAGGGTGTAGCCAGTACTACCGCTGTTTCTATCGGCTCACAAGTGATGCACATGCTTACGGTTATGATTGTAGGGTTATCGATGGGAACAACCGTCAGCGTCGGTCAGGCAGTGGGGGCAGGAGATCGAAAACAGGCAGCGCATAACATCGGGAATACGGTAATATTGTTTCTGGTGGTTTCCATTGCACTTACGGCCATCCTGTTATCCCTTGTTCATCCCATTGTCGTTGCCATGTCTACGCCAACGGATGCGGTGAGCGGTACGGTCACCTATTTGACCATCTGCTTTATCGGGATTCCGTTTATTACATCCTACAACATCATCAGTTCTATTTTTCGAGGGTTGGGCGACAGCAAAAGCCCGATGTGCTTTATTGCCACAGCCTGTGCTGCCAACATCGCTTTAGACTATCTTTTTATGGGTGTGCTGCACCTTGGGCCTGCGGGCGCAGCCCTTGGTACAACTCTCTCTCAGGCAATCAGTGTAGTTGTTTCCCTTACCGTTATTTTGAAACGCAGGAGCATCGTTCTGAAAAAAAGCGACTTCAAGCCTTGCCGTGCGGTCATGGGGAAAATTTTGGGGATCGGCATCCCGATTGCGTTTCAGGACGGCCTGATTCAAGTTGCTTTTATTATTATCACGATTATTGCCAATCAGCGTGGACTGAATGACGCAGCGGCGGTCGGGATTGTGGAGAAAGTGATCAGTTTCCTCTTTTTGGTTCCCTCCTCTATGCTGTCTACCGTTTCTGCCTTGGGAGCGCAAAATATCGGTGCGGGCAAACCGGAGCGGGCCATTCAAACGCTGCGCTATGCGGTGATGCTCGCCGCAGGCTTTGGCGTGCTTGCTTCTATCGCGATCCAGTTTACAGCGGAAGGCATCGTTTCGCTGTTCACCGATCCCAGCACTGCGGATGGAGCGGCGGTGGTCCGTTTCGGCGGCCAGTATCTGCGCGGTTACATTTTTGACTGTATTTTTGCTGGCATTCATTTTAGTTTTAGCGGATTTTTTTGCGCATGCAGGAAATCCGGCCTGTCGTTTTTACACAATATTCTCGCCATTGTATTGATGCGTGTGCCTGGCGTTTATGTGACCTCAAAATTATTCCCGGCAACGCTTCTCCCGATGGGACTGGCTACCGCGGCAGGCTCACTGCTATCGGTCGTGATCTGCCTAATCGCCTTTGGAGTCATACGGCGCAAATCAACGCTTGTTCTGGTGGAGGAGTAAGATATGGATCGGAAAAATCTCTTCACAATAGGTGAAGTGTCAAAATTGTTTCATATCAGTGTTAGTAGTTTGCGGCACTATGAACATATCGGTTTGCTTACACCAGAATACATTTCCTCAGATTCTGGCTATCGTTACTATGGCACCGAACAATTTGAAGTACTCAACACAATCAGGTATTTGCGGGCATTGGATATGCCTTTGGCCGAGATTGAGGACTTTCTCAAAAATAAGGATATCAGCCGTATTGAGGAAAAGTTGTTACAGCAAAAGCATGCAGTCCTGAAAAAGCAACAAGAATTACAACGTATAGAACAAAAGATTAACCACCGCTTAAATTGGCTGCGAGACGCACAAAGTGTGCCTTTGGATACCGTTTCCTTAATAGAGCTTCCGTCCTGTCGCATTGTTTGGGTAGACGCTCCACTGAAAGTACATGGCTCTCTTGATATGGAAGTGCCGATTAGAAAGCTGGATCAATCTGATGCCGAAGCCGTTGTATTTCTTGGAAAGGTCGGACTTGGCATTTCCGCGGAACATTTGCAGCAATCAAAAGTAAATCGTTATGACAGCATTTTTCTAATACTGGATCAAGAGGACATTTATACAGGTGAAACCATTACTCTTCCCAAAGCACTTTGTGTACGGCTGCGTTTTCGAGGCAGTCATATAGAGGCTCCAGCGCACTATGAAAAGCTCCTTGACTACATCACAAAAGAACAGATACAGATTGTTGGTTTTTCGCGAGAAATCACGCTCATAGACTATGGCATTACTAATGACAGTGAAAAATTTGTGACTGAAATATGTATTCCGGTCAAGTGCAGATAAGAAGGGCATAAAATGAGATTCGTTGTTAAAAAAGAAATTTTTGAAGAACTGCCGAGTGCCTGTTTTGGTGTTGTTATGGCAAAAGGCATTGATAATAATAACGCATACCCAGAGATTGAACAATTTTTAGATGAAAGTATCCAAGCTGCAATGCAGCGTTTTGAGGGAAGAAAAGTCAAGGAAGATCCGGATATTTTACCATATCGAGAAGCATTCCGAGCCTTGAATATCAACCCCAATAAATACTTTTGTTCGATTGAAGCTTTGTTCACCCGTATAGTTAAAGGAAAAGGAGTGCCGCATATCAATCCCGTCGTAGATTTGGGAAATGCCATATCCTTAAAATATACACTTCCTATGGGGGCACACGATTTAGGAAAGAGTAGCGAAGACATTTGTATTCGCCTTGCACGACCAGATGATACTTTCCTTGCGTTTGGCGGCGAGAAAGATGAAACTCCAGACCTTGATGAAGTGGTTTATGCAATCGGACAGCAGGTGCGTACCCGCCGCTGGACTTGGAGGCAAAGCGAAAACGGAAAAATCACTTCCGCTTCCACAGACATATTCTTTCCCATTGATGGTTTTACAGATTTCAATCGCGAGCGTGTACTTGCTGCGCAGGATGAACTCCAGATGCGAATAGCGCGGATTTGGGGTTGCAAAACAATTGTCGGACTTGTAGATTCTGAAAATCCGTATATGGAATTATAACAGAAATGAATTACCTATGAAAAATACCTGACGATTGATTGCTGTTATATTCTGTTGCAGCAATAAAACACGAGTAAAAATTGGTAGTAATGCTATCCGAATAATTTCCGCTATTTTCCCCTAAATGTAAAAGTTCTAATCAATGTTGTCAAATTACATATAACTGTTGTCAAAGAGGCAGAGCCGGTAACCAGCCAGCTATGAGCTGCGATTACCCGACTAAGGGAACGCCGCAGGGCGGCATCCTATCCAATATCGTACTGAATGAATTGGACTGGTGGGTGGCCTCCCAATGGGAGAACATGCCCACTCACTACGAGTACAAAACCAGACAGAATTTCTCATGTGCCATAAAGTAACACAAAAAACAACAGACAGCCGCCACAATTCCGTAATGATTGATGCTTGACAGTCTCCTGAAAGAATGCTATAATAATACGCGTAAAATTTGAGTGGACTTTTTCCGGATTCGGTCATCTTTTTGCCACACAGCTATCTTGTGATAGTTGTGTGGCTTTTTTGTTGCCTGCATCTCGGAAGTATTAGCAGAATGGAGGACTATATCTGTATGGAAAAAATTTTTTGTCTCTTATCAAGACGCGCCGTAGTGTACGGGCTTATAAATCGGAACCTGTCCCTTCCAAGGCTTTGGACGCTGTACTGGAAGCAGGGACTTACGCTCCTACCGGCGGAGGACATCAATCTCCAACCATCATTGCAATTACAGACCCCAAATATAGGCGGGAGATTGCAAAACTAAACGCAGAAGTGATGGGGAGCAACACAGACCCTTATTATGGCGCACCTGTCGTGATCCTGGTTTTGGCAGATGGCTCCGCAAGTACCTTTGTGGAGGACGGAAGCTGCGTCCTCGAAAACATGATGCTCGCCGCCCATGCCCTTGGGCTGGGAACTGTATGGGTACATCGGGAACGTGAGATTTTTGACAGTGAAACTGGCAAGGCTCTCCTGCGGGAGTGGAAGCTACCGGAAACCTTGCGTGGCGTCGGGGCGATTGCATTGGGCTATCCGGCCAAGGAAGCCGGTCAACCCGCAGCACGCAAACAAAACTATATCGTTCGGATTTAATGTCCCGCTGTCCGGCGCAATTTTTTTGCGCCGGACAATTTGTGGAGAGGAGGGAAAGTATGCAGACCAATAATAAAATGGCGGTCGCTCCTG
>ERZ833963.3397-NODE-3397-length-12673-cov-4.051117_pt1 | contig 12673 bp, 13 predicted proteins | sample MGYA00519693_ERZ833963 | MGnify/ENA primary metagenome ERZ833963 (study PRJEB31850, sample SAMEA3708748) | human gut metagenome | biome: human gut; feature: human-associated habitat; material: faeces | place: China | collected 2014 ... | reverse complement strand
TTCTACCATTCTCAAACTCAGTGTTAAGGCTTGTCCTTAACGCTCGACAAAACGCCCGAAATTCGCTCCGACCGTTGTTAGGGTAAAATTATCCCACCGACCTCCGAACCTCGCCACACGAGGCGCCACGGTGCGAACCGTGGCGAATTACTGCTCGGACAGCTTTTCCGATTCATCAGGAGCAAGATTCTTCGGCTTTCTCGCAGGCTTTTTCGCCGACATCATGTCAATGAAGTCGCGCACATTCTGCGGCACGATCTTGCCGTAGAGCTGCTCCACATACTTGTCAAGCTCTGCCGCAAACGTAGTGCTTTTTTGCTCCAAATACATTTCTATTGCAGACAGCTTTTCCTCATTGACCGATATTGAAATTGACTTCTTCAAAGCAACATTCCTCCCATCTCAAAATCCCCCGACTCATCTTCTTCAAGTTCTTCATCAGAAAATTCTTCGCTGATATCTTCTGTAAGCTGCTGTTCCGACTTAACAGTAATAGCAGAATACAGTTCCTGACCCCTGCCTGAGATCGCTCCGTAGGAAGTGATCTCGCCCTCCTTGCGTCCCAGAACACTTTGACCAAAGTCGTGCAAGTCTATATCTTCCAGAACAGAATTATCAAAGTTTGTAGCAAGATTTTTCGTCAGATAAGCCTTGCCGAACTCGCTTTCATCGGAAACAAACATATCAAATTCGTACTCCGACAGATGTTCAATGCAGTCCATAGTATCGGAAATATCACATATTTCCTCGCTCTCCATGACCGCTTTCAGCTTTATAAAATCGTGATTTGAAAGTTCTGACAGCCTTTGAGCAAGAACATTCAGTTCGTCAATTCTGCGCATATCGCCAAACGATTCCTCTGTGATCGAAGGAATAGCCGACTGAAAATCATAATAGACCATGTCCTGAACTCTGCCTATGCAAAGGTCTTTTGCAATGTCGTTCAGATTTTCTTTATCGCAAGGCAGGGACAGCCATTGGGCAAACTGCTCGGTGGATTCATCATTTGCCGGCGCAGGCGCGATCAGCAGACGGAAAAAGCACTTATCCGGCTCGCCGATCTCAATATTCATATCCGGTCTCTCATAGCAGGACGGTACACAGTAATAGCTGTCCGCAAACATACCGCCGTCACGCTCACACATAATTTGTCCGATATGCTCACGGTCGAGCAGTTCCAACATCTCATCGGAACAGTCCTCCAATTCACACAGCATATCGTTCTCAATTGCCATTTCGCCGAGTTCGTGATAATCTTCGCAAGGGAAAGCAGGAACAGAATCCAGACCGTATGTCATCAAAAGCATATCGTCAAAGCTGCTTTCGGGATTGGCTTTCAGCAGACTTTTAAACGCCTCTGCCTCCGGATATTCCAGCTTTTCATACCTTTCGGCGAACAGGTTAAGCTTGTAAATATCCGCTGAAAATTCTTTACCACACAGGCTTTGCGGCAGCTCTGTGTTTCCAAATTCGGACAGTCTGAACAAAACCTCGCGGCTCTGAAACTTTCTCAGCCTGTCAAGCGTATCACGTATTTCAAATACACTCATTGGGAAGTCCTTTGCTAAAGTGTAATTGCCGTCTTTTAAATATATTTTCATTTAACATCACTCCGTTTCTTCATTTGATTCTTCTGTATTTTCTTCCGTCACATTATTGATTTCATTAATGGCGTTTAGAACCTCCTGCGGATAATCCACTCCCTCATAGGTGCACCAGCTTGTCCAGCTGCCATTTGAAACAGGCTCTTTAGTGACATATCCAAGAGTTTCTGAACTGTAGACGACTTCGCCGTTACCGACATATATCCCGTGCTGACTTCCGTCAAACAGTCCTATTCCTGCGACGTCCGGCATAGTATCAAGACCGCCTTGCTCCGTGTAAACTAGCGTATCGTAATCGAAACCGAACATTTTGTCCGTAGGGTTGTAATTCAGATACCCAAGCATAAGTCCTGCGTTATCTGCGTATCTGATGCGGTCAGTGTCGTTTCTTTCGCCGATAAAACCATTCATATATCCCCAGCCTGAGACATACGCATTCTCCGCCCAAGCCGCGAGATCGGAACAATTTTTAGTAGTGCCGTCCGTAAACATATACTCGTTAATGGTACTGTTCATCACCCAAGTGTAGCTCCGCATATATTCGTCGTAGTCTATTTCCAAACCATAGGTTGAATTTATCGCCGCAATTAAATCACTGTCGTTAGGAGCAGCGGCGAACAGATTTGCATATGATTCGGCATTGAAATTCTGAACCCCGTCGAAGTATGACATATATATCAGCTGCGCCTTTATGGTCTGAGAGCGAACTCCTGCGCCTGTCATAGCGTCCTCGATTGCCTGACCGCTGTTTTGGATTTCGGTTATTTTTGCCTGCTGCTCGCTGTCAAGTCCTGCTATTATTGCGGACTCATTAAACAGACTTTTGTCTATTTCCGGCGGCTCAACTTCCATACTTCCCATGCTTGAAAGTACAGCTACGGGCAAACACATCAAGCCGATAAACCCAACGACGATACTCCCGATCAGCACAAACAGCTTGCCTCGTTTCTTTTCGTCACCAAGAATGTAAATGGCTATCTTTTTAAGAGCCGCCGCTACTGTTGCCGACATTATGACACCTCACGGACTTCAAATTCCGTAAACACACTCTGAGTTCTCATCTCCATACTATGCATATATTCGAGAGCTCCAAGCTCTGTGGAAAACAAAACGGGTTCGCCATTTTTCTGACGAACCCAATCCTCAAATATATTTCTGCTGTTTTCGGCATAGCGAGTTTTCCATATGCCGTATTTTTTCTTCTGCATTTTTATCATACCTCCCATTGTAGTCAAACTAAAATTTCACGCTTATTGCGAACAGTTTTATCTTCCACCAGCCGAACCGAACAGCTCCGCCTTGTAAGCCGGAGCAATGACCTGTAGTAAATATCTCTCATTACCGCACTGATACAGACAAGTACCACGTTCTGGGTATTTGATAAGGCTGTACTCCGATTCTTCAAGCTGCAACGTATCAATAAACGCAGTCGGCGAAATATTACCGGGATTGAACAGAAAATGATGTGACGGAATGGAAAACAAAGGCTTTGTAAACTCCTTGATCTCAGGCAGCAGAAAGTCCTCGATATTTTGCGAAGCTAATATGAAAGAGGATTCTTTTTTACGCACACGCTTCATACCGTTGCGAATATATTCGATTGCCGTCATGTTGGTCAAAAAGAGGTAGAGCTCGTCAACTGCCGCAACAGTATTTCCTCGCCCTAAAAGCTGATTGCTCATATAACTGAGAATGTTGAACAGCAGAGTATCTTTCAACCTCTTGTTGGTGTCCATAAGACCTTTCACTCCGAAACAGATAAACTCGCCGTCCTTGATATTTGTGTGTCCGTTGAAATATTTTGACTCGGCACCCTTACACATACTGTGTAATCCTAAACAGATATTCTGCAGCATTTCTTCCATGTATAGGTGCTTTTTATCGTGATCGAATGCCATAAATTCCTTTTCTATGAGTTCGTAGAGGTCACTCATAATCGGATAATCCTCGCTGTTCAGCGTACTGAAATCCGTGAAATCATCAATACCGAATCTTGCGTAGAGCTTCATCAGCATAATTTCTATCGTATCGACTTCGGCGTCTGTGAAATCCTTGTACGCTCTGAAAAAGTCCTTTAAATACGATATATGCTGAGATAAACGTGTAACTTTTCTGAACGCTTCGGGTGAATCGGATTCCAATCTATCGCCGTCGTCCCATGCTTTCGGTTCAAGCGGATTGATCATATTCTCACCCGACATCATATCGATATATGTTCCACCCAGGTTTGAACATAAGTCCTCATACTCATGTTCGGGGTCTAAGACTAACACGCTTTTCCCCGCCTCACGCTGATTGCACAGCAAAAGTTTCATCAAGTACGACTTTCCCTGACCGCTGTTGCCGAGAATTAGGATATTGCTGTTTGTCTTGTCCTCAGTACGCTTATCAAAGTCAACCAGAACATTAGACCCGTACTTATCTCTGCCGATATAGAAGCCGTTTTCATCGGTCTTTCCTGAGTAATTTAGAGGGTAGAGATTAGCCACAGAGCTTGCAGGAAGAACACGTTCAAACTGACTTGCGAACACATTATTGCCCGTCGGCAAAACCGATAAAAAGCCCTCTTTCTGACGGAGCAAAAGCCTGTCCACAGATATCTTTGAGCGTGTTAATTCCATAGATATATCCGCCTGTAATTCTTTCAACTTTTCCTCACTTGCTGCTTTCAGTTCAATAAAAACAGCCGTATGCAGAAGTGGTTCTTTATTGCGGCGAAGTTCACTCAAAAGCTCCACTACATCATTGATGTTATCCTGAGCCTTAATGCTCTCGTTCACATCGTTTGTGGTGGTCATCATGTGGTTCTTACGCATTGCCTGCTGAACAATTTTACGCTGTTCCATGCTTGTAACAAGGCGGTTGTAAATGCGAAGCGTTACTCCGTTTCTGTCGGCAAGGTGAGCGAGGATAGCCGTTTCTTCCGTTGAGGTAGGATATTCCGTTACCGCCCAGCAGGACTTGTAAAAGTTGCCGCAGATGTAGTGGTCGGTGTAAAACCGAATCACTCCCGGCACTGTGCGGTCAAAAAAGTCCTTTGTGTCGATTATCTCAAGCTGCTCTGCGGACTGTTCTTTTTTCTTCTGCTTATTCTTCATTTGTTTTCGCCTCCAAATCAAATTCAGTTTCTCCCTCAATATCGGGGATTTCCTCTCCTGAAATGCTTGTTCCGAAATACAGCGCAAGCATACGCTTGATGTCAGATTTGCTCATTCGCCGAGCCGCAAATCCGTGTTCGGAAATCGCTTTATCCACTCGGTTGATGATGTTAAAAATCTGCTCGTCTTTTTCACGTCTGAACCGTACCGCAAACATAAACTGTCTTGCCGAGGACATCTCCACCTGAATCTCGTCAAGAAAATCATAGTCCGCTTGCAGCAGTTTTCTGACCGCCTCGTTCTGCTCGGTCTGCAACCGCTTTTTGACGTAAACCTTGTTGGTATCGAAACACTCGCAGGAGTCCAGAGCAAGTATCTCAAGGTCGGGGATCGTGCTTAACAGCATCATCAGGTGGTGTATCTTCACGTCAATATTCGCCGCAGACAGCACGGAAATATTGGTCGGCTCTACGCTGAAAAATGCAATTTCAGCCTTGTCGGATTTTACTCCGAAACGAGTAAAGCGTTCAAGACCTATCAAGCCCTGAACGCCGTTGTTCTTCTTTGCCATTAAATTTTATGCTCCTTTCGTCCAATAAAAAATCTGCTGTGAGGTCACAAAAAACTTCACAGCATTGAAGATATAGTCCATAATTGCGGTTTCGTCGACCCGAAGCGAGAGAAACGCAAAACAGGCGGTCGCCGCAAAAGGCAGGACGTTCCACAGATTTACAAGCACAATCACCGACAGAATTATTCCGCCGCAGATGATGATAAAATCACGCACGCTCCAGAACCACAGCTTTACGTTGGCTCTCAGGTTTTCGGGGTAGATGTAGGTTTTCATTTTGCCCCTCCTTTCAACATTCCGACAGCCTTAGTCCCCATGCTGACCGTATGACTGACAGACATCATATTGACTCTTACGGAAGTATCAAGCCCATACATCTGCGCAATCCTCGGAACTTCCGTTGCCGACAAGCAAATTCCCACCGCAAGCAGAGCGTGCTGAGTGTAGGTCAGCAGTCCGAGATAGAGGATAGTGGTCTGCAAAAAAGCCGTCAGACAGGTGGCAATAACTTGCTTGCACCAGCTGTAAAATCCATCTGTGTAACCTCTCGGAACTCCAAAAAGATACAGACTTCCCACAGCAATCTGACACAGCATTATGCCCCCTCGCTTGATGTTTGAAAACACAACTTTCACTGTACAATAGCCGAAAAGTATGATAAAAAACAGGCTGAAAAGCGAAATATCCGAAGCAAGAGCAATAATGACGGAAAGCCCTGTTCCTGCCACCGACGATGATGTAGCCCCTATAAAACCGCCCAGCAGTTCATGGGAGAAAGTGCCCTGCATCGCCACACAGAATGCGTACAGCCTTTGCGGAACAACAGTCACCAGACTTGCCGCCATAAAGCCTTTCAGCACGTTCAGACAGGTGTTTTTGATGTTTGCCTGCCCCGATTCGTAGGCTATTGCCGTATCGAATACCGCCACAATAAGTCCGCAGACAAACAGCATCCAGGCAAGGCTGTGGAACAATGCTATGAACGACTGCACCCACGACAGAGCGAATATATTGCTTGTGCTTTTGTTTATGAATTCAAATAAGTCGGCAACTGCGCCGTAAATGAGGTTGAATAGCCAGGAAAACATTATGTCCCATATTTCGTCGGTAATTGCGTCCACCGCCGAGCCTACCGTGCTGTCCCAAAGGCTTGATATCCCGTCTCCGATCCAGTCTATGGCGTCGCCGATCCAATCAAACATTCATGTCACCTCGATTTCCCGTTGGAGTGATCTCTCCCTTGATCTTATACAATGAACTTCTCCGTCCGCCTTGTGTGTGGTATCTTGCTTCACGTTCCAGCAAGCCGTTTTCTTCAAGCTCGTTAAACGCCCGAAATACCGTGCATCTGGACAGGTTCAAATCCTCCGCAATTCGACCTACGGAGGGATAGCATTCGTCGTTTTTGTCAGCTCGTCCGCACAGATAGCAGTAAACGGACACAGCCTTGTGGCTTAGTCCTAAGTCGTAAATTCTTCTCGGTAGTATCAATTTGCATCAACTCCCATTCGTTTTAATACTGGTTTTCTTTTTCGGAGGCTCATCCTCGAATTCTTCGTCTTCCGTTATCTCAAATTCCGTTGGAAGAGCCGCTTTTTTCTTCTGCGGATATTTGACCTCAATGTCCTTGATCAGCTCGTCACGCTCCTTGTAGGAAACCGCCCTTGCAGTCTTGTCCGGCAGGCGGTATTCATCCTCAAATTTTATGCCCCATTTGAAGAACAGCTTTAGCTTACTTATCATTGGGTGAGTTCCCGTTTTCATAACAATAAACTGACCTTTGGGCATAGACTTTAATTCATCCACAGTCATCAACGGTCTGCCTATCATCTGCAGCGATTGGGATTTATCCCTGCCGTGCGAAACAGAACCGCTTAACACTGTCTGTTCGCCGAGGGATTTTGACAGAACCTCCGCACTCTGACTGTTTGGGGCAAAACCGCCGAAAACCGTGAGCTGGGTGTTGTCCGTAATGATCTCCATACCCTGTTTTCCGTAATTCTGTTCAAGCTGTGCAAAGGACTGAATTACCGCAATAATACTAATTTTTCGGCTTCTACCTGCGGAGAACATAGCCTCCATACCCTCAATTTTAGGGAAAGTTCCCAGTTCGTCACAATAGAACATTACACGGTTCGGAAGTGCGCCGCCATGCTCATCGGCTATAACTAAAATTTCACGGTATAACTGTTGAATTAAAAGCGATACCATAAAATATTTGCTCGTATCTTCTTCGGGGAGAACAATAAAAATAGCCGATTTTTCATTGCAGAATTTCTCGACGTCCACGGCTGTTCCGAAACAGAGCATTTGCTCCATTTCCGTATCAAGAAAGCTGTTAAGCCTTGAAAGAGCAGTTGACATAACGGACATCATAGACTGATCCGATGAATTAAGTGCCGCACCCGCAAGCCATTTCGCTTTATGCTCTGAGGGAAGCTTGTCCATAAGTTTTGAAAAATACATCTTAGGCTTTGCTTTCGGCGCAGGCTGATACTTTGCTAAAAGATCTTGTATCAGCTTGAAAACCGATACAATATGACGTTCGTTTTTGTCGCCGAACTCCGCAAGTAAAAGAATAACCGAGGCGAGCAGACCCTCTGCCGCGTCGTAAAAAAAGGCGTTTTGCCCATAGCTTGAGCTGTCACCGCCGCCGATATTGATTATTGTTTTAGCTGTGATTTTGGCATATTTTTCTGCCTTTGCTTTCGCTGAAAGGTTGGTTTTATCGGATAGATAAATGTCCATGTATTTGTTGACAAGATGCAGAATATTGTTCTCGTCTGAGCGTGTGGGATTACGCAGATCAAGAACGGAAACATTGTAGCCATAGTACTTTTTGGCAATAGTTCCGTAGTTTCGTGCTACGTCGCCCTTTGTATCCGTCGAGATAAACGACATTCCGCTTGCGCAAGCAAGTTCAATGTTCGGGTACAGGAAATATGCGGTTTTGCCCACGCCCGCAGCGCCTATCATAAGCGTGTGAACATCGCCGTCATCTACAATAGCCACAGTTTTTTTGCCGTGTGTCCGACAGCCTACCACCGTACCTTGAACAGTCGGCAGGTTCTGACCTTTTCTCCACATCTCCGGCTCGAATGGCAGAGGGATAAAAGTACGCTTTATCTCAGCTTTTGTCGCCCACCTCGCAGTGTAGGGTAGGAAGGCAACGCCTTACTGCGTTACCGCAGCAGGTTTTCACGCATCCTCCCTCCAAACCGGACTTACAACTTTCGCTGTATCCGGCTTTCCAGTTGTTTCTAAGGTTATTTTCCACTGTGAATTTTATTATGACATTCTTCACAAACTACAAGAGTTTTTCTATTCATTTTAGACATCATAAGAACCCAATTGGGTATATGCTTGCCTCTTTTTCTGTATTTCTGTTTTATGTCTTTTAATTTTCTTACATGATGAACCGCAATACTTTCATGACTTCCGCAAAGTTCGCAAATATCAGCATTAAGTCTTACAATTAACTGTGTAGTTTTGTCATAATAATATCTGTATGAATCGCTGATATTAGTGACAGGTTTTTCCACTTTTTGCAGACTATCATTGAAATATGTCATTATTTGTTCGCCATGCTTTGTTTTGTATTTTACTCCGACCAGCAGTCTTGTACCCGTTCCTTTTTTCCGTGGAACGTCTATGCCATATTTTCCTATGACTTTTGGCACACTGGATTTTTCTTTTCTTGCTATTGTTTTTACAAGGCTATAATAATGATAATATTTGAACTTGTGCAGCTTTTTACCTACGTCGGTTGCCAGACAATAATAGTTATACAATCCTCTGATTTCAGAGTTGTACTGTTGTATCATATCCAGCACCGGCATATTTGCTCTTGCTGTAAATGCAGCCGGTTTTCCCTTTGCAGAAAATTTACGTATTTTTTCGTTGATTACTGTGCCGGGTACCAACAACTGTATTTTTCCGTTGGCTGTTCTGCGTGTTTCTCCGTTAAGATTTTTTGTGATTTTAGTATCGCACTGCGATTTGACAATTTCATATCCAAGAAATTTAACCCTGCCATCTTTAAGATTAGTTATCAGGGTTTTGTCGGCGTTAAGTTCAAGATTCAGCTTTTCTTTAAGAAAAACTGTTATTTTATCTTTCACATCATAAGCCAGTTCCTTGTTCCCGTCTATAAATATCACAAAATCATCCGCATAACGCACATATTTTAACCTTATGAAATTTTCGTCCATTGGGTCATTGGCAGGAATTTTTCGCATTTCTTTGAGCATTTGTTTCGCCTTTTCGATATTGCCGTTTTTCCTCGCCGTTATGCGTCTGTTATAAAGTCTCTTGTATTCAGGAGTCGCACGCTTTTTATCGCCTTTATTGACCTCTTTTATCATTTCTTCCATATATTTATCAAATTCATTCAAGTATATATTTGATAAGATAGGACTTATTATCGAACCCTGCGGACATCCCGAATACGAGTTCTTTACTTCGTGAAATTCGTAATATCCAGCTTTAAGAAATCTCCTGATAAGCTCGATAAATCTTCCGTCCTGTATTTTTAATGAAAGAATACCAAGTAATATATCATGGTCGATATTATCGAAACATCCGGTTATATCTCCCTCAATGGCCCAGTGGCTTCCTCTTGCAGTTCTTTTAATCTGCATTAACGCCGTGTGACAGCTTCTGTCAGGTCTGAATCCGTGAGAATTCTCGCTGAATAAAGGCTCATATATTGCCTCAAGAATCTGTCTTACAACTTCCTGTACAAGCTTATCCTCAAAAGACGGAATACCCAAAGGGCGCATTTTTCCGTTTTTCTTTTTACGATATGTTCTTCGTACAGGCTTAGGATGATATTTCTCTGTTTTCAGCCTTGCAATCAAACTTTCTACAGTCCTTTTGCTGAAGCCGTCAATTGTTTTACCGTCTGTTCCGGCAGTCATATTGCCCTCTTTGGCATATATTTTTGAATATGCTTTGAGGTAAAAATCTTTGTTAAAAAGATTTCTGTAAATTCTGTCATATTTGTAATGTTCATCATTTTCGGCTTTTTTCCTTAGTATTGATAATACAATATCAGCTTTCTGCATTTCGCATACCTCCATTTCTCATCAATCAAACAACCTGTTCTCCTTCGCCATGTAAGCGCCATTAACGCTCTCGGACTACTATGAGAACTCCGTTACCTTATCGGATTTTCAGCGTCATCTTTCTTGCCTTGCAGCTTGAAATTTATCACCCAAATGGCATTTCGCATAGCTGTCATACGCTGAGCGTTTGCAGCGTTCCGACTTAGGCAATCTCCGTTTAAACTATATAATACATTTGGTATAACTTAGGCTTCCGTTCGTCCCTTTTACGTACTTCCTGTACGCTGAAACAACATAAGAGAGTATGAAGATCCACGGTACATATCTTCATATACGTCGTTTATAAATACTTTAGCCAGCGTGTATTTATCTCGGGCATCAGAGCAAAGGAACTGGATTTAAAGCAGTTTAGCCTTAGACATATTATACTTTGGTTTTGCAAAACGCGCTTTATGCTGACTTCAAACGCAATTGCTTTTCCGGCGTGCTATGTTCCCCTTTATCCTTTCAGATTCAGGTTAGCCGGATAACCAATCGGATTTCTCTCTAATCCGATACTCGCTTTCGAGCGATATTATATAGTCCTTACGGACGCACTCCGTGCTGTCCATTGCCGACTTTTTTTGCCTTTATTCCGTTAAGCGACTTGTTGTCAAGCAGATTTACTACCACTAAAAAGGCAATGAAAATTACAACAAGTACGCCTATTAAAATCATTTGTTTATCATTCAATTTCTCACTTCCGATCATATAATATTCTTTCTTTTGTATTTAATAAGATAGTTAGTTTGTTTTATTCAAGGTATTGCAGTGTGAGGCAGGGGGTATCGCATTACCCGAATTCCATACAAGGTTCAGGTTCTGAAACTATATCTTCTGATTCAATATTCTCTTGCATAGGAGCATTTAAAGTTTCCTCAACCGACAGTCTTACAGCGCTGTCGGCGAGCTGATACAGCAATTTTGCCGTATTTACCGATTGCTCATGGGTACGAGCTGTTTGTCTTAGATCTTTCATTACTGCCGTAACACATTCCTGCAAATTTCTTTGCTTAGCGGCTGCTTTGCCTTTATCTGTGTACGGCTTGTACTCTGCTTTCAGCTTGGCTCTGAGCTTTGCAAACATATCCTTTTCACAGCTTTTATCAATAAAAAACGCCGAGCCTGCCAAAGCATACTCAGCCAGATATTTGTATTGTCTGTTTTTTAACGTTGCATAGATCTGCGAGGTCAGCTTATCGGGACGGCATTTCAGATACCCAAGTTCACTCACTTCTTTCAGATATTCTTCCTTTCGCTTATGAGGAACAGCAGGCAAAAATTCCGCTCCGTTTTTTGCCTTTAAATCTTCATTCCAATCTTTAAATTTGGGAGCAAGACGTTTAACGTTTGGATATCCGTTTTCTCTGAGAATATCACTCAAACGGTCAACAGCTTCAATTCCGCCCTCATCATTATCCACGCAAAGCACAATTTCATTGATGTTTGAGTGATTCTTTAACGCTGTTAAAACGGCATTTTCATAAACACCGTTCATTGCAATATATGAGTGCTGTTGCCAATTTTCGGGGTGCAAAGTAAGGTACGAAAGCATATCTATCGGGGCTTCAAAAACGAACAGCTTTTCCGACTTGCCAAAGTGGGAAAAGCTGTAACGGGTATCTGAACCCTCGCAGGTAATGCGGAAAGTTTTCCCGAAAGAATTGGTTGAACGCTTGCTTGCCTGACGTGGAACGCCGTTTTCATCAAGTCCTACAAACACTGCATTGTGGTGCTGTTTGTCCTCATAAAGTGTATGCTGTTTTGCAAAATGGCTGATAATATCTGGAGAAATAAACCGCTGTTTTATGAGGTATGCGAACACTCTGTGCATATTTGAATTGGCTTCGGGAAGCTTGAACTCTTTCGTTTTTTCTTCATGCACAACAGCTTTTGAAGGAGCGTGAGAGAGGGGAGTTATCGTCTGTCCTAACAGTTCCTGAACAGCCGTCTGAAAGTCCATATCATAGAATTCCTGCATGAATTTTATTGCTCCGCCGCCCACTTGATTTTTATGGTCGAACCAAGTCGAGCCACGGAGCGTTATGCTGTCGTGCTTGCCCGAACCGTCGTAGTAAATGAGTTTATGCTCTCTGCCGACACGTTCCAGTTTTTCACCCCGCATACGCAAAAACTGCTCCAAGTCTACGAAGTTTGCCATTACTTTTTGTTCTTCTGTAAATGGGATATATGGCATAACTACACCAACCTTTAATACTTGACGTTTTCCGCAAACTTAGCCATAACCTGCGAAAAACTCTGCCTTTCCATCATATCCGTACTGAGAAAAGCACC
>ERZ833963.3395-NODE-3395-length-12680-cov-4.322614_pt1 | contig 12680 bp, 7 predicted proteins | sample MGYA00519693_ERZ833963 | MGnify/ENA primary metagenome ERZ833963 (study PRJEB31850, sample SAMEA3708748) | human gut metagenome | biome: human gut; feature: human-associated habitat; material: faeces | place: China | collected 2014 ... | reverse complement strand
AGTCCGCCTGACGGCGGCGCTGCAAAGCAGCTCCCCTAGCGAGGGGAGCCTTTCTTAAAGGAAGGAGTGTAATTATGAGCAGAGTGAGCGATGCGAGAGCGCAGCTGGATGCGTGGGAGGCGAAGAGGCCGGGCGACTACACCAGCCAGTACAAGGACAAGATCGACGGCGTGATGGGCCAGCTGGACGGGATGAAGGATTTCGGATATGACCCCACCCGGGATGCGGCCTACGAGCAGTACAAGAACAGCTACACCCGACAGGCAAAGCTGGCCAACGAGAACGCGCAGGCCAACGCCAGCGCCATCTCGGGCGGGTACGGCTCGAGCTATGGCACTCAGGCGGGCCAGAGCGCCTATCAGAACGCCATGGCGGGACTGAGCAGCGCCACCAACAGTCTGTACAGCCAGGCGCTGAACCAGTACACCCAGAAAAAGAGCGACCTGCAGAGCCAGCTGAGCGGATACCAGCAGGCCGAGGCGCAGGACTACGAGAAATACCAGACCAACTACCAGAACTGGGAGAACCAGCGCAACTACTATCAGAGCGTGTACAATCAGGCGGCCAGCGAGGCACAGGCAAAGAAGAACCGGCGCTCGGGATTTTGGAACACCGTAGTGAGCGTGGGAGCGACTCTGCTGCCCCTTCTTTTCCTGTAAGAAAAACGCCCTGCCCGGAAAGGGCTGAGCGCTTAGGGATTTATGCAAGATGGAGCTTTTCCTTCAAGGCGTCCTGAAGAACGCCGGAGAAGTTGATGTGTGCGGCCTCGGCTGCATCATTGAGCCAAGCGGGGACGGAGAGGGTCTTTTTAACAGGGCGGAACTGCTTTTGGTAAGCAGCCATATCAAAGGGGACCATGACCACAAAGTCTCCGGCCTCCACCGGAAGAGAGGAAGGAACGGAAGGAGTGGGGCAGACAGCGCACTCTTCCAGCATCAGGCCGATGGCATCCTGTGCCATCCGCACAGCCTCATCCATCGTATCGCCCTGCGTAAAGCAGCCCTCGATGTCGGGGACGGTGACAGAATAACCCGTTTCTTCGGGGTGGAACACCGCGGGATAGAAAACAGCGTTCATAGAAATGCCTCCTTATTTCTTCAGACCGGCCAGTTTGAGGATATTTTTCTCTGTGCCGGGTTTGAGGTCTTTGGCGTGGAAAGGGACGATAGTGGTCTTGCCGGTGGTGGGATTGTGGTATTTGCGATGAGAACCGTTGGAGCTGACGAACACGAAACCGTTCTGTTCGAGCAGGCGAACGATCTCTTTGGGGGTCATTGGCATGAAGATGCACCTCCGAATCTGTAATTATAATATATACGTATTTTACGTATTTGTCAAGAGAGGAGTTAAAGATGGGCGTATTCAAGAGATACAGGGACGCGCAGGCGGCGCAGAAGGACGCGGAGAACGCGATGCCGGGGGCATACCAGAGTAACTATACCGACCGGATCAATGAGGCGCTGGACAGTATGGGCGCAGCCAGCAATGCAGGCTATGACGTAGGCACGGACAGCGAACTCTACCGGCAGTACCGCGCGGGCGCGCAGGCGAATGCCAGGGCGGCGGCTGAGAACGCCGCTGCGGGCGCTGCCGCGCTGAGCGGCGGGTACGGCTCAAGCTACGCAAACAGTGTGGCCCAGCAGGGCTACCAGCAGGCCATGGCCAACGTGGACAGCGGGCTGGCCGGGCTGCGGGACAAGGCCCTGACTCTGTACCAGCTGAAGCAGAACGGCCTCTCGGGGCTGCTGAGTGCGCTGCAGAATCAGGACAGTCTCGAGGCGGCGGAGCATCAGGGAGCCGTGGCCAACGCGCAGGACTGGCGGGACTACAAGAAGAGCCGGGCAGATCAGGCAGCGCAGGAGAAGAGCAGTTTTTGGAGCAACCTGTTAGACACGGTCATGAACATCGGCGGCGCATTGGTAAATGGATACGATGCCTATAAGGGATTCAGCCGACAGAAGGAACAGGACAAGTTGTCGGCCGTTGCTCAAGCGGCGCAGTACCACAAAGAGGGGGCAAGCACGGATTTCCTGAACAGCATTCTGAAGCCGTATGGTCTGGACGCCGGCATCTTTGATGACTGGGATACCGGCGACACGGAAGAAATGTCGATGAGCGACATGATGAGCCTATTGACGCAGGCGGCAGGAGTTCAGGACGACGGCCACCCGGAGCTGGCGCAGTATATGCTGAAGGTAAACAACATTGACCCGAGCATCCTGGGCAGCTACAGCGCGGCGCTGTATAAGAATAACAACAGCGGCTCTTCGGGCAGCGGTCGGAGAAGCGGCAGCTCGGGCGGCTCTTCGGGCAGCAGGAGCAGCACGGGAAATAAGAGACCTACTCCGACCTATGCTCAGCTGCTGGACATGGCGGATGACTATACGAAGATGAAGGACTCTGACCCCAGAAAGACCAACTACGGGAACACGCTGCAATATTACAACATGATCGATACGCCGAATCTGCTGGAAAAGAACACCGGACTGACGGAGCAGAGCTGGAAAGGAGACCCGGCAAACAAGTGGGGTACTGGGACAAGTAACAGACAGAGCCAGAGCACCGGAAGAACGGCAAGCCAGTCGAGTGTCCCGCAGCGGGCGCAGGTGGCGGCGAACGCCATCAAGGGCCAGAGGAACCACGGCTCGGATGACCAGACTATTTTTGACAGCCTGAAGTATCAGGGATACACGGACGACGAAATCTGGAAAGCCTTTGAACTGGCAGGGTAAAGCAGAAAGGATAAATAAATGACAGTAACCAAACAGCAGCTCGCACAATGGAGCAGGGAATTTGACGCAAAGAATCCGGACAGGGCAAGCGGGACGGGCAGCACTGCGCAGAGCACCACCACAAAGAAGAGCAGCGTCACCAAGGAGCAGCTGAGCCAGTGGAGCCGGGAGTTTGAGCAGAAGGAAGCACAACGTCAGGCAGAACAGGAGCAGTACACCCGGGACGCTGCCCTGGAGCAGTACACCCGGCGGCACATAAGCGACATGGGGGAGGTGGATGCGAGGAACGATACCAGACTTGCCGGAAGAGTATCTACCGGGAAGAAACCTCTCAGTCAGGCTGCGCCTGCGGCCACCGAAATGGCGCTGGACATGGGGCAGAAATGGGGCGTACCTGCGAAGAGCGGGAACGTGCTGGAGAACGTGGGCAGCGGGGCCATGGCCTACGGCACCGGCCGAGCGCAGGAGCTGAGAGCCAGCTTTGCCAAGGACAGCGTACCGGACGAGTTCGACCGGATCAACCAGTGGATGGACACCGGGGACAACAAGAATCTGGCCGACGCGGTGCGCCGGGTGGACAACACCCACGGCGCGTACACGGACGCCGACCTTATCCAAAAGGGCGGCTGGACACAGGCGCAGATCGATGAGGCCCGGAAGATGAACGCTGCGCTGGACGCCATCCCTGCATGGAAACGGGGGGTGCGCCGGGCGGCGAACACCATCGGCGGCATCGGAGACACGGTGGCCGCTGCCCCGGTGCTGGGCGCGGAGTACGGCGTACAGGCGGGAAAGAACATCGACGCCACCCTGAAGAACTGGAAACAGGTGGAGCAGGAGGTAAAGGGCGACGAACACGCCCAGAGTCTTTTCGACCTTTTGACCGACGTGGACATGGATTATAACCCCACCTGGCCGCAGAGCCGGAACCGGGAGCTCATCTCGATGGGGTACAACTCCAAGGAGATCCGGGAGATGCGCCAGCGGCTGGCGGGGCTGGAAGTGAGCGACGGCATCGACAAGAACCGGAGCGTGGGCTACCAGCTCTACGACCGGGGCCAGAAGCTGACGGCGGCGGCCCAGAGCGGCCTGAGCCCGGCCCAGCGGGCCGTGGCGGGGGCTGTGACCAGCGCGGCGGAGAACCTGGCTGTGGCGGGCGTGAACCCGGCGGCAGTGCTGCCGGTACTGAGCGCACAGGGCGCAGCGGAGGCCATGGGACAGAGCGCAGAGAAGGGGGAGAGCGCCGGTAAGGCCCTGGGCGGAGGCCTCGCCAAATTCGGCGCAGGCTGGGCCATCAACTCGGTGGGCGCGGCTGACCTTGCAAAGACCATGGGATCGGACTACGCGAAGGACACATTGGCAGGACAGATCGCGGACTGGGTGCAGGGGCTGGCGGGCAGCTCGGAGCTGGCGAAACGCTACCCGGCGGTGGCTGCGGCCATCTCGGGCGGCATCGACAACTCGATGCAGGCCTTTGCGGAGACCTATGCCGACATGGCCATCGACGCTGCGCTGGGGGACAGCGAGGCGGCGAAGAACCTGTTTACCAAAGACACCTTCCTCACCGCTCTGGAAAGCGGGCTTTCCGGCGGTGCATCCGGCGCGCTGGGCGGCGCTGTGGGCTCAGGGCTGCGCAGCATGAGCGAAGCGCTGGACAGGGAGGCGGAGCGTTACGACCGGACGGACCGGATGAAGCGGGCCGCTGCCCGGCAGAAGGAATGGGAGGCCCGGGCAGCAGAGCCCTCTCAGTCGGCTTCGCCGACAGCTCCCCCAGAGGGGCGAGCCACTGGCGTGCCGGGAAGCTCTGAGCTGGACGCTGGAAGCGCTGCGGGGCGCGAGATGGCGGGCGCTGCTACAGAGGACAGCGGCAGCGTAGCTGGGCGGCAGATGCCGGGAGCGGCAGCCTGGGCGCAAAGCACCTTTCTTAAAGGAAACTCCACTGAAAGTATGCAGCGGGCGGATGCGCAGCAGGCGCAGACGGAAGGAGTAAACAGCAGCGTAAACGAGGCTGCTACGCAGTCGGAAAACCCGGCGGTGCGGCAGTTTGCCGAAGTGGCGGCGAGCGACAGCCTGACGGGCAAGACCATCGGGCTGTTTACGCCGAACGCCGAGAACCGGGAAAACCGTGCGGCTTTTGAGCAGGCTTACGGTGTGACGCTGCCCGACACTGCGGCCGCGACCCGCCGGATGCTGCGGGAAATCGCCGCACAGCAGAACGTAAAGAGCGAAGCAGCGCCTGCTGCACAGAGCGCAGAGCTGCCCAGCGAAGCTGCGAGTGTGCCGCAGACAGTACAGGACACTCCCGCAGAAACCGCCGATGCCATGCCGGAAACGGCTGCGCCGGACAACGTGCGTGAAGCGGCTGCCGCCGCAGCTGAAACCGACAGCTACGAGAACGCCCCGCTGCGGGAGACTCTGGGGCTCCGGCCGGAAGCACCGAAGACCCAGCGGGAGGCCGAGGTGCAGCGGGCGCTGGAAGGCTGGCGGGTGACGGACAAGGCAGCCGAGACCATCAGCAAAAATATGCCGGACAGGGTGGACGCCGACCGGTACGCGGCCGCAGCGTCGCCGCTGTACCGGCTGGGCCGGAGCGGCGCAGACACCTTTGCACAGGCGCTGGAGCTGGCGGGCAGTATGAGCGGCACGGCGGCAGACATCAACTACATCCTGAGCACCGACGCCGGACGGACGGCCCTTGAAATCGCCTACACCCAGGGTAAGGGAGAACGGATGCTGTATGCCGAAAAGATGACCGAACTGGGCGGCGCGCTTGGCAGCGAGAGTACCAGCGGCAGGGGCGAGGTATACGCCAAGGGTACGATGCGGCAGGAGAGCGACCCGGCCAGCCAGATCATCAGCCTGAACGCGGCGGCCACCGGCACGGATGCTATCCTGTACAATGTGCTGCAAAACGACCGAAGCGTCAGAGCCTATGTGGATACCGAGACGGCCCGCATCTTCTTCGGCGACAGTGCGCAGGACATCTTCGGCACGGTGCTGCACGAGGACTACCACTGGTATAATGCACTGGATGCCGAGGGCGCAAGGACTTTGCAGGAGCACGCGCTGGAATATCTGGCGAAGAACAACGGCTACGAAAGCCTGGACGAGATGATCCGGGCGAAACTGCGGGATTACAGCGCCCAGAGCCTGACCTATGAGCAGGCAGCGGAGGAGCTGGTGGCCGACGCATGGCGGGGCATCTTTGACAGCGAGGAGAGCTTCAAGCGCTGGGTGACGTTCCAGCGCGGGCAGGCAGAGAAGAACGCAGGCAAGAGCGGCGCCATCCACAAGGTGATGGAGCAGGTGCGGCAGATGCTGGACACGCTTATCGGCCGGGCAAAGGAAGTGCTGACCGCAGACCCGGACGACCGCGCCGCCCTGAAGGCGAAGCGTCTGGCCGAGGCCGAAAAGCGCACCTTACAGGACGAGTATTTCGCCCACGCAGAAAAGGCCATGGACAACCTGCGGGCGGCAAAAGAAAACGCCGCAGCCCTCAGAACTGAGAGCGCGGCGGAAGGACGGGGCGTGAGATATTCCATTAACCCGAGCTATGCACAGGACATTGACGAGTGGAACCGTGACGGACGAAACAGCCGGGAAATCTTTGTACTGGGAAGCACGGCGGAAGCCTTGCAGGGACTGGGCGCACGAGAAAATGACATCTACATGAAAGGCGATAAAATCAGCCTGATCCTGGAACAACACCCGGAAATGACGTTGAACGAGATCAAGCGCATCCCGGAAATTTTGGATGACCCCATTCTGGTGCTTTCCAGCCGGAATAAAGGACGTGCCGGTTCACAGAATACCAGACTGGTTTTGTTTGGAAGCGTGAAAGCGCAGGATGGCAGACCCGTACTGTGCGTGCTGGATCTTCAGCCAGTAGAAAACCGAATCGTGATCCAGGATATGCAGAAAGCAACCAGTGCTTATACCAAGGATAACGACCCTGTGAGATTTGTGAGGAACAGCGAAGTGCTGTATACCTCTGAAAACAAAAAGAGAACCACAGCGTTACTTAGGACACTAGGCTTCCAAATGCCTAGCGAACTGCAACGCTATGGTTCTATGGGTAGTATATCCTATCATGGGCAAAACGTCAAGATGGAAGGTGTGCCGTTTACAGAAATAGAAGCCTCCGGTGGTACCCACGTAGAATCCGAAGATTCAAGGAGTAGATTGCCGAAGGCCTCTAAACAAAGTATAGCACAAACCTCCGACGAAAGCAAGAAAACCAACGAGCCTGTGAAGAAAACCACCCGCTTTCAGCTGGCCGAACAGGCCGACCGGGAGGCAAAGCAGAACCAGCAGCGGCAGGCAAGCCGGGTACTGGCGGAGAAGGCGGCGGCCTTTGATACCCTGAACCAGTTTTTCGGCCTGACGAAGAACACCCGGCTCTCGGACGCTGCCCTCGAGAGCCTCGCCATCCGATGGACGAAGACCAACGGAAGCAGGGCCGACCGGGCAAAGCTGGCAAACGAGACGCGGGCGCTGGTGGAGTATCTGCGCTCGGAGGGCGCGGACATGGCCAAGGCGCAGGGACTGGCCGAGACGCTGGCAGGCGAAGTGCTGGATGAGGCGACCTACCGGAACACGGAGCTGTGGAACCAGTACCCCGACCTGCATGACCTGACCTACACGGTAGACAAGAACGGCAAAGCCAAGGCGGAGCTTGTAAAGCGGTACGGAAGCTGGACAGAGGCGGTCGCCGAGGCCCGGCGCCACGGCGTGAAGCTGCGGCAGGCGGAGGGATACCGGGACGGCAACCCGGCGGAACAGTACGAGGCCATCGTGAACGACACCCGGGCCGTGGGCGGCGTGAAGGAGAGCGCGGCAGCACTCTTCCGCTCGGCGGCACAGGAAGCGGGCGTGGCGGGCGCAGCCAGCATGGAGAGCACGGAATGGCTCGATGTGCTGATGAACGTACACGACACCATCAAGCCCCGGATGATGAGCCGGTTTGCGGACGTGGCCGAATACGAGGACGCCAAGGTGGAGCTGGCGGGCCGGATGATCGGCGACATCATGAGCCACCCGGAGATGACCGACGCCGAGGCGGTGTTCGAGGGCATTTTAAAGCACAACCGTGAAGTGGCCGCAATGGCCGCCGGAAGCGAGGAGCGTGCGGCTGAGGTGACGAAGGGGCTGAAGAGCGTGCAGCAGACCCAGCGGAAGGCTTTTGCCGACCGGATGCGGGCCAACAGCCGCAGCCAGAGCGACGAGGTCAAGAGTGTGAGCCGGGCGGAACGGCAGCTCAACGAGAATCTGGAAACGCTGGGCGCACAGGTGAGCACAGCAGCGGGTCTCGACGAGAAGATGACTGCTCTGCGGGAAGCCTACGAGCGGGAATGGAAGGCCGAGAAAAAACGGATGAAGCTGGCCCGGCAGGAGATGCTGGATGAGATAAAGCTGGAGCGGCAGCAGATGCGCTCCCAGATCAACGACCTTTCCCGGCAGGTGGCCGGAGAGCAGCGGCGGGCCGACCGGGCGGAGCATCAGCTGCTGGTACAGGAAAACGAGATCATGGAGTGGGAGGCCGAGAACCAGCGCAAGGCGGAAGCGTGGCAGGAAAAGCAGGCCCAGAGGAATGCCATTGCCATTGAAACGGCCCGGCAGCAGCGGGACGAGGACGTAGCCGTGGCCAAGGCACTGGCCGAAAAGCGGGTGCAGAAGGCCCGGGAAGGACGGAAGGCGGACGAGCTGAAGCGGAGCATCCGGAACAACGCCGCCCAGCTGCGCCAGATGCTGCTGCGGCCGAAGCCCGGGAAATATGTGCAGCAGAGCCTCATCGTGCAGGCCGCTGAGGTGGCGAAGCTGGCGGACATGGTAGTACTGAATGAAACGGCAGTGAAGAGCCTGACGCGGTTGGAAAATGCTATCAGCAAAACGATGGGTACAAAGGAAAACCCGAGCAGCATTGCCTACGACTGGGAGAAAACCGGTGTGCCGAATATGATAGCGGCGCTGCGGACGAGCCTGATGGACAGCAAGGACGAGAAAATTGCCCGTCTGAAACAGCAATTAGAGGAGACTGCAGCTCTACCCGACAGCGACAAATCGGAACAGCTGCGGGACCGGCTGCGCCAGCGCATCCGGGAGACGGAGAACCGCACCTATCTGCCCATGACGGTAGATCAGCTGCGGATGCTGAAGGCCATTACGGCCAGCACGCTGCACATCATCCGGACCGAGAACAAGACCCTGAGCCTTGCGAGGGCAGAAGAGGTGGACGGCATGGCCATGAAGGCCGCCCGCGAGGTGCTGAACTCGGAGGGCAACGGCTTCGGAGAGAAATTTGAAAAGGCGAAGGGCGCGATGAACCGCTACCAGCTGGACATGCTGGGCGGCACGAGAATGTTCCGGCGTCTGGGCGGCTACACCAAAAACGGCCAGATGGAGAAGCTGGGGCAGATGCTGAACGACGGCCAGCGGCGGCAGACGGAGATCCTCGTGGAAGGCGAAAGCCTGTTTGCCAACGTGACCGGCAAGGAACACCTGAAAGAGGTGGAAGCTTTTGCCGGGCCGGGGGCGGAGCTGGTGGACATCGGATTGAAGGACAGCAAGGGCAATGCCGTGCCGCTGAACCACGCACAGCTGTGCAGCCTGTACATGCTGCTGCGCAACGAGGACAGCCGCCACCACCTGATGACCGGCGGCCTGACCCTGCCGGACGCTGCCCAGTACGCCAAGGGCAACATCGAGAGAGCCTACCAGCGCAGCCAGATCGTGATGCTGGGGACACTGGTGAACGCCGACGGTGTCCCCATGGCCGACACCATTTTGCAGACGGTACAGGACGCCATGACGGACTATGACCGAAACTGGTGCAAGGACATGGAGGACTTTTTCGGGCGGTACACCACGAACCTCATCAACGAGACCAGCATGAAGCTGCTGGGCTACGACCGGGCCACCGTGAAGAACTACTACCCCATCGCGGTGGACCGGAGCACGCTGGCGACCGAGATCGAGGGCGTGAAGATGGATGCCACCATCGAGGGCAGGGGCTTTTTGAAGGAGCGCGTGAAGAGCGACAAGCCCATTTTGCTGGAAGAGTGCCAGAACGTGGTAAAGCGGAGCCTGCGGGACACGGCGGCCTATGCGGGCCTTGCGGCCCCCATCCGGGACGTGCAGCGGGTACTGAACAGCACCGTGGAGACGGCAGAGGGCATCGGTGTGCTGAAGAATAAAATCATCAAAGATAAATGGGGCGCGGATGCAGTAAGCTACATCGACGAACTATTGACCGATTTGCAACAGGTGAAAAAGATAAGTCGTAAAACATTTCTGACACCTATGCTTACGGCTGGACGCGGCTTGTATGCGGGGGCTGTGTTGACTCTGAACCCGGGCGTGGCCATCGCGCAGGCGGCCAGCCTGCCCACGGCGGGCGCTGTGCTGGGAACGGACACTATGGCGGCGGTGCTACCTTTCGTGAAGAATTTCTCGGGCAAACAGCGGGCCGCGGTGGAAGCAGAGATGCGCCAGCACGGAGACGCCCTGCTGCAATACCGACTGCGGGGAACAAAGCAAGGCGAGCTCTCTTCTGTGGGCGCAAACATGGGACTTGTAAAAGAAACCATGAGTAAAATGCCTCATCTGACCGGCTGGATCACCGGCATGGACGAGATCACGGTGGCGGCGCTGTGGGAGGGCGCGAAGCGGTATGTGGAGCACCATACAGCAGAATTCAGCGAGGGTGCCGCGGAGAAGGGCAGCGAAGCCTACTGGGAAGCTGTGAACAAGATGTACCAGCGGGTCATCGAGGAAACACAGCCCAACTACACCGCCATGCAGCGGGCAGGCATCCAGCGCAATGACAGCGATGTTGTGCGAGGATTGACCATGTTTACCACCCAGCGCTTTCAGAACTACGGCATCCTGGCCGACGCCGTGGGCGACTACAAGGCTCAGAAGGTCCGGTATGCTGCCGACCAGAGCGCGGAAAACAAAGCTGAGGTGCAGCGGGCCAAGCGGGACCTGCGCCGGGCGGCGGCAAGCCAAGCGGTGCAGACGGCTGTGTTTGCAGCAATGAAAATCATTTCGGATTTTCTTCTGCGGCGATGGGACAGAGAGCAGGACGAGAATGGTGATGTGACGGGTTGGAGTCTGTTAAAACGATATGGAGTTGTTTGTGTGCAAGCGGTAGCAGGATATGCAATGGGAGGCTCGGAAATATACAGCTTCGTTGACAATGTCATCCACGATACAGATTACGATGTCATCAGCATCTCGAATTTGGCCGGAGCGAACGATGCGGCAGAAGATGCAGCGAAGTTCAGTCATGAGCTGGCTAAGGATACGAGCGAAATGGATGAGGAGGAACTGGAAAAACATCACGGAAAGTTGAAAAAGTGTGCTCTTACAGTAATAAAAGACTCTGGAACATTGGTGGGATTGCCTGCACAGAACGCATTCAATCTAGCAACTGCGATTTGGGGCTGGGGCGAGAATATAGTTTATGGTGCGACCAAAGGCGAGTACGGAAAAGCTTTCTCAGTAAACGGCCTCCCGGCTTCGGCCACCGGGCAGTACGACCGGCTGTACAACGCTATCCAGAGCGGGGACCGGGAGGAAGCTGCGGCGGCGATGAAGAAGCTGGAGCAGATGGGCAAGACGGACAAGGTGGACAGCCAGCTCAAGACCCGGCTGAAGAAGTACGACGAAGATATTCTGGAAGCGGCCAAGGCCCAGAACGCGGGCAAGGAGAAAGCGGCGGAGACGGCGCGGCAAGCGGCCTTCAAGAAGCTGCTGGACGGACTGGACGTAAGGAGCAAAGACTCTGCCCGGCGGACGGAGCTGGTCAACGTAGTGACCGGCGCTGTGAACGAGAGGGCCAACGAGCTGCTACTGGCCGAAAAGGGCCGGGACAAGGACGCCAGCGTGTACGCTGACCTTCTGGACGAAGTGAAAAATGGCCGGGCAAAGGACGCGCAGGAGGAGCTTGACCGTCTGCTGACGGCAGGCAAGGACAAGGGGAGCATCAAGAGCAGGATCACCGAGGCGGTGAAGGAGGAGTATCTGGCCGGAAACGACCGGGACCGGGAGAAGCTGGAGAAGAAGCTGCTGGCCCTCGAGGACGCAGACGAAAACCCGCTGTACGAGGAAAAGGACTTTACCAAGTGGGTGAAGGATGCGGACAAGAAGGCCGAGAAGGCGAAGGACGAGAGAAATTGGTGGGAGGGGGGTGAAGTAAAAATGACTTGATATTCCGGCGCAGTTGGCGTATACTGATGGTAAGAAAGTTGGAAAATCTAACGATGCAAAGGAGCTGATAGATATGCTGACAGAGCTGAGGACCAAGTCTCAGATCACTATCCCGAAGGACATCGTGGCACGGCTGGGCCTGCACGAGGGCGACAAGCTGGAAATCGTGGAAAAAGACGGAACCATCCAGATCATGCCGGTGGCCGTGTACCCCAAGAAGTATCTGGACGAGCTGCGCAGCGAGATCAATGAAACAAAGGCGAAGATCGCAGCCGGTGAACAACCGGTCTTTGATGCCGTTGACGAGCTGTTTGAGATGTTGGATGGAGTGAGCTGATGGCGTACAAGATCACATTTACCAAGCGGTTCGTCAAGAACATGAAACGGCTGTCGGCAGCAGAACGGACACAGCTGAAAAAGAAGCTGGAACTGCTGATGCAGGATCCGCTATACCCGTCACTGCGAACAAAGCGGATACAGGGAACAACAGATTTGTTCAAGTTCAGTGTCAATATGGATGTTCGGGTCATATGGCAATACGACGGAGACACCATCATACTGCTGCTGGACATCGGACACCACGATATTCTAAACCAATTTTGAAAAAGAACGAGCACTCTGGCTGTGAGCCGGGGTGCTCGTTCTTTTATATGTCTGCAACGGCGACGACCGCGGCCAGCGGCCGAAACAGGGAGGAGCTGTTGGGGCAGCGGCCAGCAAGATGCAAGCGGCAGCGCA
>ERZ833963.3393-NODE-3393-length-12693-cov-12.126681_pt1 | contig 12693 bp, 8 predicted proteins | sample MGYA00519693_ERZ833963 | MGnify/ENA primary metagenome ERZ833963 (study PRJEB31850, sample SAMEA3708748) | human gut metagenome | biome: human gut; feature: human-associated habitat; material: faeces | place: China | collected 2014 ... | reverse complement strand
GGAACTATTCAGAGCCATGCGAAAGGAAAGAAAAGATGTGGATCTGAATACTGGGGTCCCCCAAAATGCAAATTCCGGCTCATCTGACCACGCATTCCGCTAAGAGCTGATCAGTCTTTCCGGATGTAACTGAACGCGTTTCCGCTTCAGCTGATCAATAAGTTTTCAACGTGTTATAGTTCTTTCGTAGTCATCAAATGATTACGAAAGGAGGCATAACTATGCAAGACTACAACACGATTATCGGCTCCATCCAGATGCGTTTGAATGGATGCAAGACCAGGTCCGTTATGGACCGTTACAAGATTGGCTCAGGTACATTAAATCTGATCATGAGCCGATACCATGCCAACGGAATCCCAATCGAGGAACTCCGAATGATGGCACCTAAGGAAGTTGAGAACCTTTTCTATCCGCAGAAAAATCTACAGAGGAAAGATGTCCCACTTCCAGATTTCCAGTATTACTATGACAGAATCCATGCACCAGGGAGCCGCATGAACATTTCGTTCTGTTGGCTGGATTATAAAGAAAAGAATCCTGATGGTTATGAGAAATCACAGTTTTACGAATACTTCAACCGATTCATGGCAGAAAACTATGGTGGCCAGAAGGTATCCATGGCCGTAAACCGAATCCCGGGTGAAAAGATGTATATCGACTGGGTCGGTGATCAGCCGGAACTGTTAACAGATACCGAAACGGGCGAGATCAAAAAAGTCCATATCTTTGCGACCACTCTTGGAGTCAGCAGTCTGATCTATGCAGAAGCTTTTCCAAATGAGAAGCTCCCATGTTTTATAGAAGGCTGTGCCCATGCTGTTTCATTTTATGGTGCTGTTACGAAATACTTTGTGCCCGATAACCTGCGAACTGCTGTAACCAAGCACACAAAGGATGAACTTATCCTGCAGTCTACCTTTGCAGATCTGGAAGATTTCTATGAAACTATAGTTCTTCCACCACCCGCTAGAAAGCCGAAAGGCAAGCCTACAGTTGAAAATCATGTACGTTATCTTGAAATACACCTGGTTGAGAAACTGAAAGAAAAGATATATGTATCATTTGAAGACCTAAATGCTGAAATCAAAAAAATAGTAGCAGTCCTCAATAAACGATCTTTTCAAGGCAAGGACTTCTCAAGACAGGATGCTTTCGAAAAGTATGACAAACCATGTATGAAACCACTGCCAGGCGGATGTTACACGGCTTGCGACTATAAAGCGGTCCTAAAAGTTCCCAACAACTACCACATCGAGTATGACGGCCACTACTACTCCGTATTGTACTCTTACTGTGGCAAGCCTGCAATCCTGAAGGCAACCGCTTCAGAGATCAGGATCTGTGATCAGTATAATCGGCTGATCTGTACACATAAGCGGTCTTATAGAGAGTTTCCGCTGTATATCACGGTAGATGAACATATGCCGCCAGAACACCTTTATTACAAAGAAGTCAATTCAAAGGATGGTAATTATTACCGCCGCTGGGCTTCTGCCATTGGTCCTGCGATGTCAGAACTGATTGACAGACTCCTTAAATCATCAAAACATGAAGAGCAGTCCTATAATGCCTGTGCAGGTATCCTGCATAAAGTAAAAACAATCCCGAAAGGTGCTGCTGAAGAAGTTGCCCGTAAATGTATAGAGATCAATTCCTGTAAGTATTTTACCTTCAAGCAGATGCTGAAAAAGATGGATGTGAAGGAACTCCCCGAGCATTCACCAGGAACACTGCCCAATCATGAAAATATCAGAGGAAAGGACTACTATAAGTAAGGGTGACGTACTATGGCATACAGATTAAAAGACTATCTTTATAACGATAAACTCACAAAGGAACAGAACATACTCATGGATCGGCTGTATAAACTTCGCATGTCCGGTATGGCTGAAGCATTTGAAAAGCAGCTTTTGGAACCAAACACAGGTCTCGAACCATTTGAAGTCCGCTTTGCTGCTATTGTAAATCAGGAGTGGGATCAGCGTGAGAGTAAAAAGTTTAAACGTCTCATGAAGAAAGCGACCCTGAAATATCCTGCAGCTGATCTTGACAGTTCAATCTATGATCCAGAACGTCAGCTGAATACACACGTCATAGAACTTCTGGCCAAGTGTGATTGGATCGATGAGCCGAATAACCTGCTGATGACCGGAGGGGCCGGTGCTGGGAAAACGCACATCGCCTGCGCCTTATGTATCACAGCAATGCATCAGAACCGTACTGTTAAATACATACGTGCGAACACACTCTTAAAGGAATCAGATCATGCCAGGCAGGAAGGTACTTACTTTGAGTATTCGAATGAAATGGCAGCTTATGATCTCATGGTGATAGATGATTTCGGCTTAATGGATCTGGACATCGAGAAATGCCGCGATTTATTTGAAATCATCGAGTCCAGAGACTGCCGCAAGGCAACTATTATTATCTCACAGATTCCAGTATCCGGATGGTATCAGCTTTTTGGGGATTCCACCTACGCAGATGCCTGCTTAAGTCGAATGACATCTAAGGCATATCGCCTTGAATTTCCTGGCAGGGATCGCAGAATAACCAATAGTAATTAATCAACCTGCTGAGCTTTGCTCAGTTTGAAGCGGAATGGCGCTCCGTTCCTCTGGAACGGATGCGCAGTTCTTGCGGAATATGCACTATTTTAAAAAAATTACAGAATTTCTTTTTTATTCTTTTTATTTGTAATCTTATGTTCATTTCTTCTATTTTCATAAGCTCTCATTCTTTTCTAATTCCCTGCATTTTCCAGAAAGCTCTTCCTCCAACGCTCTCACATCTCTGCAAATCTTTCCTTGGATCTCCTCTGTAAATTTTTCCAGCAATGGATCTCTCACCTTCAGCTCTTCTCTCACTTCGTCCCACCATAGAAACTCTCTATACTTGCAGATCACCTGCTCCACGCATTTTCCTATCCTCGTCTCTTTCCCACATTCCTCTGCCTTTTTCTCATTCTGTAAACTTGCATAATACAAAATCGTGACATTAAGCTCTTCTATCACCTTATTCATTTTCCTGCAGTCTACCTGGGTTCCATGCGAATTTTCTTTTTCTGCCTTACGTTTTCGTTCTTCCTCTTTTCTTTGCGTAGCTATTACTTCATCATATACAAACAACTCACCATCTTGGCTGATATATCCCACTTCGCTCAATACCAGTTTCAACAATTCCGGCGCTGCATGCAGTGTAGATGAAAGCTGCGATAGCTCCCACCGTTCTGCTCTCCTGATATATTCTTCCAATTGCTCAATAGTCGGTTTCTTCTCGATTCTTTTTCCAAATGACTTCTTCAGCCATCCAATACTCTGATAAATAAAAACTACCCGTGACGCCCAGTCGATTGCATCAGCCAGGGAGTTTATTCCCAGCGTGTCCAATATCTGGGAACTGTGATATAAAAATGTTTTCCATCCCTGCAAAACCGCCTGCGCGATCTGTATTCCATCCCCGCCCATATTGTTGGCTTGTACAAGAATTCCTTTTTCCTCTGCCTCTGGAAATGTGCGAAGGAAATCCCGAATCGTCACCCTGTCATATGGGACATTCCATTCGACACTCTCCTCAAATTGGATATACGGAAACATTTTATAGCGTGTATAGCTATCCATATCATCTTTATAATACGTATAAAAAGAAACATGCCGAATCTCATGTCCATGCTTTTTGCAATAAGACACCAGATTTTCCGACAGCTCCTCCTCATGAATCAGGATCATTTCCGGAATACGATATTCCAGGCAATAGTCAATCTGTAAACTGCAGATCTGTCCATTTCCTTTTATGTATTCCTGAAGTTTTTCTTCTGCATACGTTATATTTTCCCGAATTTTCTCTTCATAACCGTCCTCTACCGCTACTCCATGAAGCTGCCCCAATTCATCCTGATAAACTGGCGCAAAAGCAATCTCATCCACTTGCCGTACATATTCTGGATGATCCTGCAATAATTTTCGCTTTTCTTCTCCTATCTGCATCAATGTATACTCAGCATACGAATAAAATGCCCGATACAATCTATGAATCAAAAGAAAATACTTATAAAAAAGCGGGACACAGCAAAGTCTTGTATCTGCTACTCCATACTCTAACAAATCCTTTTTGGCCTTTTGTAACATCCTTTTTAGATTTTTATTCATCTTCAGATGTGTGGTCTCCAGAATTTCTGACAGATCTAAATAAATTTTTTCTTCATCATAATGAATCGGTATATGGCCATGCTGCATATAGTTTCGCAGAAAGTCTACAATTTTATACTCCGAATATTGATCATATGCTTTCGAAATGAAGTTTTTCTTAAAACTTTTATCCTTAGAAATATAGAATTCATCAAATTTCTCCATAGATTCTATCAATGTCCGCCCTGCGCTGACGGCATTGCAAAGCAACGCATTGATCTGAATCACATCTACAGTTTCTCCTCTCTTAGCGAATATACGATCGTCAAATTGTAAAGAGAATTTCTCAAACATATTTTCCAAGTTAAAAACCATCATACTATATAACTCATCCAATTCACAAATATGCTGTGACATGCTGAGATACCGCCGCAATATCTGTTCATGCTCCCATGGCAGTTTCTCAAGCTGTGTTCCTGGAACATTCCAAAAATCCATTGGAATATACGCTCTTGTATTCATTGACATCCCTCCAAACCTATACAATTCTTTCTTGGAAATGCAAACTTTTTGTATACGCAAATAACGCTCACAAACTTCTCAAATTTATTACTGTATATATACCCCGTACTTACAATATAATTTGATTTTAACACCTATGTTCCAGCATAACAATCAATTCATGACTTTTTGTTTTTTTCTTTTTATAATATTTTTTACTCGTGTTTCTTCCTATTATAATATCTTTTCTTTTAGCATTTACTTTCTACTCTTCTGTTTCTTCTCATACAGCTTCCTTGGTCCGTATTTATGCTATTGAAGACTTATATTCCAAGAATATTCAAATGAGCAGGAGGAACATCTTTATAGGCGTTCTATAACAGCACATTTATAGGGTCTAAATGCTAGTATTCTCAACTCACGCCTTCACGGAAGGCGACTGCAAATTCAAATAATTTTTGCTGCTAAACACTTCTTATTTTTATTAATTCTTTCCAAATTTCTCATTCTAGCTTTTCTTTTTCACCTAGCTTCTCTTCGCTTTTCTCTTCATCCTGTCATTTTCCGGTGCGAATCTCCCTGTATTTTTCTGTTTATTTACCTTTCGCACTCGAAACATGTACACTCTGTCATAATATTTAATTTGCTTCATTATATCTCTCCACTAATTTTCTATCAACTGAAAATATGTTTTAATTTAATCTCTTTGCTTTTTAAAATTAACTTACTAAAGTTTTTTGTTATTTTTTACTGGCATCGTAAGATGCCAGTAATTAAATTTATAAAATTCTAATAATATCCGAACTTTATCTGATAATTGTAAGTAGGTAATCATCCGTATATTGACATTTTATAAAAGCCATCTGATACTGTTTCTGGCTGTCTGCCAAATTCTATATCAGATGGCTTAGTATTATTTTTTAGTTTAGTACGGCAGTATTCCGGAAGATCTTCTGACCATGGAAGCAGTTTCTTTAACTCTTCCTCTTTAGGAAAAGCTCCCATTTTTCTGAGTTCATCCAATATATAAGTCAGATATGCGTATGGTTTCAGATGGTTCAGAAGTGCCGTTTCTGTAATGCTGTAAACAAGGGCACTGGCACCAGCTCCCCGTACACTTTTGGCAAACAGCCAGTTGCGGCGTCCCACTGCAAAGTTTTTCAATGCACGTTCTGCACTGTTGTTGTCTATACTGAGATGGCCATCTTCCAGATAGCGTTTCTGATATGCTTCCTGATTAAGCGTATACAAAATGGCATCACCAATAAGGGAAGACCTGTCTACAGAATCTTCCATCGTATGCAGCCATTCAAACAGGGCATCCATAACTGGACGGGACTGTTTCTGGCGCTCCTCATATTTTTCTTCCGGTGTTTTATTGTGGATCATTTCCTCGATCTTATAGAGGATCCCGATCCTTGACATCGCCTGATATGCAATGGTCTCTTTCAGCTGTTCTTTTGTAAAGTCTTTTTTTAATGCTGTGAGGGCTGCATCAAAACGTCGTCTTGCATGGGTAAGGCACCCGCTTACTATGATACCTTCTCCTAAACTGTGATAAGCCTGATATCCATCACAGGTCAGATACCCATGAAACCTGTCCCCTAAAAAGTTTACAGGATGATATCCCGCACGGGTCCTTTCATAATCGAAGAGTACCATCTGCGGGGAACCACTGAATTCATCCGTGAGATATACCCACATCCAGTTCTGGGTCGTCCCTTTCTGATCCGGTTCTCCGAGTACCTGGATCCGGCTTTCGTCACAATGGATATATCTGCTTTCCAGAAGTTCCTCTTTCATCAGCTGATACAGCGGTTTCAGGTATCTGTCTGCACAGTTTATGATCCAGTTCGCCATAGTCTTTGTGGAGAGATCGAGATCATATCTGGCAAACTCTCTTTCCTGACGTGCCAGAGAGGAGGAGGCACACCATTTTGCTTTGTATGCTTCTATTCTTTTGTTCTCAGCAATCGGATATTGTATCGGGGTTTCCGCTGATAATGCTTCGCTTCGTACTTCCAGTGGCGTTTTGCAATGGAATCTTTCCTGCAGTCTTTCTTCGGCATAAAACTTTATATATTTGTCGATTGCCGAACGTAAAGATATCTCGTCGGTTATCTTATACATACAATACATCTCTGATTTGATAATCCCCCACAATCCTTCAGTAGGACCATTATCAATGCAGTGTCCAACACGGGACATAGACTGTTCCATGCCTTGTTCTCGAAGCCTTTTCTGAAATATTCTGCTCGTGTACTGAAAACCTCTGTCAGAATGAAAAATCGGCCTGGCATCCGGATTATCTTTGAGAGCCTTATCGTATGTGTCAAACACGAGCTTATTGTCATTTCTTCCGCTTATGACATACGCAACTGGAAATCGATCATATAGATCAAGGATGACACTGAGATATAGTTTCCTGCCAGTCTCAGGAACCTTGAATTCCGTAACATCCGTAGCCCATTTCTCATTAGGTTTCGTTGCATTGAATTCCCTCTTCAGCTTATTTTCCGCTGTTGTCTCCGGTCTGGACGACGGGTATTTCTTCTTCTTTTTACGGATAATAGAATGAATTCCCAGCTTCCTCATGATTCTGTGAACCCTGTTCCTGCTGTAGCTGGTGTGATTGAAATGGTTGATCCAGCTTGTCATCCGCCTGTATCCCAAGATATGTCCGAACCGTTCGTCATACTCCTTTATCAGTTCTGCCAGTTTTGTGTTCTCGGATTCCTGCTCTGGAATTGTCCGGTGCAGCCATTTATAGTAAGCAGCGTGTGATATGCCCAATTGTTTGCACATCCAGTTGACACCCCATTGCTTTTTTTCGTAAAAATATTTTATTGCCTGATATTTTGATTCAAACCGTAGTTTTCCAAGCCTCACATTCTTTCGAATTCCTTCACTTTTTTTTAACAGTTCCACCACCATATCTTTTTCTTCAAGCTGGCGCTTTAGTCGCAGGTTCTCCCGGCGCAGCCATTCCAGTTCATCGACTTCATCATCCGTTTTGTGGTGCCCGCGTTTATCGGACAGTCCATCTTCCCCAACAGCATCATATTTTCTGACCCATGAGTACACCTGGCTATAAGAAACATCATATAGAGAAGCTGTTCCTTTATAATCACGGTTATGGGTAATACAGTATTCAACGATTTCCTTACGTTCAGCTAACGTTGTCTTTCTTCGTGCTTCTGCCATATAGACCTCCCTCTTGGGATCATAATCCCTAAGTTCTCTATTGGCATTATACAACGAAATCCATTTTTGTAGTGTTGCATGTGCAGGAATTCCATATCTGGCGCATAAATCGGTAACCGATCCTTCCCCGTTGATATACTTCCGAACCATTTCAATTTTAAATTCACTGGAATAGGAATGGTTAGCTGTAACAGGGCAGAGGGCTTTTATTCCCCCATTTTGATATGCCAGTATCCAGTCTCTTATAGTTCGTGTACTTTTTATAGATAAATCTACCATAATTTCAGAGACAGAACGTATTCCATTCAGATAATCCTCGACAGCAGAAATTTTTTCTTCAACCGTACACTTGGGTTTTTTTCCCATAAAAATACCTCCAACGTAGATTTTGGTTATTTACCTTGTCTACTTCAGAGGTATCATATCATTATATGGAGAGTGTTAATAATTACATCTACCTATTCGGAGGTGCGTTAGCGTCATAATTCCGATTGCGGAAGAGACTGGAAAATGTTATTCTTATCATAGGCAGTGGAGCTTTCTTAGTTCAGTTGTTTCGTGTGGTAACTTAACAATAACGGATTATGGAAAGTAATTCCACTGCTTTTTAATAAAAATAAAACTGCGCCACAGCCTTGGCAGGCCATCGCGCAGCGATTTTGTTCAATCTTAGTTTATCATTCCTGTTCTTATGTGTCAAGTTCTGTGCTTATCTTTTCCCACCATTTTTCCAAATTTGACTTATCCATGAACTAGTGCCTCAGAAAAGGAAATCAAACCACTTCTGACCGAATAAACCAATATAATGCTATCAACCCCCAAAATATCCTCTCACATTTCTCCCCATCTTCCGTTAAACTACATACACAAACAACTAATACGGAGATTTTTCTCCACACTACACATTATTGAATAGAGAGGATTTTCGAATGAAAAAAGCACTTATCACCGGTATCACTGGTCAGGACGGCTCTTATCTTGCGGAGTTTCTGTTAGAAAAAGGTTATGAGGTTCATGGTATCACCCGTCGCGCTTCGCTTGCAAATACAGCTCGTATCGAGCACATTATGGATAAAATCACACTGCATGACGGTGACCTTTCTGATTCGTCATCGCTGATTCGTATTATCAATATTGTCCAGCCGGATGAGATTTACAACCTGGCTGCACAGTCTCATGTACAGGTTTCTTTTGATGTTCCGGAGTATTCCGGCGATGTGGATGCTCTTGGTGTTCTTCGTATTCTGGAAGCATGCCGCATTCTTGGCCTTACCAAAAAGACAAAAGTTTACCAGGCATCTACTTCTGAACTGTATGGAAAAGTAGAAGAGGTTCCGCAGCGCGAGACAACCCCGTTCCATCCATACAGCCCGTATGCGGTTGCAAAGCAGTATGGCTTCTGGATTGTAAAAGAGTACCGCGAAGCATACGGCATGTTTGCTGTCAACGGTATTCTGTTCAACCATGAATCCGAGCGCCGCGGTGAGAACTTTGTTACCCGTAAAATCACACTGGCTGCCGGAAGAATCGCAGAAGGTATTCAGGATCATCTGGAACTTGGGAACATGGACTCCCTGCGTGACTGGGGTTATGCAAAAGATTATGTGGAGTGCATGTGGATGATTATGCAGCATGAAACACCGGAAGATTTCGTCATCGCAACCGGCGAGCAGCATACCGTACGTGATTTCACTGAAAAAGCATTCGCTGCAAACGGCATTACCATCCGCTGGGAAGGCACCGGTCTGGAAGAAAAAGGCTACGATGCAGAAACCGGCAAAATGCTGGTATGTGTCAATCCGGAATGGTTCCGTCCGACCGACGTTGATAACCTCTGGGGCGATCCGACCAAGGCCAAAACCGTTCTTGGATGGAATCCGCAGAAAACAACGTATGCTGAATTAGTAGAAATTATGGCAAAGCATGACCGTCAGCTTGCAAAACAGGAAAAAGCCATGAAAGCCGCACTTTAATTTAGGAGATGCAAAGATCATGATGGAAAAAAATGCAAAAATTTATGTAGCCGGACACCACGGAATGGTTGGTTCCGCCATTGTAAGAGAACTGAAACGCCAGGGTTATGAAAATATCATTACCCGTACCCACAAAGAACTGGATCTCTGCCGTCAGGATGCTGTCGAGGCATTTTTCGCAGAGGAAAAACCGGAATATGTCTTCCTCGCTGCTGCAAAAGTAGGCGGCATCGTTGCAAACCAGGAAGCACTGGCAGATTTCATGTACGATAACATGACACTGGAAATGAATGTCATCCACTCTGCATGGAAAAACGGCTGTAAAAAACTGGAGTTTCTTGGATCCTCCTGCATTTACCCGCGTATGGCACCGCAGCCGATGAAGGAAAGCTGTCTGCTGACTTCCGAACTGGAAAAAACAAACGAGGCTTATGCACTTGCAAAAATCTCCGGCTTAAAATACTGTGAGTTTCTGAACCGTCAGTACGGAACTGATTATATTTCCGTTATGCCGACCAATCTTTACGGACCAAACGATAACTATCATCCAACCCACAGCCACGTACTTCCTGCGCTGATCCGCCGCTTCCATGAAGCAAAGATTAACAATCTGCCGGAAGTTACCTGCTGGGGCGACGGCTCTCCGCTGCGTGAGTTCCTGTATGTCGATGACCTTGCAAATCTCTGTGTCTTCCTGATGAACAACTATTCTGGAAACGAGACCGTAAACGCCGGAACCGGAAAAGAACTGACCATCAAAGAGCTGACAGAGCTTGTTGCAAAAGTAATCGGTTATAATGGAAAAATCAATTGGGACAGCACAAAGCCAAATGGTACTCCAAGAAAACTGCTCGACGTATCCAAAGCAACCGCTCTTGGCTGGACCTACAAAACCGAGCTGGAAGACGGCATCCGTCTCTCCTACGAGGATTTCCTGAACAACCCGATGCGTGCAGAAAGATAACGGAGAAACTTTATGAATATCGTTTTATTATCCGGCGGCTCCGGCCAGCGCCTGTGGCCGCTTTCCAATGATATCCGTTCCAAGCAGTTTATCAAAATTTTCCATACGGCAGATGGTGAACTGGAATCCATGGTACAGCGCGTTTACCGTCAGATCCGTATGATCGACAAGGATGCAACGGTAACCATCGCGACCTCAAAATCACAGGTTTCCGCCATCCACAATCAGTTAGGGGAAGATGTCGGCATCAGCGTTGAGCCTTGCCGCCGTGATACATTCCCGGCCATTGCGCTTGCCGCAGCCTATCTGAAGGATGTAAAGGGAATTTCCGAGGACGAACCTGTCGTTGTCTGCCCGGTTGACCCTTATGTGGAAATTGATTATTTTGATGCCTTAAAAGACCTCGGTGCCCTGGCTGCTTCCAGCAATGCCAACCTGGTTCTGATGGGTATTGAACCGACCTATCCAAGTGAAAAATACGGATACATTATTCCAGACACCCCGGCTCCTGTCAGCACGGTGTCGATGTTCAAAGAGAAACCGACCAAAGAAATTGCAGAACAGTATATTTCCCAGGGTGCTCTTTGGAACGGCGGTGTTTTTGCTTTCCGTCTTGGTTATGTTCTGGATCGCGCTCATGCATTAATTGATTTTGAAAACTACGAAGATCTTTTCAGCAAATATGAAACGTTAGACAAAATCAGTTTTGATTACGCAGTGGTAGAACACGAGGACCGTATCGAAGTGATGCGTTTCTCCGGCATGTGGAAAGACCTTGGAACTTGGAATACTCTGACTGAGGCCATGGACAGCCACAATGTCGGCGAAGCACTGTTTAACGAAACCTGCAGAAATGTGCATGTAGTCAACGAGCTGAATCTTCCCGTACTCTGTATGGGGCTGAAAGATATTGTGGTTTCCGCAAGTCCGGACGGCATCTTGGTTTCCGATAAAGAGCAGTCCAGTTACATCAAGCCCTTTGTCAATACACTAAATCACCGCGTTATGTTTGCAGAAAAATCCTGGGGCAGTTTCCGCATTCTGGATATCGAAAAAGAAAGCCTTACGATTAAAGTAACTTTAAATCCGGGTCATCAGATGAACTACCACAGTCATGATTTCCGGAATGAAGTCTGGAACGTTATTTCCGGCACAGGACGTGCCGTGATCGACGGCGTTGTTTACAATGTTCACGCCGGTGACACCCTGCAGATGAATGCAGGCAGCAAACACACCATTTTTGCTGATACGGAACTGCAGATCATTGAAGTCCAATTCGGAAAAGACATCAATGTACACGATAAACATAAATACGATCTGCCGTCCCTTTTCTAAATTGTAATGAAAAACCGCAAACCATTTTCTGCCCGATCTGCTGAAAATAATTTGCGGTTTTCTGTTTTACCATTTTTTCCGGTATTCTCCCGGACTCATTCCTTCTATTTTTCGAAAACGGCGCGCCAGATAATTTGCATCATTCATTCCGATTGCGGCACTGATTTCATCCACCGTCATATCAGTAAATCGAAGCAGATTTTTCGCCTGCGTAATCCGTCTCGTTTCCAGATAAGAAATGATTGTCACACCATATGTTTCTTTAAATATCTTCGTCAGATAATATTTATTAATATAAAACTTCTGTGACAGCAGTTCCAGTGTAATATGTTCCTTATAATTTTCATCCAGATAACTTTTCACCTTTTCCATACTCATCCGTTTTCTGGCATGCGCAGCGCGTCCCTGTTCTGGATGCCAGGAATTCTTCATCAGAATCCAAAGCAGGCGGTTTAAAATCTCATTGATTTTCATATCCCGCACATAACTGTCCGATCCTGCCGCAGAATACAGGTCTGTCATAACTTCTACCAATTCTTCCATTTCCTTGGGATGAAAAACCGGCTGTCCGCCGCGCTCCTGATAC
>ERZ833963.3391-NODE-3391-length-12695-cov-13.055934_pt1 | contig 12695 bp, 16 predicted proteins | sample MGYA00519693_ERZ833963 | MGnify/ENA primary metagenome ERZ833963 (study PRJEB31850, sample SAMEA3708748) | human gut metagenome | biome: human gut; feature: human-associated habitat; material: faeces | place: China | collected 2014 ... | reverse complement strand
CTCCTTGCAACTCACATATCATAACATTTGTACATTCTTATTTAATATTTATTGTACATACTTAAGTATAACTTTATAGAAATGCTTACTTCTAAAGAAAATGAACTGGTAGAGCGTACAAAAATTGCTGAGAATGTATATGATATGTTCCGACATGGTGGTGATGACGATGTAAGGGAGAAACTTATTGATGTTATGTATGAGAACCAGAGACTTCAGGAGGAGAATAAGTCGTTAAAGGAGTTGTTGGAGAAGGCTTATGAGTTTATGAAGCAGTTTGTAATTGATGGGGTTAATCTGCTGGAGAAGTTTATGGAGAGTGTGGGGAAGGTGATGGAAAGACTTTCCGAAAAAACAAAATAAAAACATCTGTTCGTGCAACAAAGTATTGACATTGTTATACTACGGATTTATGATTGATAATAGAAACGGAGGAACGGACGTAATGAGAAAATCAATTTCAATCAGCATAAGAGTAAGTGAAGATGAGTTAGAAAAATTCAAAGAGGCTGCAAGACTGGAGGCATATGCTTCATATAGTGAGTTTGTTAGAAGAACGGCATTAATAGAAGCTACAAGAATAATCAAGGAAAACAATGAAGGAGAAAATACCCATGAACATAATTAGTTTGTTTAGTGGATGTGGAGGACTAGACTTAGGATTTGAAAGAGCTGGGTTTAATATTCCTGTTGCTAATGAATTTGATAAGACAATATGGGCTACATTCAAAGCTAATCACCCTAATACACATCTGATTGAAGGAGATATAAGACAAGTAACAAAAGAAGATATTGAACAGTATATAGATGGTGAAGTTGATGGAATTATAGGTGGACCACCTTGTCAGTCATGGTCTGAAGCTGGATCATTGAAAGGTATTAAGGATGCAAGAGGACAGTTATTTTTTGATTATATAAGAATTCTTAAGGAATTTCAGCCTAAATTCTTTCTGGCGGAAAATGTTAGCGGAATGTTAGCTAATAGACATTCAGAGGCAGTACAGAACATACTCAATCTTTTCGATGGAGCAGGATATGATGTATCTTTTACACTTGTTAATGCAAAGGATTATGGTGTGGCTGAAGAAAGAAAAAGGGTATTTTATATAGGTTTTAGAAAAGACTTGAATATTGATTTTGGATTTCCTAAGGGGTCAACCAAAGAAGATGATAAGAAGATTACTCTTAGAGATATAATATGGGATTTACAGGATACAGCAGTGCCTTCAGGAGAAAAAAATCATCATAATCCAGAAGCAATCAATAATAATGAGTATTACACAGGAGCATATTCTCCAATTTTTATGAGCCGAAACAGAGTGAAATCCTGGGATGAGCAAGCTTTTACAGTACAGGCATCAGGAAGACAATGTCAGTTACATCCACAGGCACCTAAGATGGTTAAGGTAGGGCAGAATGATTGCAGATTTGTAGAGGGCAAAGAACATCTTTATCGCCGAATGACAATAAGAGAAGTAGCCAGAGTTCAAGGGTTTCCAGATAATTTTAAATTTATATATGAAGATACAAACACAGCTTATAAAATGATTGGAAATGCTGTTCCGGTTAACCTTGCATATGAAATAGCTGTTGCGATAAAGAAATATCTAGAAGGTAATGGTGCAGAGGTTGTTGTAGATAATGAGGTTATAGATGCAAAGGAGGTTAATGAGAAGAAAGTGAGTACAAAGAGTAATGATCAGGGTAGAGCATATGAGTATGCTTGGATAAAAACACTTTACAAGGCATTATGTGAAATGCGTAAAACAAAAATAGTTGATAATTCCAGCTTACATGCGAATGAAAAAGCATGGATGCTTATGGATGAGGAAATGCAGCATACATTTATGATTTCTGCTGAAGCTGCAATTAATGAAGTGCTTGAAATGGAGCCAAGATTATCAGAAAACGATAATGACGAACTGACATTAGAGTTTCAAAAAGATGGAGCTGGCGTTAAAGGCGATGTAAGAGATATTGTTATTCGCAGAGACGATATTGAATGGGAAATAGGATTAAGTATCAAGCATAATCACGATGCAGTAAAACACAGCAGATTAAGTCATAAACTGGATTTTGGCAAAGAATGGTTTGAAATACCTTGTAGTAACGAATATTGGAATACAGTTAATCCAATATTTGATATGCTGAAAAGTGAAAAAGAAAATGGCTCACGATGGTCAGAAATAGTGCAGAAAGATGAAAATGTATATGTACCATTATTGCAAGCTTTTATGGATGAAGTTAATAGGGCATATAAAGAAGATAAGAATATGCCTGAAAAGATGATAGAATACCTTATAGGAAAAGAAGATTATTACAAGATAGTTAGTCATGACAGTAAACGACTTACATTGATTCATACTTTTAATATGCATGATAGTTTAAATAAGGCGAGTAAGGATAAGGTTTCGGAAATTGAAGTTCCGGTGGTTGAATTACCGACAAGACTGATTGACATTGGATTTAAGCCGAAAAGTAATAATACTGTAGAAATGATTTTAGACAATGGATGGCAGTTGAGTTTTAGAATCCATAGTGCAAGTACAAAGGTAGAACCAAGTTTAAAATTCGATGTGCAGTTTATAAGTATGCCTGTGTCAGTATGCACTATCAAATGTGTATGGAAATAAGGTGGTGCAAGTATTGAGAAAAATGTTGTTAAGCTTCAGACCAGATGTGTATGAAAAAATAAAATCTGGTCTGAAGATATTCGAACACAGAAGAAATTTTCCAGATGAACCGATAATGGCATATATGTATGTTAGTTCACCAGTAAAAGCGATTACGGGTATTGTTTATTTGGATAAAAGGCATTGCCTATCTGATTGGTTGGAAGAATATAAGGAAGATAGCAATGCCATTGCCAGAATAAAAGAATATATGGAAACCTACCATTACAGATATGCGATGGAGATAGATAAGTTTCAGGAAACATCTAAGATATCATTAGATAACTTGAGAAAGAATGTTCCTGGATTTATAGCACCACAGATGTATATATACTTGGATAATACGGAGTTGCTAAAGTATATAGAAAGTAACTTGGAAATAAAAGATGTGTATGTGGAACATTTATTTGATGGAATCAATGGTAGTCAGGTTTGTGTGCATTAGAATGCATATTTAGAAATTGTGATTGGAGATTTTATGGAATTTTTTTCTACAAGAAATAAAGTTATAAATATCAATCCTAATGGATTAAGAAGTACAAGTATAGAATTACGAGAACGTATATGGAATGTGTTCTATAAAGAAGAATATGACTATTATGATACTGTTGATTATACTTCGTACACAACAGGTATTGAAGATATGATGCTTGAAATGGGAATTAGATATGAATTTCCTGCTAATAAGAGTGCAAAAAATGCAAACGTTGAAAAATTACACAAGTATGTAGTTCAGAATGGAGGAATATGGTATCGAATTTACGATTTTATTGAAAAATACCTTAGATTAATGGAAGGGGATAAACTACAACAAATAACAAAAGAATTCAATCGTATTTTTGAAGAGGAAGTTGCTCCATATAGAATTTTGAATGGACTGGTTGTACCTATTATAGGTAAAAGTGAATTAGCAGCAATAGGTGAAACAATTAATTCGAAGTATGAATCTGTTAGCATACATATGACAAAGGCATTAGAGCTATATTCTGATAGACAGAAACCAGATTATGAAAATTCAGTAAAGGAATCAATAAGCAGTGTTGAAGCTATGTGCAGTATTATAACAGGGCTTTCTGGAGGAACGGCAACCTTAGGAAATACATTAAAAAAATTAAAAGAAAATGGGATTAATATACATCCGGCAATGGAAAGTGCATTTAAGCAGTTGTATGGATATACTTCAGATTCTGGTGGAATAAGGCACGGCAGTATTGAGTTTGTTAATGTGGCAAGTGAAGATGCGAAGTATATGTTAGTGTCATGTTCAGCTTTTGTAAATTATTTGATGGAAAAATGGATAAAACTTAATGAATAGAAAGGGGTACTTTAAATGAGAAATGTATTTGTAAGTTATTCACATCGTTTAGACCAAAGTGATGCTGATGATTTTAGAAGAAAATTTGGAGATTCAGGAATGGTATTTTCAGACAGATCGTTGGAAAATTTAGACATAGGATATTTATCAGATGATACTATTAAGGATAATTACATAAGACCTAAGATAAGACAGTCATCAGTGACTATTGTACTTATTGGAAAAGATACAGGAGGAAGATGGTGGGTTGATTGGGAGATTTACTATAGCATGCTTAAAACTGTTGGTAATGAAAGAAATGGGGTATTAGGAATTTTATTGCCAAATAAGGAACATAATATACCTAATCGCATATTAGAGAATTCAGATTATTGTGAGGTTATATCAATGCCACACAGCAAATTTGAACTTGAACAAGCAATAGAGCGAGCATATAGTAAGAGATTTACTATGCCTAATTTAAGTAGCCCACTCAGAAAAAGAAATTCATAAGGTGGTGAATATATGGCTGGGATTAATAGAGCATTAATTAGTGGATATGATAGAATAATATACGAAAATAAAGTTATTCAAAATAACAGTAAAGTGTGTGTTTTTATATCACATAAAAGTTCAGATATGGATGCGGCTGAAGCAGTAGCAAGATATTTAATGCAGAATAATATTGATGTATATTTAGATAAAAAGGATGCAGATTTACAAAAAAAGACAAAAGAAAAGGATGCACAAGGAATAGTTGATTCTATAGAGAAAGCACTTAAATGTAGTACGCATATATTGGTATTGGTGTCAGATCAAACGAAAGAATCTTGGTGGGTTCCTTATGAGGTTGGTTATTCAAAAAAAGGGAAAAAGAAAATAGCATCTGCACTGCTGGTTGGATATGTAGATGATTTCCCTGATTATCTTAAAATTGAAGAAACAATAAAGAGTCCAGACGAATTTAAGACATATGCACATAAACTAAAAAGACTGGATGCTCCATATGGAACTTTATTTGAAAATGCAGGACAAAATGTGAGTAATCCATCTGAGCTTGAATCGTATATAAGGAGAACTGTATGATGGAAAAGAAACAGACATTTGGTGAATTATTTAGAAGATGGGGATTAAAATCAGTAAAATTAAATGTAAAATTTGCACAATTAGAGTTTGAAGCAACAGATGATGATATGACAGCGGCATGGGATATGTATGTTGAATTGATAACAAGGATAGCAACACAGGAGTTAGATGAAGATTGTGGTGATGAAAAAGCAGCATTAAATAGTATACATGCCCTTTTTCCAATCACGAGAGAAATATTAAAGTCTAAGGGCAGGCTAGCTCCTAACTTTACTAAAATTGCAGTAGTTGTTCTTAATCAAATATTAAGACCATTTTTGTCAAAGTGGCATCGTAGGAGTCTGGCTGGTGATTTTGAAAATCCACAGGAGTGCATAGAATTTAGAAAAGAGTTGGAAAATATAAGAATTCAATTATTATGTTATTCTAGAATGTTGGCAGAAATAGCAAAAGTGGAAGATTTAACGACATTGTGTGAAACAGATTCAGAGATATAATTAGTGATACCCATATGATACCTAAATTTTTGAAAATATAAAATAATTGTGATAAAAGGCGGAATAATCGCCATTAAAAGCTCTAGAAATTAAGCTTTCACAGGGATAATAAGTTTCTCTGCGGGGAGTTTGAATAAGGTACATGAGCCAAGAAATGCCGAATTTACGGCACTTCTTGGCTTGTTTTTGGTTGAGTGACAATCAAATGACAATAATTTTTGGAATTACTATATAGATAAGTATCATATGAATTTATCTGATAAAGCAGTTATCGATTTGTTGATATTTTTTAATGCAGAAAGTTCATTTTTAATCTCTGGTTCCATAGTTAATATATTACCAATAAAATCAATATCAATGGAATAATTTTCCGTTATTAATTTTCCGCAAGTTTCGTAACAAATCTCAATATCAAAAGATTTGTCAGGATAAGATCTAAAATCAAACGCGGAACTGATATGCTGCTGTGGTGCAAGGGCAAGCGGATATATGCTGCTACGTGATACTGGCAATGGCGGGAGTAAAACCAGATATGTTATGGAGTGAAGCAACAAATGAATGGATTCGTATTCATGATATTATTCAGTTCGTTAATACATTTTATGACATGAGCTATGCGGAAAACAGCAGAGAAACGTTTAGAAAGCAAGCTCTGCACAGATTGACGGAAGAAACAGTACAAATACTAAGAACTATGGGAACTCCAAAGTGGAAGGAATCTATAAAGCGATTTCTTTGCTACCATGAGAAGTTAATTGATCTGTATGCTTCTAAAAAGAAGATGACAATGATACCGGTAAATATAAATGGTGAAAGTTTTAAATTCTCTACAGGTAAGCATAATGAACTGCAAAAAGCCATTATTGAAGAATTTGCACCGAGATTCGCTCCCAATTCTGAATGCCTATATGTTGGAGATACAATAGAAAAAGATCTGGTAAAGAATGTAGAAAAACTGAAAGAGTTAGGCTTTGAAATTACACTACATGATAAGATGCCGGACGTTGTGCTGTATCGGGAAGATAAGGACTGGATTTATTTTGTAGAATCGGTAACATCGGTCGGTCCGATGGATCCGAAGCGCATATTGGAAATTGAAGAAATGACAAAAGATGTTACGGCAGGAAAGATCTTTGTAACAGCATTTCTGGACTTTAAGACATATAAAAAGTTTGCAGAGGAACTTGCCTGGGAGACGGAGATTTGGATTGCTGAAATGCCGGAGCATATGATACATCTGAATGGTGATAGGTTTATGGGACCGAGATAATTGTATAGGAATATAAAAATAGCTGGTGTTTAAATATATGAACACCAGCTACTGATTTAATTTAAGATGTTAGAATCGCAAGCAGATAATAATGCACGAGCATACTTTTTCCCTGAGGATATTACAAGATTTTGGTTTATAATAAATATCCAAAGAAATAAAAAAAGCAAGTTAATTATTAATCCGGCTATGGCTTTAGAGCAGTTAATGAAATTGAAAAAATGTAAGAATGATAATACAAGATTAAAAATTAAACCTGTGGTAGACAGTATTAATCCGTAAGGTTTTAATCCTAGCAAATTATAAGTAAATCCAAAATTAATATTTTCTTCAGCAATCAAAGGAAATTTAGAATAGTCCCGAGTTTGAGATATTAACCAAGTTACTGCTGAACATACATAAGGAGTCATTTCTGAATCACTTGAAGATACTTTAAATTCAGGTATATGCTCAGAAAAAAAATGATAATATCTGTGCTTAGTAACGGAATCAATATAATGGTTGGAAGGAAGCAATGCTTCCTGTGCAGGCAACAATTTAGGAAAACATTTTTTCATTGCCTTAACACCAGGAACCCTACAATAGACAATAATGATATTGCAAAGGCCATAAGTGATGATTCCTACAACTAAAGTTGATGATATGTTATTGATTTCTGGAATGAGTAGATATAACTCAAGAAGCCAAGGCGCCAAAAGAATAATTCCAACACTGATGCGAGCCCTTAAATTATATGTTCCAAGATTAGTAAATAGTTCTTTGATGTTAAACACCTCCCTATATTTGGTGGAAACTTTTTTCTATACGTTGTAGAGGAGAAAGTGATTTATTTGTATTGTAAAGAAGTATTTCTGATTCCGTTGGATTGAAATCAAATCCATACAGCGTACCATTGAGTAAGTCGGCATAGTTACGTTCATTTTGATGAGAAATATATATTGTTTTATTAGGAAGCCTGAGATTTGAAAAGTGAATCGTGCCATCACATGTGATGGCAACGATTTTTTCTTCTTCAATTTTTGTGTGTTTCAAATAATTCTTTACAAATGTATTATGACCTACTATGAATAAGATACTTATACAGTTAGAAGGAATACTGGTTAATTGGATATAGTGATTGTTAATGGAGTTAACTACAAGCCATAAATGAAAAGTTTCGTAGAAAAATTTTTGTCGGGCAGATATTTCCCTTTTCATACAATCTTGTAATATAAGACGCATAACTAAATACCCAAGACTCGACCGGTTTTTACGGTTGAACCAGTAAATGTTGAATTATTAACTGTGATATTTCCGCCTTTTTTTGTATTGTATACTCTATGCCCGGTAGTGATTAAATTATCTGAACCGCCATTGGTATTTCCTGTATTATCAGACACAATATAAACGGAGTAGGCTTGATCTGATTTCTTCTCAAAAATTTTTTCTGCTTGTTTACATTTTCCGTGATGTGGAAGTTGGACGGCGTCATAATCGTGAACAATATTTTCGATTGCTGGATATGAACAATCCCCGCAGAGCAATAAAGTATGTGTGCCAATTTTAACTTTGACTTGAATGCTGGTTGCATTTACAGCAGTTTCACCATCCACCGTGTCACCTTCTCGTCCGTCTAAGCGTTTGGCAACAGTCTGGATCATATAATCAAAGTCAGGACCAACAATGCTGACTTCATCACAGAGGTCTTCCGGATGTTCGTAAATATCTTCTAAAGGAGCACCGGAAAGTTGTGCGATATTATCGTATAAGTCTAGAATTTGTTGTGCAACGGAATTCCGACTTTTACGTTTGTCATCAATTTCCTCTAAAATACGGTCTTTATATTTTAGAAGTAATGTAGTACGAATGACCGAAATCTTATCTTCATTTAAAAGTTTAGGAATGCCATCAAAATGATCAGAATCATTGTGTGATAAGATAAGCTTTGCTTTATCAAATCCGTTTTGGGACATGTAGTTAATGACAAAATCAGCATGTGCTTCGTGACCACAATCATAGATGACCAACTCGGTGCCAGTATTGATTAAAATGCAATCACCATAATTGGTTGTTGAAGAGTTTTCATAGCTTTTGGAGCTTAAAATTAAAATTTCTTTCATGGATTTCTCCTTTTTTTGAAAAGTTTGTTTACGAGTTGCATCTATGTAAACAATAATCAAAGAAAGACGAATAAACGTTCCCGTTGTGTTCCAGAGAATTGTATGTTAATCTAGAAAAAACATTTGTTTTTGAGGGACCAGTAGTTGCCGCTACTGGTTTCTTTAATTATTGGAATGTTAGCAGAATAAAAAGACGAGTGCTAATCTTGAGGATATTATACTCACATCAAAGGAAAGTGTCAATATAAAAATGGCGAAAGTGTTACAAAATATTACAATAAAAACAAAAATGGATAAAATACTTGAAAATAAATAAATGAAATGTTATATTTGAAATCATAAAAGGAGAAAAATATGTTTACGAATATAAAGTTGAAAAATTTTAAGTCCTTCAAAAATGTTGAGATTAATTTACAGGCAAAGAAAGGTGAATATAAGCCACTAGCAATTATTTATGGAGAAAATGGGAGTGGAAAAACGACCATTGCTCAAGCATTTTTGGCATTGGAGAGAACTATGGGAACAATGCAAGTAAAAGGTATGCTTAAAGATTTATTGGATGAAAAGTTTACACCACCAGAGGACTTTCCGTTCAAACCAGAAATAATGCTTAAAATGTTGAAATCGAAATTATCAGATAATGGTATTGAAAGCATTATAGAAGAATATAAAATGATTAATTCTAATGAAAATCTGTCATTAGAATATGAATTTAATATAGAGGGCGGAGTTGGCTGTTATTATGTAGAAATGGATTCATTTAGCATTGTGAAGGAACGTTTGGAATATAAAGTAAATAAAAACAAAGGTTGTTTTTATAATATAGATGAAGATGAAGTATACATAAATGAAAAAATATTTGAATCAAAAGAGTTCTATGATTTGATAAAAAATCAAATAGAGATGTATTGGGGAAAACATACATTATTATCTATTTTGTATTTTGAGATGAATGATAAAGCGGATACATATATCAATTCTAATATTTCGATTAATTTAATGAAAGTAATGACTGCTTTTGAAAAAATTAATTTTCGTATACCTAAATCTGCGGATGGTCAACAAATAGCTTTGAATTCAGAAAATGAAATTATAGGACACCTTGTGAATGGTGTAATTGAAAAAAAGAATGAGAAAGTTTTAGATAGAGTTGAAAAATTACTTAATCAATTTTTTAAATCTATGTTTAGTGACGTTGTAAAAGCTTTTTATAAAAAATCAAATAGAAAAAATGAAATTCGTTATGAATTATACCTTAGAAAGCGAATTGAGAATCATGAATATGACATTGATTTTCAACTTGAATCAAATGGAACACAAGAAATAATGGAGTTATTACCATATTTAATCTCAGCAGTTTCTGGAAGTTGCGTTATTATTGATGAATATGGAATAGGAATCCATGATTTATTAGCCACAAAATTATTAGCTTCTGTAGCAGAACAAATTAAAGGACAATTAATTATTACAACGCATAATACACTGCTTATGGATTGTGCAGGAGTAAATCCGGAAGCGTTGTATTACATTATGAATGATAAGACCTTTAGAAAATCTGTTAAATGTGCCACTGAGATAGAAGAACGATTGCATCCAAATTATAATTACAGAAAAAGATATTTTACTAATGAATTGTATAAAGATGCACTTCCAAATGTAGAGAGTAATATTAATTTGGAAGAGTTTGCAAAATTATATTAGAAAGTGGTTAATGCTTATATAAGAGATGGCAACAAATTGGCAACAGAAAATCAGCAAGCCAAAATAATATGTGTAACAGAGATAAAATGAAGGCAGAAAAGAGATAAAAACTAAACAAATAAGTTTGACAATATCTTCGGAATTGCCGAGTTTGAATAACGAATTTTGCCTCACAAAGCCTGTATTTATGGGCCTTGTGGGGCTTTTTCTTTACCTACTGGGGCGTAAATGGTGATATTTTCCACTACTCTTCTTGGAAATATTTAATTTGGTGCTGGTCGTTGTATGAAATAGTGAGTAAACATGCTAGTTCGGTAGTAGTGATTGTTTAATTCAAATTATGTGTAAGTAGGGTTCGGTCTTGTTTTAGGTGACATAGTATTATTAACAGATAATCAAAAGAATATTGGGTAATGTTTACTTAAATATATAAGAAAAAGAGTAAGTAATGAGAGTGTATTACTGGTGCTATATATAATAATGGGTAATGTTATTATAAGAAATTTCATTACAAATGTATCTATGCTATAATGAGTATACGCAATAGTTGTTTATGATTGATTAACAAGGGAGAAGACAATGAATATACTTGTAATTGGAAATGGGTTTGATTTGGCTCATGGATTGCCTACAAAATATACAGATTTTTTAGGGTTTGTTGAAAGATTTGAAAATTTAAAAAAAAGTTCAATGATAATGTCAAATGGTGGATTAAGTAATACAGCAAAACCAATATATGAATATTTGAATAAACTTATTTTTGAAAACCTCAAATTATCGTTTGAACTTGATAAGCTGATTTCTTTGAATATATGGATAGAATATTTTTCTAGCAATGAAAAATATATAAAAGAAAATTGGATAGATTTTGAAAGTGAGATAAGTAAGGTAATTAGGTCACTAGACAATGATATACTGAAAAATGAAGGACATAGCATAGATGAAGAAATGATATCTCTTTCAAATCCTTTTTTAGCTAAATATTATGAGGAATACACTTTAGTAAACCAATCGGTTGATTTATTAAATGGAGAAAATTCTAAAAGGGTTACTTTCCGGGATATAAGAGATAAATTATATTACGATTTAAATAGACTCATTCGAGCGTTAGAAATTTATTTGGCGGATTATGTTGAGAAAATTGAATGTAATCGGGTTTCACCAGATATTGAAAAAATGTCATTTGATAAAGTTCTTAGTTTCAACTATACAAAGACATACACTAAATTATATGATAGTTGTGTTTGTGCAGAATACGATTACATACATGGAAGTACAGATATTAAAAATACAATAGAAACAAATAATATGGTATTAGGCATAGATGAGTATCTAGATGATGATAGAAAGAACAGGGATACAGATTTTATAGCATTTAAGAAGTTTTATCAGAGGATATATAAAGAGACAGGATGTAAATATAAGGATTGGATTACTGAAATTCATTCTAATGCTCAAATTAGAAATTTGAACTATTGTAATAAGAAGGATGATGGTTCAAAAGAGTATGTAAGTGATTATTCTGTACAACATAATCTTTACATATTCGGGCATTCCCTTGATATTACAGATAAGGATATTCTTAGAGAGTTAATTTTAAATGATAAAGTATATACAACCATTTTTTATGTAAATAAAGATGTTATGGGAAAACAGATTGCAAATCTTGTGAAAATAATAGGTCAGGATGAATTGATAAGAAGGACAGGTGGGAGTGATAAAACCATAGAATTTAGGCAACAACAAGCTATGCAATGTATATCAGCCGTGTGATTCATGGCGTGATGTAGGAAATGGGATATTCCGAAAATCAGATAGGGCAGTATTTTAAAATGTCAGGTGATACAACTGTAAACAAAACTCTTTGTAAGAAAGCAGTTGGTGGCATTAATAGAATAGTAATGGTTGCATAGTATTTTGATAAGAAGCTGGAGAAAGAATCCAAGTATCAATGAGAACTTAGTGAGTATCTGAACAGAGATATTTGTCAGCCAGAGGGATTCGATGCATATGGATATCCCAGTGAACTCTTTAAATTAGACATGGAACGATTAGGAATTATTCCTAAGAGAAAGC
>ERZ833963.3387-NODE-3387-length-12712-cov-40.518843_pt1 | contig 12712 bp, 10 predicted proteins | sample MGYA00519693_ERZ833963 | MGnify/ENA primary metagenome ERZ833963 (study PRJEB31850, sample SAMEA3708748) | human gut metagenome | biome: human gut; feature: human-associated habitat; material: faeces | place: China | collected 2014 ... | reverse complement strand
TGGATATGTCCACCGGCAGTCTGGGTCAGGGCGTGTCTGCCGCCTGCGGCATGGCACTGGGTGCCAAGCACGCCGGCAAGCCCATCAATGTCTACACCATCGTGGGCGACGGCGAGGTGGAAGAGGGCGAGTGCTGGGAAGCCTTCATGTTTGCCGCCCACTACGGCCTTTCCAACCTGTGCGTTGTGCTGGACCGCAACCACCTGCAGATCGACGGCACCACCGAGACCGTGATGAACAGCGCCCCGCTGGAAGAGAAGCTGAAGGCCTTCAACTTCAATGTTGTCACCATCGACGGCCACGACTACGACCAGATCGAAGCCGCCATGCAGGCGTTCCATGCAGAGACTGCAAAGCCCACCTGCATCATCATGGACACCACAAAGGGCAAGGGCGTTTCCTATATGACCAACTCTGTGGACTGGCACGGCAAGGGCCCCAACGATGACGAGTACAAGATCGCAATTGAGGAACTGAACGCCGCATACGCCGCGCTGGAGCAGGAGGAAAACTAAGATGGCAGATGTGAAGAAGATTGCTACCCGTGAAAGCTACGGCAACACCCTGAAGGAGCTGGCCGCCGAAGGCCACGAGGATCTGGTGGTGCTGGACGCAGACCTTGCTGCTGCCACCAAGACCGGTATGTTCCGCAAGGCTTACCCGGATCGTCATTTTGACTGCGGCATTGCCGAGGGCAACATGATGGGCGTGGCTGCGGGCCTGTCCACCATGGGCTACGTGCCCTTTGTTTCCAGCTTTGCCATGTTCGCCGCCGGCCGTGCCTTCGAGCAGGTGCGCAACTCCATTGGCTATCCCCACCTGAACGTGAAGATCGGTGCCACCCACGGCGGCATCTCGGTGGGCGAGGACGGCGCTTCCCATCAGTGCTGCGAGGACTTTGCCCTCATGCGCAGCATCCCCGGCATGACCGTGATCTGCCCCGCCGACGATGTGGAGGCCCGCGCCGCTGTGCGTGCTGCCTACGCAATGGAAGGCCCCGTCTATCTGCGCTTTGGCCGTCTGGCTGTGCCTGTGTTCCACGATGCCGAGAACTATCACTTCGAGATCGGCAAGGGCGAGCAGATCACCGAGGGCAGCGACATTGCCATCATCGCCACCGGCCTGATGGTCAACGAAGCCCGCATGGCTGCGGAGCAGCTGGCCGCTGAGGGCATCCACGCCCGGGTCATCAACATCCACACCATCAAGCCTTTGGACGAGGAGATCGTCCTCAAGGCTGCAAAGGAGTGCGGCAAGGTCATCACCGCCGAGGAGCACAACGTCATCGGCGGTCTGGGCGAGGCCGTCTGTGCCGTGCTGAGCGAAAAGCTGCCCACTCCGGTGCGCCGCGTGGGCGTGCAGGACGTGTTCGGCTGCTCCGGCCCGGCATGGGATCTGCTGAAGTTCTACGGTCTGGATGCTGCCACCATCTGCAAGACTGCCCACGAAATGCTGGGCAAATAAAACTGTCCGGAATATTATAAGAGCTGAAGTAAGAGCTGAAGGGCTGCTGCATGTTCGTTCAAAACGAGGTGCAGCAGCCCCTTTTTGCGTTCATTCTTCGCCCAGCAGCTTTGCACGGCTGGCGTATACAGCGGTGAATACCTCCCGCAGCCGTTGGATCTCGGGACGCGGGTCGTCCCGCAGGGTCAGCAGACAGGTGTCCGGCAACGGCAGCTGCAGCGGCAGGTACCACGCCGCCGGAAAGGCTGGGTATTTCATCGGGCACAAAAACATGCCGCGCCCGGCAAGCAGATCGTTGTAAACACACTCGTAGTTTTCCACCATGTGCCAGCTTGGTGCGGAAAACGGCAGGCCGGGCTGAACAACGGCAAGATCCACCATTTCCTGATACAGCGGCTCATAAAACAGCTGCTGCCCGGCAAGATCGGCCAGCGCCAGAGTGCTGCGCCCTGTGAGCGGGTGCTCCGGCGATACGATCAGGTAAAAGGTGTTGTGCAGGATAGGGAGGCGCTCGATCTCCGGCTGCAGCGGCCCAAAGGGCAGATAGAGGGCTGCGTCTGCCTCGCTGCAGAGCATTTCGTGGGGGTTGCGTGACACGGGCCGAGTGTCCACCGCAAACTCATATCCCGGCAGTGCGGCGTGCAGCCGTGCCATCAGGATGGGATAAATGGGGTCACGCTGCAGCAGCACCGGCGGCAGGCGCAGGGTCAGCGTGCGCCGCCGGGCAAAGCCCTTCAGCGCGGTGCGGGCGTTCAGGATGCTGCGATAGATCCCCTCCGCCTGCGGCACAAAGGCCCGGCCTGCTTCGGTCAGCGCCACGCGGGTGGTGCTGCGCTCAAACAGGGCCAGATCCAGCTCCTTTTCCAGACTGCGGATCTGGTAGCTGAGGGCGGGCTGGGTGCAGTACAGCTCCCGGGCGGCGGCGGTAAAATTCAGCGTCCGGCTCAGGGTGAGAAAACACAGCAGCTGGCGGTCGTTCATGGGCGAAACCTCTCCTTTCCCGGCGGGCAGAATAAGATTGCTTTCAGTATAGCACATCAATGGAGACTGATAAAGAGCTTTTATCACTGTGGCAAAAATTTTTTGTTTCCATTTTACTTCGTTATATTTTATACTAAGTGTCGGAGCGGGATAAAAATCCCGCAGAAACGAGAAGAAGAGAAGAAAGAAAAAGGAGCAAACAAGATGGAAAAGATCTCCCGCAAAGGCTTTCTGAAAGTTGCCGCTGCCGCCGCAATGAGCGGTGTCACCGCCGGCGCTCTGGCTGCCTGCAACTCCGCAAGTTCCTCCGGCACTGCGGCATCCGCTTCCGGCGATGCCGTCTACACCCCCGGCACATACACCGGCACGGCTACCGGCATCGGTGAGGTGAAGGTGACCATGACCTTCAGCGAGACCGCTATCACCGATGTGGTCATCGATGCTTCCAACGAGACCGAGAGCATCGGCGGCGTGGCTGCTCCCACCCTGCAGGATGCCATCATGGCGGCACAGAACGCTGAGATCGACAATGTTTCCGGCGCCACCGTCACCACCAACGCGGTCAAGAAGGCTGCCGCCAGCTGCATCGAGCAGGCTATGGGCGTTGCTTCCGAAGAGCCTGCTGCAGATACCGCCGGGGATACCGGCGATGACTGGCTGGGCGAAGAGCCGGACGTGCAGGCCAGTGAGACCCAGGACTTTGATGTGGTCATCATCGGCGCCGGTCTGTCCGGCGTCTGCGCTGCCCGTGCGGCTGCCGAGGAGGGCGCAAAAGTTGCCATCGTGGAAAAGAGCTCTTCCTTCAACTGCCGCAGCGGCGAGTATGCCCTGCTGAACGGCAGCCTGAACAAGCGCTGGGGCCGTGAGAACATCGTGGACGAGGATGTTGTGGTCGACCGCCTGATGCGCGAGTGCACCTACCGCAACAAGCGCTCCATCCTGAAAAAGTGGGCTTCCCATGCACACGAGGTCATGGACTGGTTCATCGAGGCTTACCCCGAGCTGACCATCTGCGACTCCACCCGTGAGGCCGTGACCCAGGAGCAGTTCGACAAGGGTATTCTGGTGCCGCTGGCATGGCCTCAGCCCGAGCACTACGATTACCGCAACGAAGAGTTCCCCACCTTCCCTTCCAGCATGGAGTTCCGCTCTTCCCGCAAGGATCAGCAGGGCTTTATAGTGGAAGCCAACCTGAACAAGGCCGTTGAGAACGGTGCACAGACCTTCTTCGGCTGCTTCGGCACCAAGCTGCTGAAGGACAGCGACGGCCGCGTGACCGGCGTGATCATCCGCGACGCACAGAATGACAACAAGTACATCCAGCTCAACGCTTCCAAGGGCGTGATCCTGGCTACCGGCGACAACTCCGGCGACGAGAAGATCATGAAGCATTTTGCTCCCGAGATCGTGGAGAAGAAGATCGCCAACATGGGTGCCATGGGTATGCTGGGCGTTGACGTGGAGGGCAAGACCGTGGAGACCGGCGACGGCCTGCGCATGGGCGCATGGATCGGCGCAAAGGTGCAGGATTTCCACGCACCGATGACCCACCACATGGGCAGCGGCATGGGCGTGACCCCCTTCCTGCAGATCAACAAGCGCGGCGACCGTTTCATGAACGAGTGCATCCCCGGCCAGCAGCTGGAAAACCAGATCGAGCTGCAGCCCGAGTGCACCTCCTTCCAGCTGTACGACTCCAAGTGGGGCGAAGAGGTGCCCTACATGCCCGCAAACCACGGCGGCCTGTGCTACATCATCCCCGAGGATGAGGATGAGTCCAACCCCAACTACACCGACCGTCAGTACACCAAGATCAGCGCAAAGGCCGAGGCTTACCAGTTCAAGGCCGATACACTGGAAGACCTGCTGACCCAGTGCGGCTTTGAGGGCGATGCACTGGATAATGCACTGGCTTCCGTCGAGCGCTACAACGAGCTGGCCAAGGCCGGTTCCGACGATGACTTCGGCAAGCCCGCAAGCCGGATGTTCGCGCTGGAGAATCCCCCGTACTATGCATGCCAGTGGGGCACCACTTCCATGCTGGTGTGCGTGGGCGGCCTGGAGAGCGACGAGAACTGCCACACCTTCACCGAGGAGGACCCCGCCAGCCCCAAGCGCGACATCATCAAGGGCCTGTATGTCTGCGGCAATGTGCAGGGCAGCCGCTACGCAGTGGAATACCCCATCTGCATGCGCGGCATCAGCCACAGCCTGTGCGTCTACTACGGCTACATCGCCGGCAAGAACTGCGTGGCCGGTGTCTGATACCCTGCTGACAGAACACTGAAATAAGCGTTTCCCTGCCCGGAGCAGTATTCTTTCTTCCTGCTTCGGGCTTTTTTGCGCCCCTGTGTGACCCGGTCACGGAAAAACACACTCCGACGGGGTATACTGATGCTGTCAGTGAAATTACAAACACCCTTCAGGAGGTAAAAATATGGCAGTTGTTACGATCACGAAGGAAAATTTTGAGCAGGAGGTGCTGCAGAGCGCAAAGCCTGTCCTGCTGGACTTCTGGGCCAGCTGGTGCGGCCCCTGCCGCATGCTCAGTCCCGTTGTGGACGAGGTGGCCGAGGAGCGCACCGACGTGAAGGTGGGCAAGGTGAACGTGGACGAGCAGCCGGAGCTGGCCGGCCAGTTCGGCGTGATGAGCATCCCCACCCTGCTGGTGTTTGAGCAGGGCAAGCTGGTGCGTCAGGCCGTGGGTGCCCGCCCGAAAGCCAGTGTGCTGGAGCTGCTGGGGTAAATATGCGTGCTGAAAAGGAGCTGTTGCGCCATGCAACGGCTCCTTTTCTTCTTTTCCCTGTACAAACGCACAGAAAAATCGTATCATTGAGTTGAAAACACCGTCACTTTCCTACTTTACAACTTTACCTAGATAAAGTAAAATAAACTCAAGTAAGAAATGGGGGAACCGACAATGGAATTCAGCATTGCAAACCTGCAGCCCAAGGAGCGCGCCTCCTTTGCGCTGCGCGCCTTGTACGAAGCAGCGGGCTGCCGCAAGTATCATATGGGCCGGTTTGAGGAGTACGGCCTGTATCAGGAGAACCGCAGCTTTTTGTCGTCCGAGCAGGTCATCACCTTTACCGATCTGGATGGCCGTCTGCTGGCCCTCAAGCCGGACGTGACCCTCTCCATTGCCAAGACGGCGCAGCCCACCCCCGGCGAGACCCTGTGCTACTACTATCACGAGAACGTCTACCGCCCTTCCGCCGAGAGCCACACCTTTAAAGAGATCAGCCAGATGGGCCTTGAGATGCTGGGCGCGGTGGGCGAAGCACAGGTGCAGCAGGCGGTGTGTCTGGCGGCGCGGTCGCTGGATGCGCTGGGGGCCGAGTGGGTGCTGGAAGTGAGCCACATGGGCTACCTGTTCGGCCTGTTCGACGCGCTGGGCGTGCCGGATGCCGCCCGCGCAAAGCTGCTGGAAAAGCTGCGGGAGAAAAACGCCCACGAGCTGCGGGCCGCCGCCGGAGCTGCCGGTTTTGCCGATGCCGCCGATACCCTGTGCAGCGTGCTGGATCTTTCCGGTGCTTATGCCGAAACGATGGAAAAGGCTGCTGCCCTGTGCAAAAACGATGCCATGCGCGCAGCGGTGGCCGAGCTGAAAGCGCTGGCTGTGCCGCTGGAAAAGGCGGGCGGCGTGATCCGGCTGGACATGACGCTGGCCGGTGAGATGGAATACTACAACGGCCTTGTGTTTCAGGGCTACCTGAAAGCCCTGCCCCGCCCCCTGCTCAAGGGCGGCCGCTACGACCTGCTGATGCAGAAGTTCACCCCCGGTGCCGGTGCCATCGGCTTTGCGGTCTATCTGGACGAGCTGGACCGCCTGAGCGCCCCGTTGCCGCCGGTGCAGAAGAACAGCACCGACAGGGTGATGCTGAACGTGGCTCTGCCCAAGGGCCGTCTGGGCGATAAGGTGTATAACCTGCTGGCGGGCATCGGCTATGGCTGCCCGGAGGACTACAACGCCACCCGCAAGCTGGTGGTGGAAAACCCGGAGGCCGGCATCCGCTACTTCCTCGTCAAGCCCAGCGACGTTGCCATCTATGTGGAGCACGGCGCCGCCGATGTGGGCATCGTGGGAAAGGACATCCTCACAGAGGCTTCTGCCGATGTGTACGAGCTGCTGGACACCGGCCTTGGCAAATGCCGCATGTGCGTTGCCGCCCCGGCCGATTACAAGGACGACCCCAGCCGCCCGGTGCGGGTGGCCACCAAATTCGTCAACATCGCAAAGAGCTACTACGCATCCATGGGGCGGGACATCGATATCATCAAGCTGAACGGCTCCATTGAGCTGGCCCCCATTCTGGGCCTTTCGGACGTCATCGTGGATATCGTGGAGACCGGCACCACCCTGCGGGAGAACGGCCTGAAGGTGGTCACCGAGTTCATGCCCATCTCGGCCCGGTTCATTGCCAACAAGGCCAGCTACCAGTTCAAGCACGCCGAAATGGATACCATGCTGGAAAAGCTGCGGGCGGAACTGCAGAACAAGGAGGAAGCAAAATGATCAAGCTGTATAACTTTGACGAGCTCAGGCCCGAAGAGATCCTGAACCGCGATATCCGCGCGGAAAAGAACGTGGAGGATGTGGTGGACGGCATCATTGCCGATGTGCGCGCCCGGGGCGACGATGCCCTGAAGGATTATGCGCTGAAATTTGACGGCGCGAAGATCGATGCCCTGCAGGTGACGCAGGAAGAGATCGACGAAGCCTTTGCGGGCATGGACCCCTACTTCCTCGAAACGCTACGCGAAGCCGCCGCCAACATCGAGAGCTTCCACCGCCAGCAGGTGCACAAGAATTTTGTGGTGAACGACAAGCCCGGCATCGTGCTGGGCCAGAAATATACCCCCATTGAAAAGGCCGGTGTCTATGTGCCCGGCGGCACGGCGGCCTATCCCTCCACCGTGCTCATGGACGTGATCCCGGCAAAGGTGGCAGGCGTGTCCGAAATCGTCATGACTACCCCCGCCGGAAAGGACGGCAGGGTGAACCCGGTCATCCTGGCCGCCGCTGCCACCGCAGGCGTGACCAAGATCTTCAAGACCGGCGGCGCACAGGCTGTGGCGGCTCTCGCCTACGGCACCCAGAGCATCCCTGCGGTGGATAAGATCGTTGGCCCCGGCAACATCTACGTTGCCACCGCCAAGCGCAAGGTATTCGGCAAGGTGGGCATCGATATGATCGCCGGCCCCAGCGAAATTCTGGTGCTGGCCGACGGCGGCTGCAACCCCGCATGGGTGGCGGCGGACCTGCTGAGTCAGGCCGAGCACGACAAACTGGCAAGCCCGGTTCTCGTCACCGACAGCCCGGAGCTGGCCAAGGCCGTGCAGGCGGAGCTGGAGGTGCAGATCCCTCAGCTGCCCCGTGCCGCCATCGCCCGCGCCAGCGTGGATGACAACGGCAAGATCATCCTCTGCACCGACCTGCACAAGGCCATTGAAGCCTGCAACATCATTGCACCGGAACATCTGGAAGTGTGCGTGGAGGACCCCTTCGGCGTGCTGAACGAGATCAAAAATGCAGGCAGCATCTTCCTTGGCCGCAACGTGCCGGAAGCGCTGGGCGATTACTTTGCAGGCCCCAACCACACCCTGCCCACCAGCGGCACCGCCCGCTTCTCAAGCCCCTTGGGCGTAGACGACTTTGTAAAGAAGTCCAGCTTCCTCTACTACACCCGGGAAGCGCTGGGCGAAGTAGCCCCCCGCATCGCCGATTTTGCCGAGCGCGAGGGCCTGCACGCCCACGCCCGCAGCGTGACTATCCGGTATGAAAAGTGACCCTCTCAGGCGCTTGCGCGCCAGCTCCCCCGAAGGGGGAGCTTCATGAGAGGAAACCGTAAGATGCAAAAAAGCTCCCCCTTCGGGGGAGCTGGCAAAGCCGTAAGGCTTTGACTGAGAGGGTTTTATATGAGTCGTTTTCTTTCTCCCACGCTGGCCGCTGTCACCCCCTACACCCCGGGTGAGCAGCCGCAGGATCAGCAGTACATCAAACTGAATACCAACGAAAGCCCCTATCTGCCCTCCCCGGCGGTGATCGCTGCCGTGAGCGAGCACGAGGTGGAAAAGCTGCGCCTTTACTCCGACCCCGCCTGTGCCGACCTGCTCAAGGCGGCCGCAGCCCACTTCGGTTTGCAGCCGGAGCAGATCATGCCCGGCAATGGCAGCGATGAGAACCTCTTCTTTGCGCTGCGTGCCTTCTGCGACGCAGACCACCCGCTGGCCTATGCCGACATCACCTACGGCTGCTACGGCGTGTGGTGTGGGCTGATGCACATTCCCAGCCACATCATCCCGCTGAAAGAGGATTTCACCCTTGACCCGAAGGACTACTACGGCCTGAACCAGACCATCGTCCTTGCAAACCCCAACGCCCCCACCGGCATTGCACTGCCCCGGGCGGAAATTGAGGGCATCTTAAAGGCAAACCCGAACAATGTGGTCATTGTGGACGAGGCCTATGTGGACTTTGGCGGCGAGAGCTGCGTGCCCCTCATCGACCGGTACGAGAACCTGCTGGTGGTGCAGACCTTCTCCAAGTCCCGCCAGCTGGCCGGTGCCCGGCTGGGTCTGGCCATGGGCAATGCAAAGCTCATTGCCGACCTGAACCGGGTCAAGTTCAGCCTGAACCCCTACAACATCAACCGCCTGACCCTGAAGGCCGGGCAGGCCGCGCTGGAAGACACCGCTTATTTTGACAGGACCCGCGCCGCCATCGTGGACACCCGCGCATGGACAAAACAGCAGCTGGAACAGCGCGGCTTTGCCGTGCTGGACAGCCGCTCCAACTTCCTGTTTGCAAGTACCGACCGGAAAGACGGCGGAACACTCTACAAAGAGTTGAAGAAAAACGGCATTCTGGTGCGCCATTTTGACGCGCCCCGCATCCAGAACTGGCTGCGCATCACCATTGGCACGCCGGAACAGATGCAGACGTTTATGGAAACGCTGGATAAGATCATGGAGGAATGAACCATGCCGAACCGAATGATCTCGCTGGAACGCAACACCAATGAGACCCAGATCGACCTTACCCTTGATCTGGACGGCACCGGCCGCTACGAGGTGGACACCGGGTGCGGCTTTCTGAACCACATGCTGGAGCTGTTCGCCCGCCATGGCCGTTTTGACTTAGTGCTCACCTGCCACGGCGATGTGCAGGTGGACTACCACCACACCACCGAGGATGTGGGCATTGCACTGGGTCAGGCCTTTGCACGGGCGCTGGGCGATATGCGCGGTATCCAGCGCTACGGCAGCTTTTATCTGCCCATGGATGAAGCGCTGATCCTGTGCGCCGTCGATCTTTCGGGCCGCTGCACCCTGAACTGGGATGTCCGTTGCAGCACCGAAAAGGTGGGCGATTTTGACGTGGAGTGCGCCAAGGAATTCTGGCTGGGCTTTGCCCGCAGCGTGCCCGCCACGATCCACTTTGTACAATTTGCGGGAGAAAATACCCACCACATCCTCGAGGCCTGCTTCAAGGGCGCAGGCCATGCACTGGGCGCGGCCGTGAAGATCGACGAAGCCCACAAGGACGAAATTCCTTCCACGAAAGGACTGCTGGTATGATCGCAATTATCGATTATGGCGTGGGCAACCTGTTCAGCCTGAAGTCCAGCCTGAAGCAGCTGGGACTGGAAGCCGTTGTGACTGCGGACGCGGACACCATCCGCAAAGCCGACCGGCTCATCCTGCCGGGCGTGGGCGCTTTTGCCGATGCCATGGCCAAGCTGGAGGCGACGGGCCTTGTACCGGTCATGAAAGAAGAAGCCGAAAGGAAGCCGCTGCTGGGCATCTGCCTTGGCATGCAGCTGCTGTTTGAAAAGAGCTACGAGTACGGTGAGCACGAAGGCCTTGGCTTTGTGAAGGGCGAAGTCTGCCCGCTGGAGCCCGACCTTGCGGACAAAACGCTCAAGGTGCCGCAGATCGGCTGGAACGCCTTGCACATTGTAAAGGACGGCCCGCTGTTCAAGTACATCCGTGAGGGAGAATACGTCTATTACGTCCACAGCTACTACGGCAAAAACTGCGCCGAAAGCACGCTGGCTGTGAGCGACTATTCCATTCCCGTCACCGGCGCGGTGCGGGCGGGCAGGGTGTATGGCACCCAGTTCCACCCGGAAAAGAGCGGGGATACTGGCCTGCGCATTCTGAAAGCATTTGCGGAATTGTAAGGAGAAAAATTATGCAGCTTTTTCCAGCCATTGACCTGCGGGGCGGCAAGGTGGTGCGCCTGACGCAGGGCGACTACAGCCGCATGACCGTCTACGGCGAGGACCCCTGCGCACAGGCGCGGGAGTTCCTTGCAGCGGGGGCCAAAAATCTGCACGTCGTCGATCTGGACGGCGCAAAGGACGGCACCCTTTCCAACTACGATACCATTGCCGCGCTGGCAAAACAGGGCGGCTTATACATTGAGGTGGGCGGCGGCATCCGCACCGAGGAGCGCATTGAAACATATCTTTCCATCGGCGTGGGCCGCTGCATCCTTGGCAGCGTGGCGGTGACGGATTTTGCCTTTACCGCCCGGATGCTGAAAAAATACGGCGATAAAATTGCCGTGGGCGTGGACGCAAAGGACGGCTATGTGGCCATCCATGGCTGGAAGGAAGTGAGCGCCGAGCCGGGCGTGGACTTCTGCAAGCGGCTGGCAGATGCCGGATGCACCGCCATCATCTACACGGACATTGCCTGCGACGGTGCCATGAGGGGCACGAACCTCGGCCTGTACCGCACGCTTGCCAAAGAGGTGCCCGGCGTGGCCTTTACGGCCAGCGGCGGCATCTCGTCCGAAGCAGAGCTTCTGAAACTGAAAAAAATGGGCACTGCCGCTGCCATTTTGGGCAAGAGCCTGTACACCGGCGCACTGGACCTTGTGCGCTGCGTGCAGCTGATGCAGGAGTGAACGGAGGGGAAACGACATGATCACCAAACGCATTATTCCCTGCCTTGATGTGCGCAATGGCCGCGTGGTCAAGGGCACGAACTTTGAAGGCATCCGGGACGTGGCCGACCCGGTGGAAATGGCCCGCATGTACAACGCTGCCGGTGCAGATGAACTTGTGTTCTACGATATCACCGCCAGCTTCGAGGGCCGGGCGCTGTTCACGGATATCCTGACCCGCGTCGCCAGCGAAATTTTTATCCCGCTCACGGTGGGCGGCGGCATCAATACGCTGGAAGACTTCGACCGGGTGCTCAAGTGCGGTGCGGACAAGGTCAGCGTCAACTCGGGCGCACTCAAAAATCCCGACCTCATCCCGGCGGCAGCACAGCGCTACGGCAACCAGTGCGTGGTGCTCTCTGCCGATGTGAAGCGGGTGGACGGCCAGTTCCGGGTGTTCGCCAAGGGCGGACGCGAGGACACCGGCCGGGATGCACTGGACTGGATCAGCTGGTGCGTGGACCACGGCGCGGGCGAGATCTGCCTGAACAGCATCGATACCGACGGCGTGCGCAGCGGCTTCGACCTTGAGATGCTGGATGCAGTTGCGGCGCGGGTGAACGTGCCCATCATTGCCAGCGGCGGCGCAGGCAAAAAGGAAGACTTTCTGGAGCTGTTCCACCACAAGGGCATCGACGCAGGCCTTGCGGCGGGCATCTTCCACCAGAAGCTGCTGACCATCCGCGACCTGAAAGAATACCTCAACGCAAACGGCGTGGAGATGCGGCTGTAACGCCGGGGCATTTCTCCCCGGCGCGGGGAGAAGCCGTAACGCGAAACTGGATTTCCGCAAAAACAACCCGCAAACTCTTGCGTTTGCGCACCGAATACGCTAAACTAGTAATATCCCCATCCGGGGAGGGAGAACCGTTATGAATCTGAAATTTGATGAAAAGGGCCTGATCCCTGCCATCGTGCAGGATCACTACACCAAAGAGGTGCTCACCCTCGCTTACATGAACGCCGAGACGCTGGCGCTCACCATCGCCGAGGGCCGCACTGTGTTCTGGAGCCGCAGCCGTCAGGAGATCTGGCGTAAGGGCGAGACCAGCGGCAACGTGCAGCGGGTGGTGTCCATCACCGCCGACTGCGATGCCGATGCTCTGGTGGTGGAAGTGGTCAAATCCGGCCCCGCCTGCCACACCGGTGCCGAGAGCTGCTTCTTCAACGAAGTATACGTCTCGCCGGAGCTGAAGCAGTTCAGCTGGCAGGGACTGTACCAGCTCATCAAGGGCCGCAAGGATAGCCCCAAGGAGGGCAGCTACACCACCTACCTGTTCGAGAAGGGCAAGGAGAAGATCCTGAAAAAGG
>ERZ833963.3376-NODE-3376-length-12738-cov-4.605929_pt1 | contig 12738 bp, 10 predicted proteins | sample MGYA00519693_ERZ833963 | MGnify/ENA primary metagenome ERZ833963 (study PRJEB31850, sample SAMEA3708748) | human gut metagenome | biome: human gut; feature: human-associated habitat; material: faeces | place: China | collected 2014 ... | reverse complement strand
GTTAATTATATTGATATTATATCATTATTACTCTTTTTTTTGTATTTAAAATATATATTTATAAAAAATTTAGTAATCAACTAATACTTATTTCAAATTTATTAAATAAATCAAAATAATTATCCAATTCCTCTATAGTAAAAATTAACACGCCGATCTGATTAAATAATATTTTTTCTATCTCATCAGTACATTCATCACTTTGTTGAATCATTTGTAAAGTACTTGCTACAGAGTCCAATTGATCTTTAATTCCTTTTTCTATCATTTTTTTATTATTTATAATTTTTTTCGCTCTTTTTAAGAAAAATGTTGCTAATTGAATAAACACCAATATATTGAAGGCTAATCAGATGCTCAAAAAGAATATAATTCAGATAATGATTAAAATATCAATAAAGGTTGGTGTTTATAATGATTACTGAAAAACAAGTTGTTCAATATTTGAAAAATAAAGATCAAGACTATATTGATAATTTTCTGGAACGTATTAAAAATTCTTGTTCAATCAATGTTAAATCTGAGTCTAAAATAATTTGTCCTATATGTGGTTCGTCTTCTGTCAAGAAAAATGGCAAAGATTCCTATGAAAAACAACGTTATTTTTGTAATGATTGTCATAGATCTTTTAGTGAAAACACTAAAACATTATTTTTCTGTTCTCATTTTACAAAAGATCAGTGGCTCAAATTTATTGATTACGAAATAAGTGGTTTAACACTAAAAGATGAAGCTTATTTTATGAATACATCGATAACAACATGTTTTTATATGAGACATAAGCTTTATAAAGCAGCATCACAAATCATTCAAGAACAAAAATTAAGGGATGAAATAGAAATCGATTCTCAATATTTAAGTATCAATCTTAAAGGAACCAAACTAGAAAATATGCCTAGATATTCAAAAAAAAAAGAGGAAAACAATCAGCATATAGAGGAATATCACATCATAAGGTATGTGTTACATGTGCACTAGATAGTCAAGATAACATAATGATGAATATTGTTGGTTTGGGATCAGAGTCATTTGAAAAATACATGTCTGTAATCAATAGACTAGATAATGTAAAGAAATTAATCAGTGATACAAAGTCATGCTTTAAACAATTTTCAAATGAATTGAAAGCAGAAAATAGTTATATTAAAACCTCACCAACACAAAAGCATTATTTAACAGAAGATGGAAATAGTCTAGCGTCTGTTAATGAATTAATGAGTGAAATAGAAAATATTATTCAAAGGACACATGGTTTTTCAACAAGATATGCACAAGAATATTTAGATTTTATTATTTTAAGAAAACAAATAAAATATAAGTATAAAAGAGATGAACAAGCAAAGAAGCTATTCGAAGAAGTGAAAGATAGTGAATTTATTAAAAATGCATTGGTGTTAAACACACCAATGCCACTATCATTAAAAGAAGCCTACTATGAGTATCACTATGGAATATTTTCAGATGCTTATCTTAAAAAACAACAAAATTCTTAAAAAGAGCGTTTTCCTTTAAAAATAAAAAACTACTTCTAACACAATAATTGTGTTAGAAGTAGTATAATAAATTAATATTCAATTTCTTTTAAATATCTACTTAAAGCATCTTGCCATGTAGGTAATGGTTTAAATCCATTTTCTACAAGTTTTGACTTATCCAATCTACTATTAAATGGTCTAGCAGCTTTAGATAAACCATATTCTTCAGTCGTTACTGGTAAAACTTCTGTAGTATATCCTGCTTGTTTAAAGATTTCTACTGTAAAATCATACCATGAAATATATCCACCTTCATTAGTCGCATGATAATAACCATATTTATCACTTTCAGCCATATCTACTAATAATCGAGCAAGATCATAAGTATATGTTGGTGTTCCAATTTGATCATTAACAACTTTAACTTGTGGATATTTCTTTCCAACATTTAACATCGTTTTAATAAAGTTTTTACCATTAACACCAAATACCCAAGCAATACGAACAATAAAATATTTATCTAAATTAGAAGAAACTGCAAGTTCACCTTCTAATTTAGTTTGTCCATAAACATTTAATGGTTTGTAATCTTTACAATCAGGATCCCAAGGTGTTTCACCTTGCCCATTAAATACATAATCTGTAGAAATATAAATCATTTTACAATCAATTTTCTTACATGTTAAAGCAATATTTTCTGTTCCTTTAGCATTAACTGCTCTTACTTTTTCTACCTTATCATCATCCTCCGCTAAATCTACAGCAGTCCATGCTGCACAGTGAACAACAACATCAGGATTGATTTTTGTAATTTCTAATTCTACAGCTTCTTTATTTGTAATATCTAATTGAACATATTTTTGAAAATGTTCATTACTTTCAGTAATATCACTTCCAATTGCTTCATGTCCTCTTTGATTTAATTCATTCATAACGTCATAGCCTAATTGACCATTAACACCTGTTACTAATACTTTCATCGATTTACCTCCAATCAGCATACTTATTATAGCATACTTTCTAATTTTCTTGAATTAACACATAAAAACGTTGCAATTACGATCAAAAAATATGAATTCACAAATGTTCTTGTTCCAGAAACAAAAATAGATGGTGAAAATCCAAGTACAACTCTTGAACAAAATGCTGCACAAATAATTATGAAACTTAGAAACATTGTCTTATTTCCTAGATTAGTTTTTATTACATAAAAACTAATCAATAAAATACATATAAAATAAAGAATAATTAAACAAACATTCATATTCAACGAAATGTGTTCAATAACTTTTGTATAATCATTAAACACGTTAAAGATTTGATAAAACCCTCTATGATTACAGTATCTATCACTTACACTAACTACAAAGGTAACAAAGGTCATAAGACCTACTAGTACATATTGTCCTTTATTTTTTGTATTTTTATAAATGATATAAATCAACATAATGTTCCAAGCAAAAATAATATATGCAGGTTGTAAAGAACCAATTGCTATTGTTGAAAGAACTCCTAACAATAACTTATCCATCAACTTAAAGCCATAAAAAGCTGGATAATAAGCATTCATTTCTGCAACTTTTCTTAGCTCATTTCCTGGACATAATGCATGATAACCTAACATTATAAATGATAACACTAAAAGAACATACATTAAAATAGGTACCTTTTTATGTTTTACTAAACTATATATCATAAATAAAGAATAAAATCCTACAAACAATGCACACATTTGTTCTTGATTGATAGCGTATAAACTAGCAACCACATAACTTATTTGTTGAATCATTGATATCTTTCCATTGGAAAGAACTTGCGTAATATATGAAAGTCCATATAATCCTAACGCAAGTGGCCATACATAGTTAAGTGTCGTCGCATACCATCCAGCCACGCCAAATGTTCCAAAAGGATATAACATGATTACAAGCATTAGAAAAAAAGTAATGATCCCATCATTTTCTTTTGTTGGAGAAATTATTCTTCTTAAAGAATGTAAAACAAGTACAAACATTCCACTATCTAAAATGATCCAAACCCATTTATTAATATTTAATAAAAAAAGCATCACCAATTCAATGATATTTCTACTTGTCCAAGTTTGTATCCTCATTTGAGTATAGTTAATTAATCCCATTTTTGATTGTTCAAGAAACCATATATCATCTGCCACTCCTAATTTTACAGATGCATGCCTAACAACCATAAAAACAAATAAGATTAGATAAATGACCCATATATGATTTTTGATACATTCTGTTACTTTTTTCATGGTGTCCTCCTATTTTAGACAATATAAATAATAAGTAAAATCCATACCTTCATAAAGTTGTTTGAATTTTTTTATTTCTTTATAGTTATCATTTAAATAAGGAATATTCTTTCGATATCCTATTGTATCTCTATATTCTCTTATCACAACAAATTCAATTTCCTTATTTTTAATAGCCTCTCTTTGACCATCAATAATTTGAGGGCAACGATCATATCCAACATTTTGTCGCATAAAATATTTAACATTAGGAACAATATTACATGTTGTATAAAATCCCCCATCTAAATTATCATAATTCAATAATGTTTTATTTTTTGATTTATCAATAATATCTTTAAAAACATATTGTGCATATGCACTTTGAGGGATATTCATATATCCTCTATTAGGACTTTTTAATGGATAATGAACAGAAAATATCATTCCTCCACATAGTATACATATCGCTAAAGTTTGACTACTTAAATAATTTTGAACAATTGAAAAAACAAAAATAAATCCAAAAATAATATATGCTTCAAAACATAAAAAATAATAAATAAATGGTAATCCACCTATATAAACACCAATCATTAGAAAGATAAATGATAATAAAATAAATATATTGATCCAAATATTTTTTAAAATCTTTGTTGTTAAACAATTTACAAAACCAAGACATAATAATATATAAATTGTTCTATTGTATTTCATTTGTTGGAAAATTGCTGAAAACATATTTAATATTCTTGTTTTTAAATCAATAGTTGTACTATAAGCAGTTAGATTAAAAGTAATATATACATCATAATAATCTCTTAATGCCCCATTGATAACAAAATAAAGAATTGATATAAAGATAGGAATAAACATTCCCACTAAAAAATAAACACAACTTATAAAAGCTTTTTTTATTTCCTTTAAAGAAATTAATTTAAAGAAATATAAAGCCATCCAAATAAACCACAAACCTAATAAATTAAATTTGATCAATGAAACACATCCAGCTATTGCTCCATTAATTAATAAATATTTCTTTCCAAAATCATTTTCATTAATAATTTTAATAAAGAAATAAACACTACTTGCAACAAAAGGTAAACAAAATTCTTCTGCACTACCTCCTTGTACAAAAGAAATCGATCCTGAAATAATAGCTAATGTCAAAACAGATACTAATAAGGCATAAAATTGATTTAAATAAGTTCTAGCAATTTTAAAAAGAAAATAGCCAAAAATTGTATATGAAATAACTTCTAATAAATAAACACCTAAAAATGTATCATGACTTATTAAATAACCTATTCCATATATCAAATAAAGCAAAGGTCCCTTTTGTTCAAATAAATCTTTATAAGGAACCTTTCCATTAAACATACCTTTTCCCATTGTAAAAAAGGCATTACCATCAACCCAATCATTATAAGGATATAATGGTGAATTTTTTGAACAAATTAAAAGTGTGAATATAGAAGCCACTAATAAAATAGCTATAATAATTTTTTTATTATCTAAATAATCACTAATTTTTTTCATCTTTAATATTTGTACCCTTTACAATATATACTGGTCTATGTTTCGTTTCGAGATATGTCTTAGATAAATATTGTCCTAAAATACCCGTACAGAATATTTGTATACCACCTATTAAAGTAATAATACAAACCAATGATGGCCATCCACTTGTAGGATCATTAAAAATCAATGTCTTAATAATAATGAATATGATAAATATAAATGCTATAAATAGCATCAACATACCAATAAGTGATGCAATCGCTAATGGTGCTGTTGAAAAAGCGACAATTCCTTCAATACTATATAATAATAATTTCCAAAATGACCATTTTGTTTCTCCTGCAACTCTTTCTACATTTTCAAATTCAATCCATTTTGTTTTAAATCCTACCCATCCAAATAATCCTTTACTAAAACGATTATATTCTTTTAATTCTAATAAAGCATTTACAAATTGTCTTGTCATTAAACGATAATCCCGTGCACCATCCATTAATTCAGTATCAGATATTTTATTCATGATTTTATAAAACATTCTTGCAAAAAATGATCTTATTGGTGGTTCTCCTTTACGAGTAACTCTTCTAGTAGCTGCACTATCGTATCCTTCTTCTCTAATTGCTTTTAACATTTCTGGTAATAAGCGAGGAGGATCTTGTAAATCAGCATCCATTAAACATACATAATCACCTGTACTATTTTCAAATCCAGCATACATAGCCGCTTCTTTCCCAAAATTTCTTGAAAAGGAAATATATTTAACTCTTGAATCTTTTTTAGCAAGCTCCATCATAATTTCTAATGTTTTATCTTTTGAACCATCGTTTACGAATAATAATTCAAAATCTACGTCATTCATTTCATCCATGACCCTACTCATTTCCTTGTAATAGTAATGAAGTGCTGCTTCTTCATTATAACAAGGAACAATTACTGTTATTTTTTCCATCCTATTTATCCCCTTTAAAAACAACTAACTTACTTAATACATAATTCAATACAACCACAATGACATTAACAATCACTTTAGCAATCACATCATTAACAACATTAAAATACACAAATAGCCACATAAGTACCATATCTAAGATTCCTGTAGCTAATCGAGAACTAAAAAAAGAAACTGCTTCTTTTAAAATATTTTGACTATTACTTTCAAAAACATATTTTCTATTTGTTATATACGCGAACAATACTGATAAAAACCATGCTAGTGCATTAGAAATCAAATAATTTATGTGTAAAAGTTCTGCACTTAAAAAATAAACAACAATATTAACGACCGTTGTAAAAACACCAAACACAAGATACATAATGATTTCTTTATATTTCATTAATAATTCTTTCATTTTCTTCTCCTAATAAAAATGCTAGTTTTGTCATAGACATACTAGCATTTTTTTAACCAGTATTCAATTTTATAATTCTTAATTATTCCTTATCTAAAACAAATGCTTTTTTCAAACTCAAATTAGGATTATAGAATCGATCATTATATAACATATAACCCCATTTATCTTTGATATAATCATGTTCTTGTACAAATCGGCGATATTTTGCACTACTTGTATCAACTGTATCATCACCTCTAGATTTTGATTCATGATGATAAAGTTCAACATGATTCAAGCATATATTGTAATATCCTTGTTTTAATAATTTTAAATTAAAATCCACATCATTAAATGCTACTTGTAAATCTTCTTCTAAACCATTAACTTCTAAATATTTTTCTTTTGATACCATTAAACAGGCAGCTGTCACTGCACTATAATTAAATGGAACTGATAATCTTCCATAAAAACCAACATCATCTCTTGGATTATCAATAAAACAATGTTGAGCAATTCCACCAATTCCTAAAATAATACCAGCATGTTGAACAGTATTATCAGGATATAATAACTTAGTTCCTACTGCACCAATATGAGGTTGCATAGCATAACCAACCATAATTTGTAACCAATGAGGTGTAATAATTTCTGTATCGTTATTTAATAATACGATATATTCACCTTTTGCTTCCTTAACAGCTTGATTATTAATTTTAGAATAATTAAATTCGTAATTTGCATCTATGACTCTAAAATTTGAGTATTTGTTTTGATATTTTTTAAATAAATTAAAAGTTTCTTTCTTTTCACTGTTATTATTCATTAAAATAACTTCATAATTTTTATATGTCGTTTTTTCAAATAATGATTTTAAACATTGCTCTGTAACATCTGCATAATCTTTAGTTGGAATAATAATAGAAACCATTGGTTCTGTTTCATATTCATATCTCACTAGATAGTAAGGAACTCTTGGGTGTACTGTTACTTTTGCTTTAACACCCCTACGTTTTAAAGCATCTTCTACAGCCATTCTACCTTTTTCTACAGCATATCCTTTACTATCAATTGTGGCAGCCGTTGACCCTTCAATCATACGCCAATGATATAAAATCTTTGGAATATGATATACACGTTCAGGAGTTGTTTTTTCTAAAAATCTTAAGAAAATATCATAGTCTTGTGCCCCTTCATAGCCTACTCTAAAACCACCGATTTCATCAACAATTGATTTTCTCATGATTTCAAAGTGACAAATATAGTTACTTCCAAGTAATGAATCAGGTGCATAATCTGATTTAAAATGAGGATCTCTTCTTAATCCTTTCATATCCATTTTATCTTCATCTGTATAAATAAAATCTAATTCTTTATTTTTATTTAAGACAGCCACACATTCAGCTAAAGCATTTCTAGCAAGTAAATCATCATTATCCATTAAACCAATAAATTCACCACTAGCAATATTTAAAGCATCGTTTGTTGCTTTAGAAATATGTCCATTTTCTTTACGATGATGTACTTTGATTCTAGAATCTTTCTTTTCATATTCATTTAAAGTATCAATTGTTTCTTGTAAAGTTGAACAATCATTAGATAAACATATTTCAAAGTTTTGATATGTTTGATTTAAAATAGAATCTAAACATTCTGCTAAGTATTTTCTTTCCACATTATAAACTGGTATACAAATTGAAATAAGTGGATTGTAAGCAAATTGAGGATGTTCTTCAAATGGTTTTTCATTTTTTTCTAACCATAGAAGATATTCCTTTTGATTTAAAAAGTTATACACATCTAAAAATTTATTTTTTGTTTTCTTATTTTCTTTAATACGTCTTTTACTTTGTTTTAATCTATTTGGTGTTAAAACAAAATGATATTCCTTAGCTATATATTTAACTTCTTTACCAATAGCATAAGTATTTACTTTTACCTTATTATTTGTTTCTTTTGTTTTTCTAACTGTTTTTTGTAAAAGTGTTCTAATCTTTGACTTAATTCTTTTCATTAAAGTATTCTTTCTTACACAAACAAGTTCCTTTTGATCATCATGTATTAAATAAACTTTAACTTTAGAATCATCTTTACTCAATGATAATGTTAATTCATAATTGTCACTTGCTAGATCTGGTAAAAAACGTGCTTCTCTTTTTTTACCATCAACAGTTACTTCAAAAGAATAATCTTTTAAAGAACAATTTCCATACATAATAAATGTAGGATTAACAAGACCATGAACCTGTGCATCTCTCACGTTTATATAATCTAATGTTTTCATGTAGATCACCCCTTAAATTTCTTCAGCGAATCCTTTTTCTAATTTTCTAAAGATAAACATTCCTAATACAAAACAAATAATAGCCATTACAACCATATAAAGCACACTAGACATTGCTGGTAACGTATGATACATAAAGAAATCACGGTAGGCACTTACAATATGTGTAAAAGGATTTAAATAAAGTACCCAACGGATGGCTTCTGGAAACAATTCTGCCGGATATAAAATAGGTGTTCCATAAAATAACATATTAATAACAAATTGAATAATATATTCTGTATCTTGAATATAAACATTGATTGCACTTAAACCAAGAACCATTCCTGCTGTAATTACAAATTGAATCAACGCAATAAATGGTACTAATAAAATATGCCAACTTAATCCAAGCCCTCCAAAAACACAGAAAAGAATAATAATCAAACAAGCGATAAAAAAGTTAACAAGTCCACTTAATGTGGCTGATATTGGTAAAATTTCTCTAGGAAAATATACCTTTTTAATAACACCTGCATTATTTTTAATACTTCCCATTCCAAGTCCCATAACTGTCGTAAAGAAGTTCCATGGAATAACCCCACAAATTAAATATTGAAGATAATTATCTGTTTTGATTCTCATGATATAAGGAAATACAATGGCATAAACGGCAACCATTAATAATGGATTTAAGAATGACCATAATACTCCTAAAAATGAACCTTTATATTTACCTCTAATATCTTTTTTTACATTTGTTTTTAATAATTCACGATAGTCATATAAGTTTTTAAATAATTTCATTTTCTTTTTCTCCTATATGATATTAATCTTTAAATCTTTTTCAGATATAACTTTATCTTTTTCATCTAATAATTGAACAAGAATAGAATGTTCTCCTAATTCCATTTGACTTACATCTACAAAATAATCAAATCCACATTCATCATCATTTGTTCCATAACCACCATATTTTTCTTGATAAGCCATTAAAACATCACTTCTATTTATTTTTCTCATTTCAGTAACCTCTTGACCATCAAAAGTTACTTTTAAACGATCATTTAAACAATCACTCAATGACCATCCAGAAATTGTAAATTGAGCTGTATCTTTTTTAACTTCAGCAAATGATTGAGGAATATCAACAACAACAATCCCATGATAAGTATCTAATGGCTTTTGATATTTTTTCTTAGCTTCTTCTTTATGATCTAATTTAACTTGTTTTAAATATTCATCAATAACATAAGTTGGATCACCATCTAATTTAAATTCACCTTTATAGATCCAAACAGCACGTGTACATAAATCTTTAACTGTATCTAAACTATGTGAAACAATAACAATTGTTTTATCACTATCTCTTAATTCTTTTAATTTATCAAAACATTTATCTTGGAAATGTTGATCTCCAACTGCTAAAATTTCATCAATTAATAAAATTTCTGCATCTACATTAATAGCAATTGAAAAAGCAAGTCTCATATACATCCCAGAAGAATAAGTTCTAACTGGATTATCAATAAATTCTCCAAGTTCAGAGAATTCAATAATATCATCTACTCTTTTTTCAATTTCTGCTTTTGTTAAACCAAAAACAGCAGCATTAAAATAAATATTTTCTCTTCCTGTAAAATCTTGATGGAAACCTGCACCCAATTCAAGTAACGAAGTCAACTTACCATGTGTTTCAATTGTCCCTTCATTAGGATAAATAATCTTAGTCATCAACTTCAATAAAGTTGATTTACCACTCCCATTTGTTCCAATCAAACAAACAGTTTCACCTTTTTTAATATCTAAATTTATATTCTTCAATACCGTATGAACTTCTCTATTGCTTTTTCCAAAAGATAACAATCTTTCTTTTAAAGTATGAGCCTTATCATATTCAACTTTAAAATACTTTGTCATATTTCTTACTTCAATAGCATTTTCTTTATTCATAAGACCTCCGCTAAATCTTTTATTTTTTCTCTTATATTCTTAATAATTTCGTTATTAAACCTTATAAATATATACCACATACATACCTATTTGTCCAACACTTCATATTTCACACTGTATATTCTACCATATCTTTGCTTTATATTTTAGAATTTTAAAATAAAAATAGAAGCTAAATAAATATAGCTTCTATAATCTAATAACATAACACTCATTATTTGTATATTCTAATTGATAGCCATGACTCATAAACTCATCAGCTTGTTTTTTAGAAAATGTTAAGAAATATGATTCTCTATAATAATCAAATGCAAACTTCGTTTGATCAAAAGATGCTTTTTCACTCCAATAATCATAAATAGCATGATAAAATTGCACTTCATCTTCATAAAGAGAACCTTCTTTTACAATTTGAATTCGATTACTTGACATATAGAATCCTTGATGATAAGTCACTTTTCCATGATAAGTAAATCCTGGAGGAGCCAATAATGTATAATTTCCATAAGGCAAACTATCAAAATGTTCTCCTACATCATTAAATATATCAAGCATCATATTATCGTATTTAAATATTTGTGTAAAATCATAACCATATTGATTAATTCCACAACCTAAAAATGTATACGATTTAATTTGATTATAATTTTGATAAACAAATATGAGAGATGAAGCAATCGCTAATGTTGCTACTGAAACAGATATTGTTTTTAAAGAAATAATATCAAGTATTTTAGCAATAGATAACCCTATCAAGAAAGCAACCATAAATTGAATTGCTGAATAAAATCTCAATATAACAAAGAAATAATTAAACGATGATAGACATAGTAGTTCATTGAACTTATTCTTAGCTACAATAATAATAAGCATTAATGTAATAATAGCCAGATATTTTCCATATTTTGAATTAATTACCAAAGCTAAAGCAATAGCTACAATACATGTACTATATTGCATAATTGTATCAGTAGAAACATAATATCCATAAAATGGCGATAATTGATTACTAAAAGATTCAAAATCTGCTAAAGATAATAAAGGAGTATGATCCAATTTATTTGTTAAAATCAATAATACTAAAACAAATAAGAAACAGCATAAATTAATAATGATCCATTTAGTATTTTTTTCCTTTATTGAAATACATGTATTATAAGCAAACTTAAGTATAAATAAAACAAAGAACATAACAATTAAAACAAGTAAAAAAACTGTCGAAAAGGACATCATCGAACAACTCGTGATACCAGCAAAAATAATATTTTTAATTGTCATTTTATTTTCAATCAAAGGTATACAAACAATACACATGATAGGTACAGAAAGTACTCTTACTACTGAACCACCATACCATATGGCATTTTGAAATTGCCATAAGTCAAATGATCTTATTGTTAAAAAAGAACCATTATTTTCCATCAAATATCCATGGCCTATTAAAAATAAAAAGAATGGAATAAGTGCATATTGTGCTTTTCTTTTAGTAACAAAACTAGCTAATTGTTTAATTGCTAATGCAAACATTGTATAGTTATGAATAACCATGGATACTTTACAAAAATAAACAGGATTAATATGAAAAATACTTGCGAGAGCACCATAAGTAATCTCATATGTATTCACCATTCGTGCATAATCTACAGATGTTGTAAGCCATCCTGTATAAAAGCTTTCATTCATTAAAGATGGTGTTCCTATAGAATTAACTACTTTCGCTATATAATAAGCATCATCGTAATCAAACTCATATAAAGCCATCACATTTGATACTGAAAATAAAGTGAATAAAAAAGCAAAAATATAAATAACCCAATTATTTTTTACATGATCTATTATGTTTTCCTTTTTTAAGCTACTTTTAAATTCATTTACAAAGGTAGAAATATTTTTATATTTTCTCCATAATAAAAATACAAAAAAAGAAAAGAAAAGAACACAAAA
>ERZ833963.3365-NODE-3365-length-12775-cov-3.629560_pt1 | contig 12775 bp, 11 predicted proteins | sample MGYA00519693_ERZ833963 | MGnify/ENA primary metagenome ERZ833963 (study PRJEB31850, sample SAMEA3708748) | human gut metagenome | biome: human gut; feature: human-associated habitat; material: faeces | place: China | collected 2014 ... | reverse complement strand
AATCACAATGAGACTAATCATCCAACCGGATTATCAATCCGTATCTAAGTGGGCTGCCCATTATGTGGCCGCTAAAATTAAGGCAGCTAATCCGACTCCTGAAAAACCGTTTGTTTTGGGTTGTCCTACCGGTTCATCACCACTCGGTATGTACAAGGAGTTAATCGACCTGAACAAGAAAGGTATTATTTCTTTCGAGAATGTGGTTACTTTCAATATGGACGAGTATGTAGGTTTGCCCAAAGAACATCCCGAAAGCTATTACTCTTTCATGTGGAACAACTTCTTCAGCCACATCGACATCAAACCGGAGAATACTAATATCCTGAACGGTAACGCTGCCGACCTGGATGCCGAATGTGCACGTTACGAAGAAAAGATCAAGTCTTATGGTGGCATCGACCTGTTTATGGGAGGTATTGGTCCTGACGGACACATCGCTTTTAATGAACCGGGTTCTTCTTTGTCTTCACGCACACGCCAGAAGACATTGACAACGGACACTATCATTGCTAATTCCCGTTTCTTCGACAATGATGTGAATAAAGTGCCTAAAACGGCTCTTACAGTAGGTGTGGGCACAGTACTTTCCGCTAAGGAAGTAATGATTATCGTGAACGGACATAACAAGGCCCGTGCCCTCTATCATGCAGTGGAAGGAGCCATCACGCAGATGTGGACCATCAGTGCCCTGCAAATGCACGAAAAGGGTATTATTGTGGCAGACGACGACGCTACTTTTGAACTGAAAGTAGGTACATACCGTTACTTCAAAGATATCGAGGCAGACCATTTGGACCCGTCTTCTTTGCTGAAGTAAGAGAGTACTTCATATAAAAGTAATTGCGCAGTCCGTTTTCCGCTGATAGTGTGGACCGGGCTGCGCAATTTTTATTTTTACCATCTTTATCGTTCTTGACTTTGTTGCCTTTTAAATGAATAAACCGTTTGGATATGAATGATACGGATTGTCTTTTTGACGACCTACTATGCCGTTCCCTTTCTTTATTTCATCAGTTCCGGCTGTATGATGATTGTGTGGAAGAGGATAATGCTTTCAAGGCATTGAGAGAAGCGGAAAAGATAGTCAGCAATACCAGGAATGGAATTTGTGTGGCAAAACTGGGGTGTGTGATAGAATGTCTGGCACACAGGTTTTATATAGATGACGACACGGATGGAGTGTTGGGTGAAGTGGACACTTTTCTGATAAAATTCAGTAAGGGGTTGAAGCATCCTTCTGCGGAGGCTTTTGTTGCTTCTTTATGGATGGGGGAGGATTTCTTTTTGAGCTTGAGAAATCCCGTACTCATAGCCGGAGTAAGAAGATGGTGTCCAAAATGCTCTCATTTATGGCGGATATGCTTCACAGACCGGAAAAACAAAAGGAACTTTGTCTTTCTTCCAATGATGTCTTTGAGGAAACGGTGGATTGGGTGAAAGAAGTTTGCGATATGCATATTTGTGAGAAGCAGATGGTGCTTTTGCTGGAGAGACTTTATTCCTTGCAGGAAAAGGGTATGTTGCAACAAGGAGATGGAGGAAAGAATACTTTACGGCAACAAATATGGGATTTTTATTATTGAATGTTATCTTTGTGACTGCTAACATTCTATTAACTTTATCTATATTATGAAGAAACCGATAATTCTGTTTTCACTATTCTGTTTACTGTGTGCAATTCCGGTTGCCGCCCGGGCAGCGGATACAATCTTTGTTCGGGAGACACAGATTCCTGTTTTGATGGAAAGGGCTGATAATGTCTTGTTCTACCTGCGTCTGGATGCGAAGGAAAGCAAAATGCTGAATGAGATAGTTCTGGATTTGGGAAAGAATACTAATCTGTCTGCAATCCAGTCAGTGAAACTTTATTATAGTGGTACTGAGGCATTGCAGGATAAAGGGAAGAGACGATTTGCACCCGTAGAATACATTTCAAGCCATACGCCTGGAAAGACTCTCGCTGCTAATCCTTCTTATTCTATAAAGAAAGCGGAAGTTACTAACCCGAAGAATCGTGTTGTTCTGATGGCTAATCAGAAACTATTTCCCGGTATTAATTTCTTCTGGGTTAGTTTGCAGATGAAGCCGGAGACTTCATTGGAAACTAAGGTAATGGCAGCTGTGACTTCGGCTACTCTGGATGGCAAGGAAGCACTCTTGAATATTGTTTCCAAACAGGATATTGTACACCGGATGGGAGTAGGCGTGCGCCATGCCGGTGATGACAACTCGGCTGCATACCGCATTCCGGGATTGGTGACCACGAATAAGGGAACTTTGCTGGGTGTATATGATGTGCGCTATAACAGCAGCGTCGATTTGCAGGAGCATGTGGATATAGGGTTGAGCCGTAGCACGGATGGCGGTAAGACCTGGGAAAAGATGCGCCTGCCTTTGGCTTTCGGTGAAACGGGCGGACTCCCTTCGGCACAGAACGGGGTGGGTGACCCTTCCATTTTGGTAGATACAAAGACAAATCATGTGTGGATAGTGGCAGCCTGGACCCATGGCATGGGGAATCAGCGTGCCTGGTGGAGTTCACATCCGGGGATGGATATGAATCATACGGCACAACTTGTTCTGGCAAAGAGTACGGACGATGGTAAAACCTGGTCGGCACCTGTTAATATTACAGAACAAGTGAAAGATCCATCCTGGTACTTCTTATTGCAGGGTCCCGGACGGGGCATCACAATGGATGACGGTACTCTCGTTTTTCCTATCCAATTCATTGATTCTACCCGTGTGCCGAATGCCGGCATCATGTATAGTAAGGATAGGGGAAAGACCTGGAAAATGCATAACTATGCCCGCACAAATACTACAGAGAAGTTGAGCCGGGAGTATTGATGCTGAATATGCGTGATAACAGGGGAGGTAGCCGTGCCGTAGCAATCACGAAAGATTTGGGCAAAACATGGATTCAACATGAATCTTCCCGTAAGGCGTTGCAAGAGCCGGTTTGCATGGCAAGTCTGATTAGCGTAAAGGCGGAAGATAATGCTCTGAACCGTGATTTACTTATCTTCTCTAATCCCAATACTACGAAAGGACGTCGCGATATTACCATCAAAATCAGTCTGGATGGAGGCGTCACTTGGCTTCCGGAGCATCAGCTCTTGCTGGATGAGGGCGATAACTGGGGGTACACCTGCCTTACTATGGTTGATAAAGAAACTATTGGCATTCTTTATGAAAGTAGTGTGGCACATATCACATTTCAGGCCATTAAATTGAAAGATATTGTTAATGACTGATTTATTTTTGTTTGTCCAAATACTCCCTTTTAAACATATCTACGAACAAGAAGAATAGCGAGAGTAACAGCGGTCCGAAGATGACTCCCATAAAACCGAATAGAGAAAGACCGATGACGACTCCGAATATCGTGATAAGCGGATGTATATCGGCCATTTTCTTTTGTAGAATGAAACGTATCAGGTTATCGAGTTGTGAGATAATCAAAGTGCCGAATATCGCTAACCCGATACCATTGAACCAGTCGCCGGACAATGCCATATAGACGGCAATGGGAAACCATACCAATGCTGTTCCTACCATCGGAATAATCGTCGCAAGGCAGGTGAGAAATCCCGTTAGTAAAATATCCGGGACATCAAAGAACCAGTAACCTATCATGGCTACGCCTCCCTGGATAATTGCCAGCAAAGGGATGCCGATGGCGTTGGAGTGGACAATCATCTTGATTTCATGCACTACGTGGTTCGTATTGGTTTCACTGAAGGGAAGTATTTCGCTGATATATTTCTCCATTTTCTGCCCGCCTATCAGCATGAAGTAGAGTACAAAGACCAGCACGAAGAGGTTGACGGCAAAACTGCTGATGCCATTCATTACGAACTGCCCTATTGTGGGGAGTATGGAGATGATGAATGAAGTAGTGTCTTTGCCCAGTACGTCATAGCCTGTTTTGTCCTTGATGATACGTGCCATGTCTTCAACGGGAGCAATAATACTTTGGGGATCGAGATTGATATCCTGCAATTTACTGACCAGTAACCATACGGCTAATGCCAGAGGAACCAGGAAAAAGAGGATAGCTTCGGTAGTGATGAGCGCGGCGGCAAGGCTCCGTTTCATTTTCCGTCTGCCTGTCAGATGTATCATCTGTTTTCTGACCAGGATATAAATGGTGAGTGCACCCAACAATCCACCCAGAAAGGGAGTAATCTGAAAGAATAGGATTACGCCCAGTCCGATGATGATGGTGATTAGTGAATATTTCCAGTATTGTTCTTTTGTACTCATATACCTTTTGTTGCTTTCTTAAAAAAACAAACAAACCGGGTATTTGGTTGAGTTATCCTTCGTCCAACCAACCTTTTCCCTGGCGCACGATTTCCGCTTCTCCGTTGGTGCAGTCCACAATAGTGGAAAACTCTGTTCCACCAATGCCGCCATCGATGATTAAATCGACAAGGTCACCGAACTTCTCGTCAATCAGTTCCGGGTCGGTACTATATTCTATGTCCTCATCGTCGTCGTGAGGAAGGGTGGTAGTCATGATGGGAGCGTCCAATATGCGGGCTATTTCCTGAATGATAGCACTATCCGGCATACGAATACCAACCTCTTTCCGGTTGCGGAAAATTTTGGGCAGCCGGGTTGTACCGTTCAGGATAAAGGTGAAAGCGCCAGGCAAGTTCCGTTTCATCAGTTTGAACGTAGTGTTATCTACTTTGGCATATTCACTGATACTGCTCAGGTCATAGCAGATAATAGAAAGGTTGTTCTTGCGCGGGTCAATGTCCTTGATACGGCAGATACGCTCGATGGCACGCTCTTTCAGCCCATGACAACCGATGGCATACATGGTATCAGTGGGGTAGATGATGAGGCCACCGTCATTCAGAATATCCACTACCTGTTGCAGGTCTTGGGGATTGTTATTCTTTTCGTAAAGTTTCAGAAGCATACGGCTGGCAATTAGTCTATATATAATAACGCAAAAGTAGAGAATAAGTTTCTTATTATCAAATAAGTGTGCTTTATTTCTTGGATGATTTCTTACGGATTTCCTCTGCCAGTCGCCATTGCAGTGCGGCTTCCACTTCTTTTCCTGCCTGCATCAGGGCATCGCCGAAGAGTTCGTGTGCTCCGGCATGCTCAGGTTTCAGGGTGGTGGCCTTGTCCAGGTCGGCAATGGCACCTTCGGTGTCTTGTTGTTTCAGGCGTAGTTTTCCACGATTATAAACGGCTTTAAACTCTGCCGGACGTAGTTTCACGGCACGCGTCAGGCACTCTTCCGCCTCAAGATATCTGCCTTCATTGAAGAGGGTGATGCCTTTGCGTACCCATGCGTCTGTGTATTCCGGATAAAGTTCCAGTGCCTTGTCGTAGTTGGCAATGGCGGCACGGGAGTCGTGGGCAAGAGTGATAGACTCGTTGCCCATCAGGTAATACTCACGTGCATACGTTTGCAGGCGTTTCTGTTGCTCTGCCATCTGAGATTTTAGTTGTTCGTTGCTGTCGCGCAGCTTATTGATTACACCTAATTTGTGGCGTATGAGCCGTTGAACGGCGGGCTTTTCTATGTCGTATCGGGAGTGTATGGCTTTGAAGAAATGGTTGAGGAAGACTTCAAAGTCTCCTTCATCAAAGGCTTTGGTGGCAGCGGCATATTCCACGTCGGCTTGCGCCTGTTTCAAGGCGCGGTCTATGGCTTGCCGGTTGTTGAAGCGTTCGGCAAAGTTCACTATTTCCGGGCGGACGAAGATGTCGGCACGGTTGACAGGTTTCTTTAGCTGAATACCTTCCAATGATGTGCAACGGCTGAGGGCTACGTATGCCTGTCCGCCGGCAAAAACACCGCCGGTGAAGTCGATGACAACACGGCTAAAGGTTAATCCCTGGCTCTTGTGGACGGTGATTGCCCAGGCCAGCCGTACGGGAAACTGTGAGAAGGTGCCGAGTACTTCTTCTTCTATCTCTTTTTTCTTTTCGTTGTATTTGTAGCGGATGTTCTTCCAGTGTTCCGGTTTGACGTCACATTCTTTCCCGTCGTCGGTGATGATGTAGAGGGTTTCCTCTATTTCATCGAAACCGCTGACTACGCCGATGGTGCCGTTCACCCAGCGACGGTCGAAATCATTCTTGATAAAGATGACTTGCGCGCCCGGTTTTAGTACCAGTTCCCGCGAGGTAGGTAGGCTGCTTTCCGGAAAATCGCCTGTGACCTCACCGTGGAAGGTTACGGAGTCACCGGGCAGTTCCGCCAGTTTCCGGTCGTTGATGTAATCTACATTGTCACGGCGTGTGGCGAGGGTGATGTACATATCTTCCTCATTCTCTTCGATGTCGGTGCCGTAACGGGTATTGAGCAATTGCAGGTCGGCGGCACCGGCTGTATTGCTGCGGATGTGGTCCAGAACGCTGACAAAGACTTTGTCCGTCTGGCGGTAAACCTTTTGTAGCTCGATAGATACGAGGTCTATCTGGCCGAATACCCTTGCTGAGAAGAAATAGGGAGTAGGATAGAAGCGATTCAGTATTTCCCGTTCATCCCCTTTCACTACGGGTTCTAACTGGAAGACATCGCCTACTAACAGGAGTTGTTTTCCGCCGAAAGGTTCGCGCAGGTTGCGGGAATAAACGCGCAGGATGCGGTCCACTGCATCGATGAGGTCTGCACGTACCATGGAAATCTCGTCGATGATGATGAGTTCCAGTTCTTCCAGTAACTTGCGCTGGGGCTTGGTGTAGCGGAAGAATTCGTGGATGCGCCCCCGTTGCAGGCTCAGGTTCGGGTCGTCGGGTAACAAGGGGTGAAATGGCAGTTTGAAGAAGCTGTGCAAAGTACTGCCGCCGGCATTGATGGCGGCGATACCCGTAGGTGCCAAAACCACGTGCTTCTTCTTAATGTTCTGGCAGATGTATCGCAGAAAAGTAGATTTACCCGTACCCGCCTTTCCGGTCAGGAAGACGGACTGGCGGGTATATTGTATAAGACTCAGGGCATCCTGAAATTCTTTATTATTGGTATCTATTATTGACTGCGTCAAAATTAATAATTAATAATTGAAAATTAAAGGAGGGCTATATGATGGAGAAATGGCGGAGTGCATTGGCTACTCCGTCTTCGTCCACCGAAGTCGTTATATAATTGGCATGTTCTTTCACCTCATCCACGGCATTGCCCATGGCTACACCGATGGCGGCATGGCGGAGCATGCTTACATCGTTGCCACCGTCACCGAATGCCATTGTTTCTTCCAGGCGGATACCAAAGTGGTTGATGATTTCGTCAATACCTTTCTGTTTGGTGTTTCCTTTGGCAGTGATATCGGCAAAAGCGGGAAACCAACGTCCGGCTTCGCAACCTGGCAATTGGGGAAGAATCACTTGCTCTTGTTCCAGTGTGATGAACGGAGTCATCTGGAAAATCTCCTGCCCGATAGCTTCTTCGGGTGTCTTTTCAGGAATGATATCTACTTTCAGAAAGTCGTTGAATATCTTTTTCACCATTTCGTCCGGCTGGCAGACACAGATGTCATGTTCGCTCACGAAGATGCAAGGGAAGTTCTGTTCAGCAGAAATGCGTGCAAGTCTTTGCACGTCGGCGGCAGGAATGGCGCTTTTGTAAATCACTTCTTCGCCTACGAAACAATATCCGCCATTCATGGTTATGTAACCATCTATCAAGCCGCGGTCTTGCAGGGCGGAAAGGTTGTTGATGATGACTGCGGGACGTCCCGTAGCGATAAATATCCGAATGCCTTTGGCTTTGGCAGCGGCGATGGCTTCGATAGTGGTTTGGGGAATAGCATGGGTGGCAAAACTCACTAAAGTGCCGTCGATGTCAAAAAACAGGGCTTTAATCATATTATTTCTATTTTACTTGTGTGCAAAAGTACTCAAAAGCGAGGATAATTCGTATTTTTGCAAGCAAATAAATGATAATTTATCAGCGTAGCGCTGGAGCAAGGTTTCCTTTCGGCATACTCATTGACGTGATAGTGCCTGGTAGGCTGAAAGCCTTTTATCTTATAGCCCAGGGCAACGCCCTGGGGGATTGCCATGTGTTTCTCTTTGCGCCCTGTAAGGGCATTACAGCACACATGGGCTTTTGCCCTTACAGGGCGTAAGATTGTGGGAGCATCCATTACCCAGGGTGTTACCCTGGGCTATAAGATAAAAGCCTTTCAGGCTTAGGGGATGCACGCCGATAAATCATCATTTATGAAACAGAATATCCTTAACTGACAATAAACAATGAAGAAGCATTCCTTAAAAGATTGGTTGATTGCTGTGCGCCCCTGGTCATTTCCGGCGTCGGCGATGCCTGTGATTGTGACGCTGGCATATTTATATTGGGCTTATGGTGTGATAGACTGGAAGAACGGAGTACTGGCATTGGTCGGTATTATCATCTTTCATGCTTCGGGTAATGCGTGGAGTGATTACTTCGATTTCGAGCGGGGAGTGGACCGGGCAGATACTTTTGGCGTGAAGACACTGACAAGCGGACAGTTCATGCCGTTGGAAATACGTAATCTGGCTATAGGTCTGATGGTGCCGGCAGTGGCTATCGGCCTTTGGCTGGTGGTCCGTACAGGACTCCCTTTGCTTTGGGTGGGAGTTTGCGGAGCAATCTGCTCATTACTCTATCCCTGGCTGAAATACCGTGCTTTCGGAGACTTCGTTATTTTTGTAGCTTATGCCATATTGCCTACGCTGGGCATATCTTATATCACTGTCGGGAAATTCCTGCCCGACCTGTTACTGATTATTGTTCCGGTGGGGCTGATTACCGTAGCCATTCTGCATGCCAACAATACCCGTGACATAGAGACAGATGTACGTGCTAAAATCAGTACCCTTGCGATGAAACTGGGGAAAAAGACGGATGTACTCCTCTATATATTCGAAGTTATTTTCCCGTTCCTGTGGATTGTGGGCTGTGTGGTGCTGGGCTATTTTCCGTGGTGGTCGTTGCTGACCATGCTGGGACTCCTGCCTGCCATTGCCAATGCGCGTGCTATGTTGCGCTTGCCTAAAGAGGGTATCTCTGCAATTTCCAATCTGGATGAAAAGACGGCAAAGCTGCAACTCCTGTTCAGTCTGCTGTTTACGGTTACATTCCTTATATAATATGAAACGAGTAATTATTCCTTTATTGATAGCCGCTTTCCTGTGGTTCTTCATGTTTTCACCCTGGACCAACGGAATATTCAACTTCTGGACAGCGATGAGCTTTTCAGCTATTGTGCTGATGAATATGGCTTTTGCCCTTCGTCCGCAGTGGTGGGTGGAGGATGTGAAGTTCGACTGGAAGAATATTGCCGGTGGCGTAGCGTTGGCGGTAGTCCTATGGGGAGTCTTTTGGGTGGGAGATAAAGCCTCTGCCTGGCTTTTTGACTTTGCCCGTCCGCAGGTGGAACTTATTTACGGGATGAAGACTGGAGAAAACCCCTGGTTGCTTTCCGTCTTGCTACTTATACTGATAGGACCTGCGGAAGAAATCTTCTGGCGGGGCTATGTGCAGAATGCGCTTTCCAAACGCTGGAACCCGAATGCAGGATTTATAGTTACGACACTGGTTTATGCACTGGTGCACATCTGGTCATTCAATTTTATGCTGGTAATGGCTGCATTGGTGGTCGGTGGCATCTGGGGCTTGGCTTACAGGCTGTATCCACATAAACTGGGGGCGCTGATTGTATCGCATGCAGTGTGGGATGTGGCGGTGTTTGTCGTTTTTCCGATATAATGACTCACCACAGATTACACAGATTGACACAGATAGAAAATATCTGATTTTAAAATTCTGTGTCAATCTGTGTAATCTGTGGTGAAATAAAATAGAGATCTTATGAAATACAATTTTGATGAAATCATAGAGCGCCGTGGAACCAACTCCGTGAAGTGGGACGGCGTAAAAAATATCTGGGGGCGCGACGATTTGCTTCCTATGTGGGTGGCCGATATGGATTTCCGTACCCCGCCTTTCGTAATGAATGCTTTGCGCGAACGCCTGGAACATGAAGTGTTGGGATATACCTTTGCCTGCGAAGAGTGGTACACTTCTATCTGTACCTGGCTGCACAATCGTCATCAATGGGAAATAACACGTGAGATGCTGACTTTCGTCCCCGGCATTGTCCGTGGTCAGGCTTTTGCCTTGCAGTGTTTCACTAACCCCGGTGATAAAGTGATGGTGATGACACCTGTTTACCATCCTTTCTTTCTGGTGACTGAGCGTATGGGACGCGAAGTAGTCTATTCTCCTCTGGAGTTGCGCGATGGACAGTATCATATCGACTTCGACCGCTTCCGCAAGGATATACAGGGTTGCAAAGTACTTATTCTTTGTAATCCTCACAATCCCGGCGGGCGTGTCTGGACAGTAGAAGAACTGAAAGAGATTGCAGCTATCTGCCACAATAGCGGTACTTTCGTTATCTCTGATGAAATTCATGCCGATCTGACTTTACCTCCCTATAAGCATCATCCTTTTGCCACAGTTTCCGAAGAGGCGGCTGCAAATTCCCTTGTCTTTATGGCTCCCAGCAAGGCCTTCAATATGCCGGGACTGGGCAGTTCGTATGCAATAACCGTAAATGAAGCCATTCGCGAACGTTTTCAGGCATTTATGGAAGCCGGAGAGTTCAGTGAGGGACATCTGCTTGCCTATATCGGTACCGCTGCCGCTTACCGGCATGGTGCTGAGTGGCTGGAACAAATGCTTGCTTATATAGAAGGAAATATAGACTTTACGGAAAACTATCTGAAAGAACATATTCCCGGCATCAGCATGATACGTCCGCAAGCCTCCTACCTTGTTTTCCTGGATTGCAGGGAGTTGGGACTGAACCAGGAAGCATTAACCCGTCTTTTTGCAGAGAAAGCACATTTGGCTTTGAATGATGGAACCATGTTCGGCAAGCCCGGCGAAGGATTCATGCGGCTGAACGTCGGTTGTCCCCGCTCGGTACTTGAGCAGGCTTTGCGGCAACTTCGCGATGCGGTGGTGTAATAAAAGATTATACCCAATGAAGAAACTCTTATATATTTTCGTCACAACTTGTGTTTTGTTGTGTGCTTGTAGTCGTACGGATAACACGACCGTACTCCGTCAGGCAGATGCTATGATTTATGGAAATGCAGACAGTGCTATGCAGCTCCTGTCGCAGATAAAGAATCCGGAGCGGTTGCCGTTTGAGGAAAAAATGTTGTATGGCTGGCTGCGTACATTTGCGCACAACGTAAGAGGGGCTTCTATGGCGGAAGATTCCTTGATACTGCCTGCATTCGATTACTTTGTTTCCGGCCGGGACACGGTGAAGATGCTGAACTCATACGTGCTGAAATCCAAGTATCTGTATTGGCTGAAAAAACATACAGAGTCTATGGCTGTGCTCGATAGCGGTATTGTAGAGGCAACCGCTTGCCGGGATACTTATCTGATGGTCAGTATGCTTGCTGAACAGGCGTATAGATATGTATATGTCGAGAAGGATTATAAGAAAGCGATAGAGGCTCACCTCCGGGCGATTGCCATTCGCGAAGATGAAGGACTGTGCTATTCTCTGGGGATTGCCATGGGATTGCAGGGAAATGATTCCGCCTCTTATTATATGGACCGCAGTATCGAATTGGTTACGCAAAAGAAAGATACGGCACGCCTGGTACACTATTTACGCAATTATGCACAGTTGCTGTCTTACAAAGGGCAAGATTATGAAAAGGCGATACGAGTTTCAAAACGCTTGCAGAGTTTTCCTTCTGAAAAAGTAAATGATGCAATGATTACTCTTGTACTGACGGAATGCTATTTGAAAATTGGAGAATTGGATTCTGCCCAGTACTACCTCGACAAGGGGAAAGAAGAGGTTGTTCGTTTCAAAAAGTTCCTGACTACGGAAAATATGATTGCCTATTATCAGGGACTGATAGACTATACCCGCTACGGTACATTCGACTTTCTGGATGTGATGCGCTATAACGATTCCATCCACAACGCTCTCTATGCTTTGCAAAGCACTATCCGGCGGAAAGATGAAAGCAAGGAGTCTCTTTCCAATGCCAATCTGATGTTGACGGTGGAACGACAGGAAGCACAATTGACGTTGCTGTTCTGTATATTGGTGCTGGTGTTGGCTGGTGGCGGAGCTTTTTTCTATATCCGGGGGCGTCGCAACCGCTTGATTGAGGCGGAAGAACGTATTGAGACTCTGAACCGCCTGTTGGTGGAGGCTACGAAAGGAGACGGCGGGCACGAGGAGATTCCGGCAACGGAAGTGAAAGACGGGCAGTTTTTCCGGAAGATACTTTTGCAGCAGTTGGGCATTATTCGTTTAGTAGCTACTCAGCCTACATCCCAAAACCAGGAATTACTCCGGCGTATATCCGGCATTACTAATCATGAGCTTCCCGTAGAAAGCTTGTTAGTGTGGGAAGACTTGTATCCTGTAATCGACCGCATTTATGATGGGTTCTATACCAGAATGAATCAACGTTTCGGCTCCGTACTCATTGATAAAGAACAGCAACTATGCTGTTTGCTTTGCGCTGAGTTCTCCACAAAAGAGATTAGTGTAGTGACACAGCAAAGTATTCCTACCATTTATCAGCGAAAGACGAATATCCGCAAGAAGTTGGGGATGGGAGAGAAGGAAGATATTGTGGAATTCATTTTGGGTAAATAATACTGTTCCTTGTGTGTGAAATAGTTCATTTCTGTAGGGATTTGAACAGAGCAGGCATTCATTGCGCAGCTCAAGGCTGAAAGCCTTTTATCTTATAGCCCAGG
>ERZ833963.3363-NODE-3363-length-12789-cov-10.155725_pt1 | contig 12789 bp, 12 predicted proteins | sample MGYA00519693_ERZ833963 | MGnify/ENA primary metagenome ERZ833963 (study PRJEB31850, sample SAMEA3708748) | human gut metagenome | biome: human gut; feature: human-associated habitat; material: faeces | place: China | collected 2014 ... | reverse complement strand
CTTTGCTATTGGTCATACATAAAAGGCTTGTTTTGACCCCGGCATCATGACATTGTCTTGACGGGTAGCGGTTCAGAAGCACAGGGCGGCACACCAGCGCCCGGAAGAGCGCGTCAGAAGTTCTGTCCTGCCAGAGGGATGAACACCTGCGTGACATAGAGATCAGGGTTGGCCACGGTCTGCCCGGTGAGAAAGCACTCCTCCATGGAATTGGTGCTCAGGGCGTAGCCCTGCTGCTTTGCCCAGCGGGAGATGGCCTGATAGGTCTCCGGCAGCGTTTCATAAGAGCCTACATGGGTGGCCGTGGCGGTCAGGATGCCACCGGTGGTTCGGATAAAGTCCAGCGGAACCGATGGCGGATTTCGAATCTGGGCGTGCACCCGGATGAGGGTAGGAGATGCCGGGGGCTTGCCCGCCAGGCGGGGGTGATTTCGGAAGAGAAAGCAGTATCCGCCCACGGAGACGAAGGAGTATTTTTCCAGCATCTCCGCCAGCCGGCCGAACAGCTGCCCGCGCATGTCGGTGGTGAGATCGGAAAAGGGCATGGTCTCGTTGTATTCCACCACCGGGAACATCTCCGTATTCAGCAGAGATACGTCCGGTGTTGCCCGGTGGGCGCGGATCCGGGCAAGGCCGGCGCCGATGTTCTGCCGCAGCTCCGAGAGCTGATTATATTGATACTGTGCCTGCTGGGCGGCCTTCTGCGCTTGGACGACCTGCTGATCCAAGGCAGCTTTCAGTTCCAGCACGGCCTTCACATCCTTTGCCCGGAGGAAGTCCGCAATCAGGGAGACGGGCAGATTCAGCGAGCGGAGGTAGGAGATGTACTGCAGCTGCTGGAGCTGATCCCGGGTGTAGTAGCGGTAGCCGGTTTCCGCGTCCCGGTGCGCAGGGGAAAAAAGACCGTGCTGGTCGTAGTAGCGAAGCCGCTTTTCGGAGATGCCGGTGATTTTGGCGGCCTTGCTGACGGTTAAAAATTTCTTTTCCAAAGCGCACCTGCTTTCAAAAATCTGTCATATTGTATATTTTTTCATCATTATATGATCTTTTGTCAGGAAGGTCAAGCGGCTGAAAAACTTTACCCCGCAGGAAGGTTTGAAATTCACAGGGAAAAGAAAAGCTTGTGCAAAAAGACATGTGTGTGCCTGCACACATAGGGCGTATCCTGTGCCGAATTCGGCGTATTTGCTGTATTGACAGAAGCACAGGGGAATGTGGTACTGTAAATTTATCAAGAGTAAACAAAACGAGAGAGATTTACACCAAGTATATTCGGCAAACCATCCAAGCGTTCGGAACTGTGCTATATTAGCTGCCCGGCCAAGTAAGGCTCCGGGCAGTTGGTATAAATAAATCAATAGGATGAGGAGAAAGGAAGTTATCAATGAAAAAGCTCTGGAGTTTGCTTCTGGCGGCAGTTATGGTAGCCTCCCTGGTAGGCTGCGGAAACAAGCAGGACAACAGCGGCGGTGAGGGCGGCGCGAAGGACGTCCTGACCATTGCGGTGATGACCGACTGCGGCGACATGAATCCCCACGGCCTGACCTCCAACAAAAACTGGAAGATCAAGGGTCAGTGCTACGAAACACTTTTCTATGTGGACTATGAAACCGGCGATATTGAGCCCATGCTGGCAACAGATTATGAGTGGGTTGACAACTGCACCCTGAAAATCAAGCTGCGGGAAGGCGTCAAGTTCCACAACGGCGGCGAGATGACCGCGGACGACGTGCTCTTCTCCCTGACGGAGGTCTATAACTCCGCGGCCAACTACCCCATCGCCACCCTGGACATGGACAAGTGCGAGAAGGTGGATGACTACAACATCATCCTGCGCACCAAGGAGCCCTATTCTCCCCTGGTGAACAACCTCTCCAACTGCGCTACCGCCATCTTCTCCAAGGCTGGCTTTGAGGCGGACAACGGCCAGTTCTCCGTGGACATCGGCACTGGCCCCTTCGTGTTTGGCGAGTGGCTGGAGGGCGAGTCCGTGACCCAGGAGCGCTTTGACGACTACTGGGCGGGTCCGGCGAAGCTTTCCAAGATCGTCTGGAAGATCATCGACTCCGACGCCTCCCGTTCTCTGGAACTCCAGACTGGCGGCTGCGACCTTTCCTACATCGTCTCCATGCTGGATCGCGAGACTCTGGAGAGCAAGGGCTTTGTATTTGAGAAGTTCTGGATCAATGACACCAACACCCTGGTCTTCAACTGCGAGCGCGACATCTTCAAGGATAACACCACCCTCCGCCGCGCTCTGGCTTATGCCTTTGACAAGGTGAAGGTAGCAACGGTTTCCCACAACGACCCCGACCGCGCCACCGACCTGGTGCTGGACTACATGCATCCCTACGGCTACAAGGATGTGGCGGACGCCAAGGCCAACGGCGCCGACATCATCACCTTTGACCTGGAAAAGGCCAAGGAGCTCTTTACCGAGGCCGGCTACTTCGATCCCAGCAGCCCCATCTACAACTATACCTTCACCCTGAAGATCGCTCCCGACTCCGAGTGGACGGCCATGAGCCAGGCCTACAAGGCTGACCTTGCCACCATCGGCGTCAATCTGGACATTGTGTCCTATGACTACGCCACGTTTGTCAACGACCTGAAGGTTACCCGCGACTTCGAGATTGCCCCCTGGGGCACCGCGCCCGTCACCGGCGACTTTGACTATCTGGCGCTGCACTATTACAGCGAGTCCTCCGCCTCCATCAACATCCCCCAGTGCAAGAACCCCGAGTTTGACGCGCTGGTGCGGGAGTACCGTTCCACCACGGATGACGAAGCCCGCAAGGAGCTGGCGCACGAGATGCAGAACATCCTGTACGATGAGTACTATCAGGTTCCCATGTACGAGACGGTGGAGACCTACGCGCACTCTGCCAGCCTGAAGGGCTTTGAGATGGGCGAGTATCAGACTCCGCTGCTGTATTCCTGCTACTTTGAATAATTGAGGAAAAAGAAGGCAGGGCAAAGGGCCCGGATGGGCTCCTTGCCCTGCCCAAGCTTTCAGAGCCGGAAGGGTGTACTCCGGCAGCGAAAGCGCACCATGGGAGGAATTCTATGCTTCGATATGTTCTAAAACGGGTTGCCCTGTTGGTTCCTGTTTTGATCGGCGTTGTGTTCATCGTTTTCACGCTTTTGTACTTCGCCCCCGGCGACCCGGCTTACATGGCGCTGGGCGACCATGCCAGCGAGGCGGACTATGAGCAGTACCGGGAGGAGATCGGCACCAACGGTACATACACAGAACGGCTGATCCGCTACTACAAAGGTCTGCTCCACGGCGATCTGGGCAAGTCCTACATGACCAAAAAGCCCATCACCCAGGAGCTGTCCTACCGTTTCAGCCGTACCTTTGTGCTGGCCACCTGCAGCTTTGTGGTGGGCTCGGTGATTGGAATTTTGATGGGAATTGTGTCGGCAGTCAAGCAATACTCGGCCTTTGACTGGTTTTCAACGGTCTTTTCCCTCATCGGCATCTCCACCCCTACCTTTGCCTCCGGCTTTTTGTTCATCATCATCTTCGCGGTGAAGCTCCAGCTTTTCCCGGCCTCCGGCTGGGGCGGGTTTGATATACACCTCGTCCTGCCGGTGATGACGCTGGGCTTTGCCTCCATCGGCATGATCATGCGTGCAACCCGCTCCAGCATGCTGGACGTACTCAAGCAGGACTACATCACCACGGCCAAGGCCAAGGGACAGACGAACATGTCCGTTATCTTCAAGCATGCCCTGCGCAACGCCTTGATCCCCATCATCACCATGTGCAGCCTGCAGTACATCAACCTGCTCTCCGGCTCCTACATCGCAGAGTCCGTCTTTGCCATTGCCGGCTCCGGATCCTACATGGTGACGGCGCTGAACAAGCGCAACTACGCGGCGGTTCTGGGCGCGGTGATTCTGCTGGGTGTTATCGCGGCGCTGATTAACCTCTTGACAGACCTGCTCTACACCTTTGTGGATCCCCGCCTGCGGACAGAGCAGAAGCGGGTAAAGAAAATCAAGGCGGAAGCAAAGGGGGCGGAAAAATGAGCAAGGACACCCGGAAAAACGCACCGGCGGCCAGCGGCGATGAGCCGGTCTATATCCGTTTCCGCCTTTGGAAAGAGGTTTGGAGACGGCTCAAGAAGAACAAGATGGCGCTGGTGAGCCTTTTCATCCTGCTGGTCATCGTGATCTTCGCCCTCTTCCCCTCGGTCATTGCTCCCTACGGCTATGACGAGCAGGACATGTCCCGCACGTTCCAGTCCCCCTGCCTGCAATACCTGCTGGGCACGGATCAGTACGGCCGGGATGTGTTCAGCCGCATTGTCTACGGCGCCCGGATCTCATTGCAGGTGGGACTCATTGTGGTGACGCTCTCTTTGGTGGTGGGCGGCACCCTGGGCATTACTGCGGCGTATTATAAGAAATTCGACAACTTCATCATGCGGATTATGGATCTACTGATGGCGGTGCCCGGCACGCTGCTGGCCATTGTCATCGCGGCAACCCTGGGACCCGGCATGACCAACCTGATGATTGCAGTGGCCATTGCCTCCATCCCGCAGTATGCCCGGGTGACCCGCTCTGCCTGCCTGACCTCCATGCACTGCGAGTACATCGAGGCGGCCAACAGCCTGGGCGCCAGCGACTTCCGCGTGATTTTCCGGCATATCCTGCCCAACTCCCTCTCCCCCATCATTGTGCAGTGCACGCTGAGTATTGCGGATGCGGTCATTACGGCGGCCAGCCTGAGCTTCATTGGCCTGGGCATCCAGCCGCCTACCCCGGAGTGGGGAGCCATGCTCTCCGGCTCCCAGGAATACCTGACCTCCTACCCGTATCTTCTGATTGGCCCGGGCATTGCCATTTTGCTGCTGGCGCTGAGCTTTAACATCCTCGGCGACGGCCTGCGGGATTGCCTGGATCCGAAACTCAAGACCTGAGGAGGCAGAACCATGGAGAAAAGAGAAAACGCACCGCTACTGGAGGTAAAGAACCTCTCTGTGGAATACCGGACGGACGCAGAGGTGGTCAAAGCGGTCAACGGAGTGAACCTGTCCCTCAACGCCAACGAGGCGCTGGGACTGGTGGGCGAGACCGGCGCCGGAAAGACTACCACCTGCCGCGCCATCATCGGCCTGGTGCAGACGCCTCCGGGCAAGGTCACATCCGGCGAAGTCTATTTTGAGGGCAAGGACTTGCTCAAAAAGAAGGAGCGGGAGATGCGCAAGATCCGCGGCGGAGACATCACCATGGTCTTCCAGGATCCCATGACCTCCCTGAACCCCTCCATGACGGTGGGCGACCAGATTATGGAGGTTATCCGCCTGCACGACAAGATCTCCCGGGCAGAGGCCGTTCTCCGGGCAAAGGAGATGCTGGAGATGGTGGGCATCCCCGGCGCGCGGTACAGCGAGTATCCCCACCAGTTCTCCGGTGGCATGAAGCAGCGGGTGGTCATTGCCATCGCGCTGGCCTGCAACCCCAAGCTTCTGATTGCCGACGAGCCTACCACCGCCCTGGATGTGACCATTCAGGCGCAGGTGCTGGATCTCATGAAGGAACTGAAAACCAAGTTCAATACCTCCATTGTGCTCATTACCCATGATTTCGGCATTGTGGCGGAAATCTGTGAGAAGGTGGCGGTGATGTACGCCGGTGAGATTGTGGAAAGCGGTCGGATTGACCAGATTTTCAACCACAGGAGCCACCCCTACACGGTGGGACTCTTCGGCGCCATTCCCTCCATCGACGAGGACGTGGAACGGCTGGAGACCATCCCCGGCATGCCGGCAAACCCCGCCGACCTGCCCACCGGCTGCAAGTTCCACCCCAGGTGTAAGCACTGCGCGGAGATCTGCAAACAGGAAGCCCCGAAGGAAATCATGATTGAAGAGGGGCACATGGTTCGTTGCCATCTGTTTGCAAATAGGGAGAAGGAGGCGGCGGAATAATGGCACTTCTGGAAGTCAACCACCTCAATAAGCACTTCAAGGTTCCTCAGGGGCTTTTATACGCGGTCAACGACGTCAGCTTCACGCTGGACGCAAACTCCACGCTGGGTGTGGTGGGCGAGTCGGGCTGCGGCAAATCCACGCTGGGACGCGTCATCATCCACCTGCTGGAAAAGACCTCCGGCGAGATTCGCTTTGACGGGGAGGACATCTCCGATGTCACCCACGAGCAGCTGAAGAACCTACGCCGGAAGATGCAGATGATTTTCCAGGATCCCTACTCCTCGCTGGATCCGAAGATGACGGTTTCTGAAATCATCGGCGAGCCGCTGCGCATTTTCAGTCCCAAGCTCTCCCGGCAGGAATACGAGCAGAAGGTCAAGGTGGCCATGGACACCGTTGGCCTGGAACAGCGGTGCAAATACTCCTATCCCCATGAGCTGGACGGCGGCCGCCGCCAGCGCATCGGCATCGCCCGGGCACTGATTATGGATCCCAAGTTCATCGTCTGCGACGAGCCGGTGTCTGCACTGGATGTGTCCATTCAGGCGCAGGTGCTGAACCTGATGCAGGATCTGCAGAAGGAGCACGGCTTTTCCTATATGTTCATCACCCACAACCTCTCCGTGGTCAAGCATATCTCCAACGACATCGCGGTGATGTATCTGGGCAAGATTGTGGAAAAGGCTACCTCCGCCGAGCTTTTCCGCCACCAGTACCACCCCTACACCAAGGCACTGATCTCCGCCATCCCCATCCCCCGGGTGGACATTGAGCGCAAACGGGTGGTTATCAAGGGTGAGATTGTCTCCCCGGTGAACATCAAGCCGGGCTGCCAGTTTGCCGCCCGCTGCCCCTACGCAACGGATCTCTGCTTCCATGAGACCCCGAAGCTGGAGGAGGTCACGCCCCAGCACTTTGTGGAGTGCCACTACACCCGCAAAATCAATCAGCTGGACTGACGGATTCAATTTTTGGAAATCATCATATTTTTGCTTGAAAAAGGAGTTTTACTATGGCAGTCACATTAACCGCCTTCGAGCAGGAAATGCTGGATGGGAAGTACGGCAAGTGCAAGCAGGCCGCTTTGAAAAAGGTTATCAAGTATGCGGAAATCCTCGGCGCGACGGAGCTGGTGGAGGTCACCAAGACCCACATGTGCTGCGGCTGCGAGTCGATTCCTGCGGACTTCCCGGACGGCAATCTGGAGAAACCGGAGCTTTTGAAGGAGGATTTTTACGATCAGCACATCAAAAACTTCCTGCCGGAGCTCAAGCGGGGAGATTTTGACGGCTTCTACGATAAGGCACTGCTGATTGACGACGTTCACACCAGCGACAGCTATCAGTGGGAATATCCCCAGCAGACCAAGGAATTCTGGGATATGAACAACCGCATCCTCAATACCTCCATTGAGGGCGGCTGCATTGCCGGCAGCACCTGCGCACCGTATCTTGCAGGATGGCTGCCCACCATGGGGGAGTATTTTGTGACCACGGAGTCCTCCAACGTGCTCTACTGCAACTCGGTTCTGGGCGCCCGAGGCAATGGCGGCGGCGGAACCAGCACCTTGATGTCCACCATCTGTGGCCGGGCACCCAAGTGGGGTCTGCACCTGACGGAAAACCGCCACGGCACCCATGTCTTCCACATCCACAGCAAGATGGAGACCAAGCTCCAGTGGGATATGCTGGGCATGGCCGTCGGCCGCCGCCTGGCGCCCAATGCCATCCCTGTTCTGGTGGGCGATTTTCTCAAGCCCGATCTTATCAAGCTTAAGACGATGTTCACCTCACTTGCCACCGCCAGCGGCTGCGAGATGTGCATGATCGTGGGCATCTCTCCCGAGGCTCCCACCTATGAAGCCGCTATGGCCGGACATAAGCCCGTTGCCGAGTTTGATATTGACGACGAGATTCTGGAGGGTTACCGCAAGGAGCTGTGCCACCCGGTCTCCGGCCCTGTGGACTTTTTGCAGATTGGCTGCCCCAACGCCTCCGTGCAGGAACTGCAGCAGATTGAGCGCTACATGCGGGGCAAGCATGTCAAAGAGGGCGTGCGCTTCTGCGTGTTCACCAACGTTGCCCAGTACGAGTTGGCACGTCTTTCCCACATCATCGACTCCCTGCACGCCAGCGGCGTGGAGGTGCTCACCAGCGGCTGCATCCTGCGGTGCATCAACGTGGCCTACGGCTCCAAGGGCATCGGCCTTTCCGCGGCGAAGCTGACGCATTACAGTAAGACGGAGCGGGATGTGCCTGTGTACTTCGGCACGGAGCAGGAAGTCATGGATGCCGCCATTTCCGGTTATTGGAATGTCCGGTAAGGGAAAGGAGAGAATAGAATGGCAAACAAAATTCTGAAGGCGCGCCCGGCCAACGGCCCTGTGGTAGAGGGCTATGCTTTCGTCTGCCCCACCAGCATTCAGGGCTGGTCGTCCATTGATACCAGCACCGGCGTAGTGCTGGAAAAGGGACACGTCCACGAGGGGGACAGCTTTGCGGGCAAGATTCTGGTGGTTCCGTGCAGCCGCGGCTCCCTGGGCTGGGCAGGCTATTTCCACAACTGCTTTATCAACGGCGTCGGCCCCATCGGCTTTGTTTTCACGCAGATGGACTCCAAGTGCGGCGACGCAGTGCTGTCTCTGGACTGCCCCTGCGTCAGTGATTTCCCGCCGGAGGTGGATCCCTGCAAGGAGATTCACGATGGGGACTACATCCGTCTGGACGGCATTCAGGGCACCGTGGAAATTCTGAAGCCCGCCGGACAGGCCTAAAAGAAAAGGAGATTTACTATGAAGAAGAAAAAGATTGAAACGCCGCTGGTGGCCATCCCCCGCAAGGGGATCTCCCAGGCGATCCAGTTCGGCAACATCCTCTTTGTCTCCGGCCAGGTGGGCGAGGATCTGGAGGGCAACGTGCCGGAGGGCATCGAGGCGCAGGTGGAACTGGCCATCACCAACGCAAAGCACATCATTGAGGCCGCCGGCGGCACACTGGATGATGTTTTGATGTGCCGGTGCTTTTTGCAGAAGCTCTCGGACTTTGGCGGCATGAACAAAGCCTACTTCAAGTTCTTCGGCGATCAGGACGACGGCCCGGCCCGCTACACGCTGGTGGCTCCGCCGGTTGCAGATGAGCTGCTCTTTGAAATCGCCATGTTTGTTGGGCTGAAGGAGGCATAAGGCAGCGCGGCAGGGCAAGTTTCTGCAGGTACCCTGTGGGGACACCGGAGGAATGCCGCTGCGCGGCCTCCGGCGCACAGGCGGCCGAAGCCGCCCAGTGAAAACCTGAATACCGTCTGCCGGGAATTGCTTCCGCAGGCAGAATTTTCGGAGCAGGTCGCGGAAAAACGGCCTGCTCCGAATTTGGGTCACAGGTATCTGCACCAGAGAGGAACGATGGAAAAATGGGTTATTTTGATGTCCTGGCGGCCTCCGTCCTGTTTGGAATCACTCCCGCGCTGTCCGCGCTTTTGCAGAGGAACGGATGGTCCAGCAATAGTATCATCCTGAATAATGAGATCTTCGGCGCACTGTATCTTTTTTGCCTGATTCGGCTGCGGGGACTTTCTCTGCGGGCAAAATGGAGAGCGGTGCTGGCCGCGGCTGGAATCGGCGGCGCAGCTTTCTGGGGCACCAATATGCTGCTCCAGCTCTCCTATGTGTACCTCCCCAACCCCGGGATTGCCACCGTGTTCCACTTTACCTACCCCATTTTTGTGATGCTGATGATGGCGGCGCTCTTCCGTGAGCGGATTACGCCTGTCAAATCCGTCTGCATGCTGCTGGCCATGTGCGGGATGCTCCTTCTCTCAGATGTCTCCGGCGGCGTGGGGGAGTACCGGCTCTTCTTTCTGGGCGCCGCCGTTGCTACGGCGTCCGGCATCACCTATGCGATCTATATCATTGCCACCGGAAAAAGCGCCGCCCGGGTGCTGCCCTCATCGGTACTGACCTTCTATGTGCTGGTGGGCGGCGCCGCCTGCAACCTGGTCTATACCATCATCTCCGCCCGGCGCTTTCAGATCTCCCTGGAGGGGTGGAACGCGGTGTACGCGCTGATTACCCCGGCGTGCTCCTTCTTGGCGCTGACGCTGATTGCGGAGGGAATTCACCGGATTGGTCCCACCCGGGCAGCGGCTATCAATATGCTAGAGCCGGTGGCGGCGCTGCTGATCAGCGCCCTGGTTTTCCGGGACGGATCGCTGACGCCCCGGACGGTTTTCGGCAGCGTACTGATTCTGGCGGGAACCGGCGTCATCTCTGTTTTGAAGGAACCGCCTCGGAAAAAGAGAACGAATCCACAAAATCAATCGAAAAGGAGAAATGAAAATGAACTTTCTGGAACTTTGTAAGGCGCGCTATTCCGGACGGGACTATGACCGCAGCCACCCTGTGGAGGAGGAAAAGATGCAGGCCATTTTAGAGGCGGCGCGCCTTGCTCCCACCGGCTGCAACAGCCAGCAGTGGAAGGTGCTGCTGATTGAAAGCCCGGAGGGGCTGAAGAAGGCGGAGGTTTGCAGCACCTGCATCTACAATGCCCCGGCGGTACTGCTGTTCCTCTATGACGACACCCACCCGGACTCCCATCTGGACATCAACGGCGTCAATGTGGGGCTGACCAACTGTGTCATTGCCGCCACCCATGCCATGCTGGCGGCGCGGGAGCAGGGGGTAGATAGCTGCTGGGTCTGCTGGTTTGAAGAGAAGAAGGTGCGCCGGGAATTCAACTTGCCGGAGAACTGGAACCCGGCTATGATGCTGCTGCTGGGCTATGATAAGGAAGGCCCCAGCGAGCGCCACATGCTTCGCAAGCCGCTGGAGGAGCTGGTAGAACTGGCATAATCTGAAACTATTTGTAATATTTTAATAAAATTATACAATTCGGAATCTACGATGATCGGTACGGCGCGATGGGGAAGAGCAGCCCCCGCGCCGCGCCGGCGTATCGGCAGAGCCGCCCGGCGGAAAAGCCGTGCATTCTGCCCGCAGATGTGATAGGATTTCTCTGAACACGAAAATGAATAAGGATGTGTTATTTTGGCTTTTCTCGAGAAAAATCTGAAGGCCGACTATATCCGCTTTGTCTCGGCGACCATGACCTCTTTGATGGTCTTTTCGCTGTACTCCATGGTGGATGGCCTGATGGTTTCTCTGGGCGTAAATGAGTACGCCATGAGCGCGGTGAACCTGACGCTGCCGTATACCAATCTGCTCTTTTCCATTGCGGTCATGTTCGCCGTGGGAACCTCCACGCTGATCTCCTTCTATCTGGCGCAGCAGAAGCGGCACGAGGCGGATGTCCTCTTTTCCCAGAATCTGGCGGTGCTGGCGTGCATTGGCCTTGGCATCATGGTGCTGGTGTATCTCTGGATCACCCCCTTTGCCCGCCTGCTGGGGGCGGATGATGTGACACTGGAGTATGCGGTATCGTATCTGCACGGACTGCTGCCCTTCAGTGTCTGCTATCTAATCTCCTACAATCTGGAGATACTGATCAAAGTCGACGGCTATCCCCGCTTTGCCCTCTTTACGGTGATTATGGGCTGTCTCACCAACTGCGTGTTGGACTATATTGCCATTTTCCTGCTGGATATGGGTACTTTTGGCGCCGCCGCAGCCACTGGCGTCTCTCAGCTTTTGACGTGCGTGCTGTACCTCAGCCACTTCCTGGGAAAGAAATGCTCCTTCCGGCCACGGAAATTCCGCTTTGACCCGCATATTTACAAGCGTCTGCTCCCTATCGGCTTTGCCGACGGCGTCACAGAGCTTTGCACGGGACTGATGATCTTTCTCTTCAACCGGACGGTGCTCCGCTGCATCGGAACGGACGGCGTGGTGACCTATACCGTTATTGCCTATGTGAACACGGTGGTTCTCAACCTCATGATGGGCATTCCTCAGGGTTCGCAGCCATTGGTGAGCTTTTACTATGGCAAGGGCGAGCTGCGACAGAGCCTGCGGCTCCTGCACTACGGACTGGTGAGCATTTGCGTCATCGGACCTGCCGCGTTCCTAATTTTACAGCTCTTTGCACCGCAGATTGTGGGGACGTACCTCTCCCGCGCCAGCGCGGAGCTGATTTCCGATTCGGTCAGCGCCCTACGGCATTACAGCATCTCCTATCTGCTGCTGGGCGTCAACATGGTCATCGGCGGTTTCATGACGGCCATTGAGCGGCCTGTCGCCGCCATCACCATCTCCGTGGGACGGGGCTTTGCAATTCAGAGCGCGGTGCTGTTGCTTCTGGCGGTGCTGTTTGGCGGCAGCGCCCTGTGGTATACGCCGGTGATTTCGGAGAGTATCTGCCTGGTGCTGTCTTTGCTCTTCCTGCACCGCTTCCGAAAGGAGAACCTTGGGAACACGCTTTGAGAATGGCCAGCGCATTCCGGATAAAGTGTTTGCAAAAATTGCTTACAAGTAAAAGCATCCGCGGCGGATATGTACTCCGCCGCGGATGCTTTTTATAAGGCGTTGGGAGATTTCGCCTGGCGCTTTGAACGGTTTTATGCCCGGCCAGCTCTGCCAGCAACCCCAGCTCCTTCACGCGATTGCTCTCCGGCGCCGTTTTGAGCGGGGCACCCAGAGGTACTATTGGCGTCCGGCTGAAATAACCCCCAGGGGGTAAGGACATTTTGGGGGACTTATTTGATGTAGTTTCTAAATTTCTCCGCCTCAATATCAATGGAAAATAGCCATGAGCAAAACTCCAAAAGAGCAGTAATTGCAATGGTTCCCGGTCATGGCTGAAACCGAAAATCACTCATATGGTATAGAAAGCGGAGCCTCTTTTTGGTAAAATTGACTTGAGAGAAAACCAACCAGAAAGGGGCTGGCCGCTAT
>ERZ833963.3360-NODE-3360-length-12798-cov-3.582987_pt1 | contig 12798 bp, 10 predicted proteins | sample MGYA00519693_ERZ833963 | MGnify/ENA primary metagenome ERZ833963 (study PRJEB31850, sample SAMEA3708748) | human gut metagenome | biome: human gut; feature: human-associated habitat; material: faeces | place: China | collected 2014 ... | reverse complement strand
CAGTCTTGTCAATATAGAAATAACCTTCTTTTCGAATTTTCTCGAAATTCTGGATACCTATGGGATAAATTTTCTCACTCATATGCGTTCGTTTATGGATAATAATAGAACAAAGATACTCAATTTTCTATGATTATCGAAAATGAACGACAAGTTTAACGCCTCTCTTAAGCAGCCTTTCATCGGACACGAATACGTAATTCTTTCGGGTCGAACGTGATGGTTTCGTTCCGGAACAAGCGTTCGATATGACCGCTGTTGATCATCTGTCGCGTGGGCAGGTAATGCAAATGCGGACGGTCAATCAGGGCGATGGAATCGCAGAGCGTGAGAGCAATATCCAGTTCGTGGGTTGAAAAAAGAATGCATTTGTTTTGTTCGTGAGCCAGTCTTTGCAATAGAACCCCCAGTTCGTAACGGTTCGGTAGGTCCAGAAAAGAGGTGGGTTCATCAAGCAGGATGATGGGAGTGTCTTGTGCGAGAGCCCGGGCGATCATGATTCGCTGGCATTCCCCGTCCGACATCTGGTCCATTGTTCGTTCGGCATAGGTGGACATATCGAGTAATGCTAGGGATTTATCAACGATTTCCCGGTCTCGTGGTTGCAGTCGTCCTACCCAGTTCGTGTAGGGAGCCCGCCCGAGGGCGACTACATCACGGCATTTCAGGTTAGGAATCCGTACCTTTTCGGTAGTTACGAAACTAACGGTACGAGCCAGTTCCTCCGGTCGCAACCCGGTAAGGTCTTTCCCGGCCAGCAATATTCGCCCGGACTTGATTTTCCCTAACCCCGCCGTGGCCCGTAGTAAGGTACTTTTCCCGCTACCATTACGTCCCAGCAGGGCGATCAGTCCACCCCCGTCCAAGTTGGCCGATACCTGGTCAAGCAGAACCTCTTGCCCGTATCCTAGTGTTAAAGATTCCAGTTGTATCATGCCGGTCGAAGGTTTTTATATACCACCCAAATAATTACCGGAATTCCCAGCAGGGCGGTAATACAATTTATGGGTAGCACGAGTGTTTTAGCAATAATATCACATAGTAACATGGCCACGACTCCCAGCAATATACTTCCCGGCAAAAGCGTCCGGTGATCCGCATCGTTAAACAACATACGGGCCACGTGAGGCACGGCAAGTCCGAGAAAGCCTACCGGGCCGCAAAATGCCGTCACGGTTCCGGTCAACAACGTTGTCGATACGAAAATAAGCGTTCTGGTGCGCCGTATATTGAGTCCCATCGTCTGGGCGTAATTCTCCCCGAGTAGAAGAAGATTTAATGCCTTGATACAATAAATCGAGAGAATGACGCCCACGCAAATCACGGGAATCATGATAAATAGTTTCGTGGTCGTGACATGTCCCAGGGAGCCCATCGACCACAGGAAAAACATTTTCAATTGCTCGGCAGAACTCAAATACTGTAAAATTTGTATGATGGCTCCCGCGATGTAACCGATCATCACTCCCATGATCAACACTCCAAGAATATTTTTCACGTAACGACTGATGATGGCAATCAGTAACAGAACCATGACGGCCCCGCCCCATCCGGCCCCGACAATACCTACCGACTGCCAGAAACCGGAATGTGCCAGTCCCAGCAGGGGAGCTCCCAGGATAAAGAAAGCAACGCCTAATCCCGATCCGGAACTTACTCCCAACAAGTAAGGATCTGCCAACGGGTTCCGGAAAACGGTCTGCATCTGCAAGCCGCTTATCGAAAGAGCCACACCGATCAAAACGGCGACGATCACTCTCACCAATCGAATCGACAGCACGATATTCCGGGTTGTCATGTCCGTCTCGTTACCCATGAACACGTTCCAAACCTGCCCGACGGAAAGTGCCGAATCCCCCGACAACAAGTCGAGTACGAACAACACGAAAGTCAGCAGACCCAGGAAAAGGAATATGATCGAATTGCGTTTCACGATAAAATTGAAAATTGAAAATGGACAATTGAAAATGACATCACCGTTGTTAATTTCTTGATTTACGATTTTAGATTCCAGCCGTACAAGGCCGACGCTTTAACTACCCCCTCTAACTCCCCCTTACACGAGGGGTAGGATACGCTATAATATCGTAGCGCCTTCTCGCGTTCGTCTCTCCCCCTGTGTAAGGGGGAGCTGGTGGGGGTAGATGCCTTTTTCATTCTAAACTCTAAATTTTAAACTATTCCAAGTGCCTGTAATAATACAAATCCTCCGTCACCAGTTCCGGGTGTAAGATTTTGATCAGGTCCCGGAGTACGATGTCCGGGTGAACAACGGCCGATTCCCAGTAATCATTTCCCCCTTCGGGAGTTAAGCGCAGGTTATTATTATAGACCTCGTTTTCCTGGATGGCTTTTGCGTCCTTGAATTTCGGATTCATGATCTTCAACTCGTCGAGAGTCGTCGCCATACCTACATTCAACCACACGTCAGCCTCGCGAATCAACCCGTAGGCTGTTTCCAGTCCGATGGGTTCGGCCCCGTTAGAGGTGTTTTTTTTGTAAATATAATCTCCCCCTGCGTCCGTGATTAATTGTGCCACGTAGCTTTTCATGGAAGGCATGGCCCAACTGTCATTCCACGGTGTGTTCAGCATGACGGTAGGACGTTTTTCCACGTTTGCCGTTAACTGTTTCATGTTGTTATAACGTTCGGGAATCTCTCTAAATACTTTTGTACCTGTTTCCCGGCTATCCGTCAATTCGGAAATGGCAACCAGCCATTCGGCCTTGCCCAGCGGAGATTCTTCCAGGTATTCTCCCACGTACATATAAGGAACATTCAATTCTTTTAGTTTGTCCGCCACGGTTGATTGTGCGTCCCCGATGCCGTATAGTAATACAAGATCCGGGGCCAACCCGACAAGAAGTTCATAATTTATTTCCGCCCCCATGTCTTTTATGGTTTCTTTGTGTGCAAGGACATACGGGTTGGAAACATAATTCATTCCGGAAACTCCTACTACCCGATCCACTTGGTTTATGGCATCTAGCATGGCGATGTAAGTGGATGACATACATACAATTCGTTTCGCTCCTGCGGGAATAATCACACCGTCAAAATCTTTCGGTGCCTGCTCCCCGTTCCGAGCCACGAAGTAGGACATTTCAACGCCTTCCGCTCCCTGCCAGGGGTTACGCACGTGAATAATCGTGCTTTCCGTGTTATCAGCTCCCATGATGTCGAATCCCGTGGCGTATTCCGGTGTGTAAACTTCCTTCGTGAAGGCGCTTGTGGACTTTGTTTTCGTCTGACAACCGGATAGCATCAGAAAAACGATAAACGTGAATAATAATAGTACTTGTTTCATATGTAATAGTTTTTATAAAACTTCGAGAGAGATATTTATGCGAGAGGGGAAAAACTGAAACGGTAAATCAAAAACAGAATGACCTTGCCATCTATACCTGATTACCATCTGAATCCCGCAGATGCAAATCTGTCCCGATCATAGCAGGTCTTCTGACTTATCCCTTTTATCGTGCCTTCCCAGCATTCTAACCAGTGGCAAACGTACGATAAACTTTTCCTTTAAAAGGGGGAAATACAGCAACGGGTATTGTTCCGGATTTCCACCGGATTCCCTTTTTCATTCAACACAACACGAAGTGGTGTATGAAACTATGACGGTGCGAAAATAGGTTGTAATTTTTAATTAGGCAATAAATTGTATAAAAGATTTTTATTTCATTGGTATGAACCGCTATTAGGCGAGGTTTTCAATGATCAATCCCGTTACGGGACAGGACGCCAAGCGAATAATAGTGTTTCACTTCTTGCATATTTGTTACGAGGTCTGCTATATCGATTAATTCCTGAGGTGCGTAACGTCCGGTAATTACGACTTCGGTGTGAGGGGAGCGTTGGCGGAGAACATTTAACACTTCTTCTAGGGAAAGCATGGAGTAATACAGGGCAATTGTCAGTTCGTCCAAGATAACCATATCGAATTTACCTTCCATAAGATGTTGGCGACATTTTTCCAGCCCTTCGTGAGCTGCTTGTATATCTGCCGGGGTGGGTTCTCTTTCAATGAAGCGGCCTTCTCCGAATTGCTGGATAACAAGGTGGTCGAACAAGGGTTCTATGGCTGTTTCGTTATATTTCATGCTCTTGACGAATTGCCCGATGAAAACACTTTTCCCGGCACATAAAGCCCGGACGGCCAGTCCGAAGGCCGCGGTTGTTTTCCCTTTCCCGTTTAGATATGGATGTATCCTCTAAGTGTCATGTCCTTTTGGTTTTAAGTTTTTTGGGGGGTAGGAGAGCTGCATGAACATTACACTCCCGCGTACACGCTTGGAGAGAAACGGGTGGTATCTTTATTGCCGAAAAACAAGTAGAGATGCAGGGGTGTCCCTTCCGGTTGTTTCGCTGCCGGGATGTCCACGGTCACTTTGCCGTCGCCCCGGAACGAGTTAAGGCACGTGATCATTTGCGGGGCGCGGGGTAAGGTCCCGTAAAAATATCCCACGTACACTTGATCTGACACGCTCGCTTTCGGGCAGTCAATGTCATTTTCCCAGTTTAGGGTCACGGACCATCCTTCCCTTGTGACACTCGTGATCACCGGTGCGTCCAGCGTGCCTGTCGAGAATCGGAATGTCGGGAAAGCCCATACCCCTTCTCCCGGGCGAAAACATCCCCCGTTTTGAGAATGGAATAAGGAATCGCTTTTATTTATTCCCATCTCCTTGGCCATGAGTTTCCATATCGGCAAATCCCCGATGGCACGACGGTAGATTCTCCACATTTTACGGGCTTCCGTGAAACGGCTGGAGGATTCCTCTTCCCCCTCGGTTCTTGTTTTTTTAGGACTCCGTCGTGATTTGCAGGCCCGAACTTTATTGCCGTGTCGGTAATAGGTTATCCCGTCGATCCGGATAGAGCCTTGTGCCAGAAGAGCTACAGGAATAGATAATGTGTTTTCCATGATAATAATTATTTGATAATCACTCGTGTATTAATTCATGAGCAAAAGTAGATAGAATATTTTTAATACGCAAATAAAACTCTTTTAAAACGCTATTATATATAGCGATTTAATAGGGATTTAATAGCGTTCTAATAGCGCTTTACATGAAAGTGATCACTTATATCTCATGAATAATACATGTAATAATTGATTTATTTAGCTTGAAAATGTAACTACATTGGTTTATTTGTGTATCTTTGCTGGCGAGGAACATAAAAATAACAGGATATGGCGGAATTTGTAAATCCACTTGGAAAGATTCGGGGTAAGTTCGGTAACGTGATCACTTACGGGGGACCAAACGGGAAAAATTATTGCCGGGGGACAAGCATCTCGCGTAAACCGAGCCAGGAACCGCAAAAACGACAGTCCGCGGCTTTCGGGGCGATAACGGAACGGAAAGTATGGATGAGAAATGCCGTCCAGTTGGGATTTCCCGGAGGGAACGGTTACCCGAAAGGTTTTCGGGGATTTACCAGTGCGAACGTGATGGATGCGGTGACCGTGGAGAAAGCAAATCCGGAAAAACCTTTCAATAGCCGTAAGAAGGCAGTCAAGGAATTTAACGGGGTGATCAACTACGAGAAATTACGCGTGGCAGCGGGGTCGTTGGTGATCCCAGAAATTCGTGCCGAGGTTGATATGGAAAATCGGAGAATCTTTTTCACTCACGAGAAGGAAGAAATCGAGTCCGTTGATTGCTTTCTGGATGATAAAATTTATGCCGTGCTTCTTTGTAAGACAAAATATATTTGTCGTGTCGAGGAGTTGGGACTTCGGGGAGAGACGATAGAAAAAAGCGTGAACTTTTCAGAAAAAATAGCCGGGGGAGGCCTTGTCATTTATGCCTTTGCTAAAAATGCCGACGGGAAGGATGTTTCCGATTCGGTGTGCCTGTGGGAGGCTGAATCGTAAATGAGCGATAGGAGATACGAAATATGGTGGAATTTCGTTTTATGAAAACGATAAGTCATAACGGGTTGTGTTATAATCATTCACAGTCATGTTAGGTCTCTATGAATGATAAATTTTGTAAAAATCTAGAATTATAACTTTAAAATCCGAATAATATTTGTTTTTTATATATTTTTGCGACGATTTTGGTGTCACACCCTGTTTCAGGCGTGTGGTGAAAAGGGAATCAGGTGCGAATCCTGAACAGACCCGCTGCTGTAAGCTCCGCCAAAGTCCGTGAACAAGACTCACATCCACTGTTTCGACACGAAATGGGAAGGGCGTTCAAGGACGGAGCAAGTCAGAAGACCTGCCAAAGTCACGAATCTAAAGCTTTCTGGGACTAGAGCTTGGATGAGGTAATTATATTCACTATTGTTAATGATAGGCGAGTACTGACTGTATCTGTTTTGGATACAGCGGTTTTGTCGTTTTTAGCTACAGCTTGAAGCGGGAATAGCAATATTGGAAAATTGTTTAAATATATGATTATGAAAAAAGATGTTCAATTGAAGTTTGCGTTATTGCTGATGCTTTTTGTCGCGAGTTTTGCGGCTTGCGATGATGATGACGAAAAGATCGATGCGGGTAGTCCTGATTTCACGTTCAATTCTGAAACGGGAGAGTATAACGTGAGAATCGGGAAAGAGGTCGCTCTTTGCGCTCGTGTGAAAGATGCCGTGAATCCAGTATATACCTGGAAACGGGAGGGAAAAATCGTGGCGGACGATACGGTGTATTATTTCAAGGGGGAGATTTTGGGTGAGAGTTTCGTGAATTTTCGCTTGGATGCAGACAATGGTAGTGTGGAAAAACAGGTGAAGGTGACGGTCGTTGATCGTTTAGCCCCGCAAATTAAGCTGGAATCAGCCGCGGTGGCTTATTGCGGGATCAAGAAAGAGTTTGCCGCGGAAACGGAGTACACGGATGAGACAACCACGTTTGAGTGGAGTTATGGAGGGCAGGTCGTGTCGCATGATTCGATCATGTCGTTTGAAGAGGAGGATATAAACGTGTACACTCTTGCCTTGAAGGTGACGAATGCGGATGGAGTTGATGTGAAGAATATCAACGTGTCAGTTATTCCCGAGGAGAAACCACTTTTGTTTTTCGACAACGCTCGCTACGTGTTGCCTTCCATGTTAGACAAGGCGATCACGATGACTTGTCCGATCGGTAAAAATGTGGTGTTGGCTCCTATAAAATTTGCTATTAGTGATCAGGCTATTTACGAGTGGAAAGTTGACGGGGCGGTACAGAGCGGGCAAACTTCCGTTTGTTTTGATTTTAAGCCTTCCGTGGAGGGGAAAACGTACGAAATCGATGTGACAGCGACAGATAACGGCAAGACGGCTTCCGCGAAAGTTTACGTGGAATGTACCCCGAAAGAGGGAACGTATTTTCGGGATGTGACTCCAAAGAGTAGCTATATTTCCAATTATTGTTATGAATTTATTCCCGCACCCGGGCAATTTATTAATTTCCCGGAAGGTAAGACGGCGGAAGATGCCCGGATGACAATACAGAAAACGTTAGACAACGGAGGAGGTGAAGGGGGGTATCTTGCATCTTTGGGTGCGTGGGGAGGATATTTTATTTTGAAATTTGACCATAGCGTGGAGAATGGTGGTGACGGGGAACCTGATTTTGATATGACGGGTAATCCTTTAGGCAAGTACTGGTGTGAGTGTGGTGTCGTGTGGGTGAGCCAGGACGAGAATGGTGACGGGGTGCCTAATGATACTTGGTACGAGTTGAAAGGTAGCGAGACGGGTAAGCCGGGAATCACGCAACGGTATGCGTTAAAATACTATCGCCCGACGGCAACCAAGCAGGATGTGTTGTCCATAGATAATGACGGGAATCTATCTTTCTTGAGAAGGAACGCTTATCATCCGAACTCGGGCTACTTCCCTTGGTTTATGGAAGAGGAGTATTATATTTTGACGGGAACTTGTCTCGGTAATCAGTTCTTGACGGAAGGAATTGAAACGAACTGGGGATTTGACTGGGGATACGTGGATAATATTAACGATCCGGTTGGATTCCGTATAGACAACGCCATCCAGCAGGATGGGACCCCGGCTAAATTGAAATATATCGACTTCGTGAAAGTACACACGGCCCAGATGGGACAGGGTGCGGCTGTCGGAGAGGTTTCAACGGAATCTTCTGCCGCGATCGATTTGCGTTTAAAAGCGAAAAAATAGTATCTAAAAATTATAGGTTATGAATAAAAATATACTTTGGGGAGTTCTTCTTTTCACCTTGGCTTTTATTGCCGGCTGTGAAGATGATGATGATCCTTTTGTCGGGAGTGATAATTTCATCACGTCTTTTATTTTGCAATCGGGAGAGACGTCTTACGTGGCCTCGTTCCGGGGGGATACCATACTGATGGAGACTCCCGAGAATGTTGCCTTGGGCGAGGTTACCCCGAATATCGTGTGCAGTGAGAATAGTACGATAAAACCGGAACCCTCCGCGATAACCAATTGGGAGGAGCAGATTTATTTCGTGGTAACCTCGCATAGCGGGGAGGAACGGAAATATATTTATATACCGGAAAAGAAGGGAATAGCATTTGAAGGGGTTGTCGTTTTGAACACGCAGGAAGAGGTGGATGCTTTCGGGGCCAAGGGCGTGAGTCATCTTGACGGTTCTTTGGTCATTGGCCGGCAGGGAGGGACGGACACCATTCGTTCTTTGGCCGCTTTAGTTTCTTTGAAGAGTGTGACTAATGACGTGACGATTAATCGTTTGTTTGCGGGATATGAATTGACCGGGCTGGATAATTTGGAAGAGGTTGGTGGAAAATTGTATGTAAATTCTGCGGATAGCCTGTGGGGGGTGACGTTCAACAAGTTGACACGTGTCGGGGGAGATTTGAACATTACCAGTAATGCGGTCAGCGAGATTCTTTGTCCTCGCTTGGAGACCGTGGGGGGAGCCGTGACATTGGCAGCATCTTTTGTAACATTGGATTTCTCTTCTTTGAGGCAAATAAGCGGGGATTTGAATTTGAACGGGAAATCGGGAATGACAGGTATCGTGTTCCAGAGATTGGAACAAGTGGGTGGCTCTATCGCGACGAGCATGACTTCTCTCAAGAAACTGGAATTTCCGGTGTTGCGGCACTGTGATAAATTAACCGTGGGTAGGGGAGCTTTATTATTGCTTTATATGCCGCAACTAGAGGAGGTTGCCACGGAATTGTCGATTGCGTCTAATCCCTTGTACGAGGTTTCCTTTCCCGTGTTGACTCATGCCGGGGTTATTACGTTGGATTGTTCTCAGGTAAACCAGTTTAATGCTCCTTTTTTGAAAAACGTGGACGGTAATCTTAGTCTTACGCTTGCCGGGTTGAATCCTGAACAGTTGGGAGAATTGGAGCGTGTCGGGGGAACTTTGGCGTTGAATTTCGTTAGTGAAGACTTTAAATTTCCGGCTAAATTGGAGAATCTGGGAACTTTAGTAATTTCTTCTGGGATCAAAAGATTGGATGTGCGAGGAATTGAGATTGACGAGATTCAATTTAACGGTACCGGTTTGGAGAACACGACCGTAGTCGGGAATGACGTTTTTAACGGGAATTTTAATCTACAAAATCTTGGCGGGTATTTCCCGAAATTAGAGGGCTTTAAAGAAATTAACGCTCTCACGATCGGTTACCTGGGAATGAGTGGCGATGCGGTTGAAATAGCGAGTGTGCGTAAGGTTAACGGGAATTTTTCTTATTGGGCAAATTCAAACGTAACGGGAATATCATTCCCCGATTTGGAAGAAGTTAGCGGGAATTTTGAACTTTATTCCAATATTAAAGAGTTTCATTTCCCAAAATTAAAAACGGTCGGGGGAAGTGCCATGATGTCTATTAATAATTACGATGATGAGACGTTCCCCTTGTTGGAGTCCGTGGGAGGCGATATGACGTTCCAGACCGGTTATGTTAGCTGGAATAATTTTTATGGACCGGACAAGATTCTTTATCCGTCGTTGCGAATCGTGGGTGGGGTGTTGGATATACGTCCTAGGACTCCGGACCCTTGGTCGTCAGATCCTTCGGAGTTGAATAATACATTGACGAATTTGGATTTCCTTTCAGAAGTTGAAAGTATTGGAGGATTCCGGATCGAGAATCACGAGGCTTTGGTTTCTTACGAGGGGTTGAAGAAAGCTATCTCAACTTGTCCCTCGTCGAAATGGGCAGTGGAGAATAATGGATATAACCCGACTTACGAGCAATTGACGAAAGAACAACAATGGACCAAGCCGGAATAATTCATGAATAAAAATAAAGGATATGAAAATAAATAATTTAATATATGTGTTGTTGTTCGCCCTCGTATGTTTTATTACCGGTTGCGAGGATGATGACAGTTTGTTCTCGGGAGATGAGAATTATATTACTTCCTTCCGCCTGATAGAAGGAGAACATGTTTATGCCGGTTGTATCGTTGGTGATTCATTGGTTCTTTCCATTCCTGAAAGCGTGTCGCTTGAAAATGTTGAGGTGGAGTTTACTGCGAGCGAGAATGCCACGTTGAGTCCGGATCCGGCTTCGATTGATGATTGGGGGAAGGAACGGACATTTACGGTGACTTCTTATAATCAGGCTTCACGTTCGTATAAATATATTGTGATTCGGACGCTTGTTGCTCAGGCCGGAGATGTTGTGTTGACGACGCCCGAGGAGATTGAAACGTTTGCCGCTCGCGGTATTAATAAGATCGAGGGGAACTTGGTTATCGGAAAACCGCTTGGAACGGTAAAGGAGGATTCTTTGGTTTCTCTTGCTCCGCTTTCTTCTTTGAAAGAGGTTGCCGGAAGAGTTACAATTAATCCCACTTTTGCAGGAGTTTCACTTGATGGGTTGCAAAACTTGGAAAGTGTGGGTGGTTTTACGATGCTCGCTCGTGCTAGCGAGTACGGGGCTTACGGGCTACGGGATTTGAAAGAGATGGTTTTACCTAACTTGAGGAAGGTTGGTTCTGATCTTGTCATTTCTGCCGATACGCTTTATTCGGTAGATTTGAGAGCATTGGAGAGCGTTGGCGGAAGTTTCACGATTGAAACGCGTGATGTCAGGAGCATGGATTTATCCGCTTTACAGGTTATTGCTGGAAAATTCTCTTTCTCCGGGCGTAATGGTAATATGCTTTTTCCCGAACGGTTGGAATTGCCCAAGTTGGGTATGGTCGGGGATAAAGTGGAAATAAATAATCCCATTCGAATGAAGGAGCTTTTGTTTCCCGCTTTGACTTCAGCCGCGGGTATTACTTTGCAACAAACCGGGGTGCTGGAGAAAGTGGATTTCAGTCAGTTGAGAGAGGTGGCGGAGACGTTGACATTGCAATGGACCCATCGGGTGAAAGAATATGACTTGTCACAACTTCAATCGGTAGGAGGCTTCCGGGTATATTATATTGAAGATTTGGAAAAGATTAATTTGCACCAGTTGAGCCGGGTCGGAACAGGAGGATTTACTATTGAGGTGTGTAATAAATTGAATGATTTGGATCTTGCTGCCTTGACAGAGGTGCAGGGAAATTTTGTGTTATCTGCCCCCGCGGATCTGAACGCTTTGAAAGAGGTTGGAGGAAATTTAACCTTTTCGGCGAATACGGAAAATTTTGATGGGTTTAATAGTTTGACTTCGGTAGGGGGAAATTTCGCTTTGAGCGGAACGGCAAAAGAGGTGAATGGTTTCAAAGCTTTGACAACCATCAAGGGGTCAATGACATTGAATAATATGAACAATGTGACATGCGTGAATGGATTTGATGCTCTGAGGTCGATAGGTTCCGGTTTATCCATATCAAACATGGAAAAAGTGGAAGAATTCCCTTTCTTGGCTAATTTGCAGGGAGCGCAGTTCGCACAATGCTCGTTTTCTCGACTTCCGGCATTACAAGGATTGGATATTTCGGTTTTTTCTACTTCTAAATTGATGATTGATAATGTTGGGGCTGATTTTGTTTTGCGGGGGAACTCGGAACTTGATGGAGAAGTTACGTTGAATTCCAGTCGCGGTGTTCGTTTTGACGGCATCGAAAAAGTGCAAACACTTACTGTTACAGGCTTTACACAAAAGGAATCTGCCGTATTTAATTTTACGGGATTGAAACAAGTTGATAAATTGACGGTTAATTTGGGATATGTGACGGAGAATGCTGCAGCCTTGTGTTTCCCTGATTTGGAAGAGGTAACGGGGTTGTTGACTTTGTCGGAAGGTTCTTATGGTAATTTTAAACAAATAGAACCTGTTCAACTTCCGGTTTTGCGAAAGGTTGGGGCATTGACTTATACGGGAGTTATTCCGGTGCTGGAATTACCCGCATTGGAAAGCGTGGAAGGCGAATTCCGTGTTAGCACGAGTTATCAGAATGGTCCGGTTCGGATGTTGGAGGAGATTCGTATGCCTAATTTGAAAAATGTGGGAGGGCTTGTCTTGACGTCGAATGCTTATAGTGCAGATAATTATAACAATCTGATCACTGATCTGAGTTGTTTTAGTGCATTGGAGAGTGCAGGCTATGTTAATATTCAGAAACAGGCCGCTTTAGTCTCTTTCGAGGGCTTGGAAAAAGTAATCAATAAACTTGAAGGAGAGGATTCTTGGACGGTATCTGAGAATGCTTATAATCCGACGTTTGAGCAGGTGAAGGCGGGAGAACTTGTGAAATAAGAGTAGTTTAAGTTTTTTTAGAGAGAGGAGTTTGGTTTTGTGCCGGACTCCTCTCTTCTGTTTTATCCTGAAGCGAACTTTTCTGCGTGTATATGGCTAGTAAGTGATGTAAAATCAATGTATTATTATTTGTGAATAATTGAATTTTTCGTTTCAAAATCCAAATAGTATTTGTTTTTTATA
>ERZ833963.3359-NODE-3359-length-12802-cov-33.772417_pt1 | contig 12802 bp, 17 predicted proteins | sample MGYA00519693_ERZ833963 | MGnify/ENA primary metagenome ERZ833963 (study PRJEB31850, sample SAMEA3708748) | human gut metagenome | biome: human gut; feature: human-associated habitat; material: faeces | place: China | collected 2014 ... | reverse complement strand
GTCGACCGGCGGCTACACCGTAGAGATCTGGCTCACCGGCTACCACTACCCCACCTTGGCAGAGCTGGTGGCGGAGACCCAGGCCGCGCAGGCGGACACGGATGCCCTGGCGGTAGATCAGGAGTACCGCGTCGCCATGCTGGAGCTGGGGCTGACCGACGACACCACCACTGACACCACCACATAAGGAGGTAAAAACTATGTTGTATCGTATCTGTAAACGCCTGATCGAGCGCGGCCAGACCGCTGGCCTTGCGGAAAAAATTGATGTTTTTTACGCCCTCGGCCGCATCACCGAGGCCGAGTACAAAGAACTGACCGAGCTGCTGGAGACCAAGACCGGCGAAAAGAGTGAGGAGTGAGCCTATGGCAATCAAAGAGTATTCCTTGGCCAAAGACGGCGCTAAACAGCTGTCTCCGGCCTTCCGCGTACGGGAGTTCCGGTGCCGGGACGGCAGCGACGCTATCATGATCGACCAGACCCTCGTGGTGCTGCTGCAGGCCATCCGGGAGCACTTCGGCAAGGCGGTCACCATCACCAGCGGCTACCGCACCGGCACCCACAACACTGCCGTCGGCGGCTCCAAATCCAGCCAGCACCTGCTGGGCAAGGCGGCGGATATCCAGGTGGCGGACACCACCGTGGAGGCCGTGGCCGCCTATGCCGAGAGCCTGATGCCGGACTGGGGCGGCGTGGGCCGCTACCCGGTCAAGGCAGGCCGCGCCAAGGGCTGGGTGCATGTGGACACCCGCGCCAAAAAGAGCAGATGGTCGCTGTGAGGGGGTGAGACCAATGCAGCAAGTTTTTGCCTACATCTCTGCCCACTGGATGGAGGGAGCCATCTGGCTGCTGGGCATCGGCTGGGGCTACCTGATCAAAAAGGTCACCGAGTACCGGACCATCAAGGACGGCCTTCTGGCCATCATGCACGACCGGCTCTACCAGTCCTGCACCTACTACATCCAGCAGGGCGGCATCGACACCGCAGGCCTGAAAAACTTGGAGTATCTCTACAAAAGCTATCACGCCCTGGGCGGCAATGGCACGGGCACCGAGCTGTACAACCGCGCCAAGGCCCTGCCCATCCGTGACTGATACACCCACACAAGCCCGGCAACGCCGGGAGAAAGGACAAACCATGAATAACCTGAACAACAAGATCTCCGCCGGTACCATCGCCCGCACCGCCTGCCTGCTGCTGGCCCTGACTAACCAGATCCTCAGCGCCTGCGGCAAGCCCGTGCTGCCCATCGAGAGCGCCACCGTGGAGCAGCTGGTCACCGCTGGCATCACCACCGTGGCAGCGCTGATTGCGTGGTGGAAGAACAACAGCTTCACCACCGCCGCGCTGGAGGCCGACAAGACCTATGACCGGCTGAAGAGCCAGATCAATAAGTAAAAGTGTAACCAAAAGTGTAACCAAAGAATAAAAAGAAGCGTCAATTCTTAACGAATTGACGCTTCTTTTTTGTGGTGGAGGCGATGGGAGTCGAACCCATGTCCGAAAAGAGTTCAGTGTAGGTGTCTCCGGGTGCAGGCGATCTACAACATTCCCGCCGCGCCACGCCGATCGTCAGGCTAGCGCATTGGTAGCTTCATGAGTTCCTGCCGGTCCGCAAAGCTTAAGTCCGTTCAGGTGCTGTGTCTAAAGGACGCCCCGGCCCCACACGACACAAGAGTGGGCGGAACGCGCAGCACTCAGGCTGCGAGCAACTGATAATTGTTGTTGTCAGTTAATTGTTTGGAGGAGTTATAGAGCAGTTCCCCCGCTGCTACCCGCTGCCCAGACCTCGCTCCCCCCGTCGAAACCTTTACGCCCCCATAAAAGTGCACCTTGCGATGCACGAAAAACAGGAAAAGTTCCGCTTCAGGGAAACCGTCTGAAACGATCAATAGTATTTGCCGTTGGATTTCATGGCGCGGTCGATGGAACGCTTGGCGTCACGCTGGGCGGCGTCGGCACGCTTGTCGTAGAGCTTTTTGCCCTTGCAAAGGCCCAGTTCCATTTTTACGCGGCCATGTTTGAAATAGAGCGAAAGCGGCACCAGCGTGTATCCCTGCAGCTTGCACTGCTGGTGCAGCCGCCGGATCTCGTTTTTGTGTGCCAGAAGCCGCCGGACACGCAGAGGGTCCTGGTTGAAGATGTTGCCGTGGTCGTAGGGCGTGATGTGCATGCCCTTGACCAGCAGTTCGCCGTCCTCAATGTCCACCCAGCTGTCCTTCAGGTTGACCCCGCCGGCCCGCAGGCTTTTGACCTCGGTGCCCTTGAGCTCAACGCCGGTCTCCAGCGCTTCCAGAACGAAATACTCGTGGCGCGCTTCGCGGTTGGTGGCGATGGTTTTGGTCGCCGGGCGCTCTTTGGTGGGTGCCATGCTGCGCGCCTCCTTTCTCCGTTCAGTTCGTTGTATTAGTATACCATTTTTTTGTACTTTTGCAAGGGGCATCTTTGAAGAAACTGTAAATTATTGCACTCTGACCGGCCGCGGACCGGTCACCCTTGACCTTCCCCCTTGTGGAAGGTATATTCTAAGGGCAGAGGGGCGCACTGCCCCGGACAAAGGAGGGCGCTTTATGCTCAACATCGAACATCTGACCAAGACCTACGGCGGCAAGGCGGCCGTGCAGGATCTCAGCCTGCACATCCGCCCCGGCGAGATCTGCGCATTCATCGGCCACAACGGCGCGGGCAAGACCACCACACTCAAGTGCTGCTGCGGCATCCAGCAGTTCGACAGCGGCCGCATTACGGTGGACGGCATCTCGGTGCAGGATGACCCGTTGGAATGCAAGCGGCGGCTGGCCTATCTGCCGGACAACCCGGATCTGTACGAATACATGACCGGCATCCAGTACCTGAACTTCATCGCGGATATCTTTGCTGTGGGGGCACGGGAGCGTGCCGAGCGCATCCGGTCCTACGGCGACCAGTTCGACCTCACGCGGGACCTGGCCCAGCCCATCAGCGCATACTCCCACGGCATGAAGCAGAAGCTGGCCATCATCTCGGCCCTGCTCCACGAGCCGAAGCTCATCCTCATGGACGAGCCCTTCGTGGGGCTGGACCCGTTGGCGGCACACCAGCTCAAGACCCTGATGCGCCGCTTCTGCGACGGCGGCGGGGCCATCTTCTTCTCGACTCATGTGCTGGAGGTGGCCGAAAAGCTCTGCGACCGGGTGGCCATCATCCGGGCCGGGCGGCTGGTGCGGGCCGGTTCCATGGACGAGGTGCGCGGCGATGACAGTCTGGAAGAGGTCTTTCTGGAACTGGAAGGCACGGAGGCGCAGGCATGATGATCCGTGCATTGCTCCGCAAGCAGCTGCGGGAGCTGGGCGCGGCCTTTCTCCGCAGCAGCAAGACCGGCAAAGCGCGGTCCCGGGCATCGGCCGTGGGGTATGCGCTGCTGTTTGCCGTGCTGGTGGTGGTGCTCATGCTCTGCTTTGCGGGCATGGCCCTGCCGCTGGCTTCGGTGCTGCTCCCGGCCGGGCTGGACTGGCTGTATTTTGCCTCTATGGGGCTCACGGCGCTGCTGGTGAGCGTGCTGGCCAGCGCCTTTACCAGCTATTCCGGCCTGTTCCAGAGCCGGGACAACGAACTGCTGCTCTCGCTGCCCATCCCGCCGGCGGTCATTTTCGGGGTGCGGGTGAGCACCGTTTATCTGGCCTGCCTGATTTACCTGCTCATGGCGTGGGTCCCGGCGGTGGTGTGTTACGGCCTGCTGGCAGCCCATCCGCTGGCCGGGGTGCTGTGCAGCATCCCCATGGCGTTGGTGCTGGCCGGAGCGGCCTGCATTCTGGCGGTATTGCTGGGCTGGGCCGTGGCGTTGGCCAATGACCGCGCCCGGCACAAAAGTCTGGTCACCGTGGTGTGCTCGCTGGTGTTTTTTGCGCTGTACTATGCGGGCTTCCTGCGGGTGCAGGACATTCTGGACGATCTGCTGGCCGATGCCGCACAGTCGGGTGCGGCGCTTGCCCGTGCAGCCTGGCCGCTGCGGCTGCTGGGCGGCGCGGCGGCAGGGGAGCTCCCGGCGCTGGTCGGCCTCGTGCTGGGCACAGTGCTGTGCTTTGCAGTCTTTTGCAAGCTGCTGGAAAAGCCCTACCTGCGCCGCATGACGGCCCGGAAGGGTACGGCCCGCACGGCATACCATGCGCGAAAAGCACGCCCCGTCAGCCTGCGGCGGGCTCTGCTGCGCCGGGAACTGCTGCATCTGGGGTCCAGCTCGGCCTATATGCTCAACAGCGCCATGGGCACGCTGGGCCTGCTGGTGCTGGGCGGCGTGTCCCTGTGGAAGGCAGACCTCTTTGCCCGGTTTGCGCAGGCCGTGCCGGAAGGAATCCCGGTGCTGGTGTGCTGTGCTGTGTGTGCGGTGTCGGCAGCCAACTTCCTGACCACGCCCTCCGTCTCGCTGGAAGGCCGGACGGTCTGGCTCCTGCAAAGCCTGCCCATCCCGTCCTGGCAGGCCCTGTGTGCCAAGCTGGAACTGCATCTACTGCTGACCGGCGCCCCGGCGGCATTGTGCCTTGTGTGCATGCAGGCGGCGGTGCAGATGCCGCCGGTGTATTTCTGCCTGACCCTGCTGGAAGCGGAACTGTTCGTGCTGCTCAGCGCAGAAATGGGCCTTGCACTGGGGCTTGTGCTGCCCAACCTGCATTGGACGAGTGAGGCCGCGGTGATCAAAATGAGTGGCTGTACCTTGCTGTCCATGGCGGCCAATCTCGTTGCTGTGCTGGTGCTGACCCTTGCGCAGACCAATCTGCTGAAGATCCTTCCGCTTCCGGCGGTCATGGCGGCGGCCCTTGTGCTGCTGGCGGGTGCGGACGGGCTGCTGGGGCACTGGCTGAAAACCAGAGGAGCCAGACGCCTTGCAGAACTTTCCTGAAAAACCATAAAACAAAGCAGCGGCCTGCTCTCCCAAAACGGGGGAACAGGCCGCTGCTGTTTGTGCGGGAGGGGCTTACTGGATGCCGGTGACCTTGTAGTCCTGATCCTCGACGGTCTTCTTCAGCACATCGTCGGAAACTTCGGCGCTCAGGGTGACAACGGCGGTGCCGGCCTCGTGGCTCACCACAGCCTCGGTCACTTCGGGCAGGGCCTCCAGCGCCTTCTTCACACGGGCCTCACAGTGGCCGCACATCATGCCTTCTACATGCAGAGTCTTTTTCATGGTCATATCCTCCTTGATGGTTCTCTCTTTATCCTCAACCGCTGCGGGCTGCGTGAGGGCAGCGGGCAGGGCAGAAGCGTTTTTCAGCGGGTGGTCGTGTTTGGTGCTGTGCAGATCGAACAGATTCAGCCGCAGGGCGTTGCTCACCACGCAGAAGCTGGACAGGCTCATGGCCGCTGCGCCGAACATGGGGTTCAGCGTCAGGCCAAAGGGGATGAACGCACCGGCTGCCAGCGGAATGCCGATGGTGTTGTAGAGGAAGGCCCAGAACAGGTTCTCGTGGATGTTGCGCAGGGTGGCGCGGCTCAAGCGGATGGCGGCGGGCACATCCGAGAGCCTGGAATTCATCAACACCACATCGGCGGCGTCGATGGCCACATCGGTACCGGCGCCAATGGCGATGCCGGTGTCGGCGCGGGTCAAGGCGGGGGCGTCGTTGATGCCGTCACCCACCATGGCTACCTTACCGGCGGCCTGCAGCTGGCGGATCACGGCCTCCTTGCCGTCCGGCAGCACCCCGGCGATCACGGCGTCCACACCGGCCTGCTTGCCGATGGCGTCAGCCGTGCGCTGGTTGTCGCCGGTGAGCATGACCACTTTGATGTCCATGGCCTGCAGCTCCCGGATGGCCCGGGGGCTGTCCTCCTTGATGGTGTCAGCCACCGCGATGACACCCAGCAGACGGCCTGCGCCGCCAAAGAACAGCGGGGTCTTACCCTGCGCCGAGAGCTCGGCTGCTGCCTGTGCCAGCTCGGCCGGGACGGTGACCTTGGTGCCGGTAAAGGCTGCATTGCCGCCAAAGATCTCCTTGCCGTCCAGCTTGGCGCTCAGGCCGTTGCCGGGCAGGGCCGCAAAGTCGGTCACCTCCAGGGCGTCCAGCTGCTGTGCCCCGGCATAAGCCAGCACAGCGCGGGCCAGCGGATGCTCGCTCTTGCATTCCAGCGCGGCGGCCAGGGTCAGCAGTTCGGTCTCGGTCACGCCGTCGGCGGGCAGGATGTCGGTGACCTTCGGCTCACCGCTGGTGATGGTGCCGGTCTTGTCCAGCGCCACGATCTGGGTGCGGCCGGCAGCTTCCAGCGAAGCGGCAGTCTTGAACAGGATGCCGTTTTTGGCGCCCATGCCGTTGCCCACCATGATGGCCACCGGCGTGGCAAGGCCCAGAGCACAGGGGCAGCTGATGACCAGCACCGAGATGCCGCGGGCCAGCGCATAGCCCAGCTCACGGCCCAGAAGCAGCCAGACCACGGTGGTGACCACTGCAATGCTGATGACCGCCGGCACAAAGAAGCCGGACACGGTGTCGGCTACCTTGGCGATGGGAGCCTTGGTGGCGGCGGCATCGCTCACCATCCGGATGATCTGGGCCAGGGTGGTGTCCTCGCCCACGCGGGTAGCTTCGCACCGCAGAAAGCCGGACTGGTTGGCCGTGGCGGCGCTCACCTTGTCCCCGGCGGCCTTGTCCACCGGGATGCTCTCGCCGGTCAGGGCGCTTTCGTTCACGGCGCTGCTGCCTTCCAGCACGACGCCGTCCACCGGGATGTTCTCACCGGGGCGCACCACAAAGATGTCGCCCTTCTGTACCTGCTCGATGGGGACGGTCACCTCGGCACCGTCCCGCAGCAGGGTGGCCGTTTTGGGGGTCAGCTTCATCAGGCTCTTCAGTGCATCGGTGGTCTTGCCCTTGGAGCGGGCCTCCAGCATCTTGCCCACCGTGATCAGGGTCAGGATCATGGCCGCCGACTCAAAGTAGAACTCCATCATATAGTGCATGACCAGCTCGTCGTTGCCGTCCACCTGTGCGCGGGTCATGGCAAACAGGGCGTAGGTGCTCCACACAAAGCTGGCCATGGAGCCCATGGCCACCAGCGTGTCCATGTTGGGGGAGCCGTGGATCAACCCCTTGAAGCCATTGATGAAGAACTTCTGGTTGATCACCATCACGATGCCGGCCAGCAGCAGCTGGACAAGGCCCATGGCAACATGGTTGCCGTCAAACCAGTGGGGCAGGGGCCAGCCCCACATCATGTGGCCCATGGAAAAGTACATCAGTACCAGCAGAAAGCCCAGCGAAGCGATCAGCCGCCGCTTGAGCTTGGGCGTCTCGTGGTCGGCCAGCGCGTCCAGGTCGGCGCTGGAGGAGCTGGCGGCGGCAGCACCGGCCGCCTTGGGGCTGGCACCGTAACCGGCTTCCTGCACGGCCTGAATGATCGCCGCGCTGGATGCGGTGCCCTCTACGCCCATGGAGTTGGTCAGCAGGCTCACCGAACAGCTGGTCACACCCGGTACCTTTTTTACGGCCTTTTCCACCCGGGCAGAGCAGGCCGCGCAGCTCATACCCGTTACATTGTATTGTTCCATCGTATTCACTCCTGATAAGTCCAGTATGTCCGCCGCAGGGTCACTTCATGAGCCGGGGCAGCAGCCTGATCAGCTCGTTCAGCTTTTCGTCGCTGCCGGCACGCAGGTCATCGGCCACACAGGTGCTCATGTGCTGGGCCAGCAGCTCCTTGGCAAAGCTGTTCAGCGCCGAGTTCACGGCGGCCACCTGTACCAGAATGTCCACACAGTAGGCATCCTTTTCCAGCATGCCGCGCACGCCGCGTACCTGGCCTTCGATGCGGCTCAGCCGGTTGACCAGTGCTTTGTATTCCTCCGGGCTGCGGTCCTTGTGGCGGCAACAGGAGGGGACAGCGTCCGGTACATCGGCGGGGAAAACCGCGTCCGCCGCAGGCTCTTCGGTGCTGCAGCAACAGCAGGGCTTCTTTTCGGTGGATTCCATGATGCAGGCTCCTTTCGTAAACCCCTTGGGGGTATCTTTTGCTTCCAGCAGGAGTATACCACACCATATCCGACAAATCAAGTAGGAATTTGAAATAAAAGAAAAAAGAGGGAAAACCCGCAGGCTTTCCCTCACACAGAACCGTGACGAACTTACTTTTCCAGAATGCGCGGAGCAAACAGGCTCCACATCTTGCCCCACCAGTACCAGTCGTGGGACACATCACCGCCCCACAGTTCCAGATGGGCGGGCAGGCCCTGGGCCTTCAGCACATCGGCCAGTGCCTGGGTGTCGGCCTTGGCGTCATCCTCGTAGGCACCCTGACCGGCGCAGAGGATGAGACTGTTTTCCTCGGCCTTGACCAGTGCCAGCTTGTTGGCGATGCCGTTCTCCTGCAGGTACAGCAGGGGAGAACAGCGCAGCACCAGATCGTCGTTCTCGGCACCCCAGAAGCGGCTCAGGTCGTAGATGCCGCCCATGCCCACGGCACCGGCAAACAGGTTGGGGCGGCGCAGACGGCAGTTCACGGCCTGATAAGCGCCCAGATCCACACCAGCGCACCAGATCTTGGTGCCCTTCTCGGCCTTGTTCAGGGTCAGGATGCGGGGAGCCAGCTCGGCAGTCAGGTAAACAAAATACTTCTCCTGTGCCTCGGCCCGGCGGCGCAGCGGCAGATCCCCGTTCAGCACACCTTCGCCGTCCACGCTGTCGGCGCAGAACAGCTGGATCTTGCCCTCGTTCAGCAGCTGGGCAATGGCGTCCGGCATGCCGTTGTTCTCCCAGTCGAAAAAGCGGCCGCCGCGGGCGGGCAGAGCCAGCACCGGCACACCGGCGCTGCCATATACCTTAAACTCCATCTCGCGGTTCAGCACACTGCTCCACTCTTTGTAATAGGTACCCTGCATCATAATCAATCAAGCACTCCTTTTTTATCATGATCCGGCCCCGGCGCACAGTCGCTGCACGTCCAGCCGGCAGTAGCGTTTCAGGATAAATCAGACAAACTGGTTGCGCTGTGCGTCGTACTCGTAGCCGACGGCACGCAGCTTTGCACACAGATCAGTCTTGTCGGCGTCCAGATCTTCGCACAAAGCATCGAGGTTTTTGAAATAATCCCGGAGTTTGAGGTTCACCACGCTCAGCAGCATGATGGGATCGGTGGGAAGAGCCATGCGTTCATCTCCTTTAAGGCAACAAAAAAAGCCGGCCACTCGACAAAGTGACCGGCCACATACACCAAATTAGACAGCGCGGGTAACTTTGCCAGCGCGCAGGCAACGGGAGCATGCGTAGACATACTTGGGGGAGCCATCCACGACCGCCTTGACACGACGGACATTCGGCTTCCAGGTACGGTTGGAACGGCGATGAGAGTGGGAAACCTTGATACCAAAGGTAACACCCTTGCCGCAGCATTCACACTTAGCCATGGTACTTGCACCTCCTAGAGTGAAGTAAGGAATCAAAATAATCAGCTTGACTATTTTACCAGAGACGCGGGCAAAATGCAAGCCTTTTTTCAAAATTTCCGTCATCTTTTTCCAATCTTTTGCAGCAAGGGTTGCTCAACCGGCCAAAAGATAGTATTATAATAAAAAATGTTGTTTTTCAGGAGATGCTTATGACACGGGCAACCTATTATCTCGTCCGCGCACTGGTGGCACTGGTGGCCATCCCGTTCCATGAAGCCGGCCATGCGCTGGCTGCCTGGCTGCTGGGGGACCCCACCGCCAAACGCGAAGGCCGCCTTTCGCTGAATCCGTTTGCTCATTTTGACCTGCTGGGCACGTTGTGCATGGTATTTGCGGGCGTGGGCTGGGCAAAGCCGGTCTCCACCAACCCCCGCAACTTCAAAAACCCCAAGTGGGGCATGGCCCTCACCGCATTGGCGGGCCCGGTGGCCAACATTGTGCTGGCCTATCTTGCCATGGTGCTGTGGAAGGTACTGTACTATTGGGCCCCGGTAAACCAGGCCACTTATTACCTGGCCTACTTCCTCCAGTATATGGTGCTGATGAACGTGAGCCTGGCGGTGTTCAACTTCATCCCGGTGCCGCCGCTGGACGGCAGCCGCATCCTGCTGGTGGCGCTGCCCCAGCGGGCGTACTTCGGCCTGATGAAGTACGAGCGCTATATCATGATCGCGCTGCTGGCGGCGGTGTGGATGGGCCTGCTGGATGCCCCGCTGTATTACCTGAACAATGCTGTGTGGGATCTGCTGAGTGCGGGCACCGGTTACATTGACCGGATCGCCTATTCGGTCTACTACACAGCAGCCGGGACGGTGGTCTGAGCGATGGCAGAGGAACTGACCTTCCATCTGGAAGATTTTGACGGCCCGCTGGAATTATTGCTGGCTCTTGTGGCCAAACATAAGATGGACCTGCACAACATCCCCATTCTGGAACTGATCGACCAGTACACCCGCACGGTGGAACAGGCCGACCCGGACCCGGAGACCGCCAGCGCCTTTATCGAGATGGCGGCCCATCTGGTGGAGATGAAGAGCTATCTGCTGCTGCCCCGCAGCGAAGAGGGTGAGCGGATGAAGCAGGAATTCACCGGCCAGCTCATCGAGTACGACCAGTGCCGCCGTATGGCCGCGCTGCTGCGGGCAAAAGGGGAGCAGGCACCGGTATTCGTGCGGCAGCCGATGGAGATGGAGTGGGACAACACCTACACCCTGCACCATGCACCCCAAATTTTGGCCGACTACTGGAACGCCCTTGCCGGGCGCACCCGCCTGCGCCGGGAGCCCACCCAGCAGCAGTTTGAGCCGCTGGTCACGGCCCCCATGGTGTCGGTGACCAGCCGGGTGGTGTATATCCTGCGCAGCCTTATCAGCGGGGCGGCGGCCCGCATGGGCCAGCTGTTCTCGCCCCGGCAGAGCCGCAGCACCAACGTGGCCACCTTTCTGGCCCTGCTGGAGCTGGTGCGCGGCGGCCGCGTCACCCTGGGGGAGAACGGGGAGCTGACCATGCAGCGCACCCGGATAAAGGAGAAAAAATGAACCAGAAACAGATTCGTGCCGCAGTGGAGGCCATGCTGTTTGCCTGCGGGGAGCCCATCGGCTCCGACAAGCTGGCGCAGGCCGTGCAGCTGCCCCAGACCAGCGTGGAAAACGCGCTGGAAGAGCTGCGCACCCGCTACACCCGGGAGGACAGCGGCCTGTGCCTGCTGCACCTGAACACCCGCTGGCAGCTGGCCACCAAGACCGAGTGGGCCGATTGCGTGCGCCGTGTGCTGGACAGCCGCCGCGCCGTGCCACTGGGCCCTGCCGCCATGGAGACCCTGACCGTGATCGCCTACAATCAGCCGGTGTCCCGCGCTTTCATCGAGCAGGTGCGCGGGGTGGACTCCTCGTCCAGCGTGTCCGGCCTGCTGGAAAAGGGCCTGATTGAGGAAGCGGGCCGTCTGGACCTGCCGGGCCGCCCGGTGAGCTTCCGCACCACCGACACCTTTTTAAGAGTATTCGGCCTGTCCAGTCTGGCGGACCTGCCGCCGGTGCATCAGCCGGAAGCCCCGGCAGAAAGCGAGGGATGACCCATGACCACCGTTCTTGCCGCTGTGGGCGGGGTGCTGCTGTTCCTGCTGAAGGTCCTTGGCATCCTGCTGCTGGTGGTGCTGGCTCTAATGGTACTGTTGCTGCTCATCCCGTTCTGTGCGGATGTCAGCTGGGAGCAGGACACCCTGACTGTAAAGGCCGGGGCACTGGGCATCACCTTCCCGGTGTTCCAGTACCCGAAGCCGGAGCCGACGGAGGAGAGCAAGCGCAAAAAGAAGCCGAAAAAGGCAAAAGCGGCAAAGAAGCCTGCCAAGGAGAAAAAGTCCGCAGAGCCGCGCAAAAAGGCAAAACTGACCCTGAACATCCTGTGTACCATCCTGCGTGGGGCCGGGACGCTGATCCGGGCTGTATTCGGCGCGCTGCGCATCACCCACATCCGGGTGTGCCTTGGCGTGCGCGGGGAGGACCCTGCTGCAGCGGCCCGCAATTACGGCAAGCTGCAGGCATGGCTATACCCGGTGCTGGGTGTGCTTGACCGCTTCATTTACCTGCAGTTTGACGAACTGCGCATCGTGCCGGACTTTGGCAGCGCCGAACCCACCGTAGAGGACCGTGTGTCCTTGCGCATTTCGGCAAGGGCGCTGTTTATCGTCGTCGCAGCGGTGCGTGTGCTGGCGGAGTTCTGGCGCGAAAAGGTGCTGGACGTTTTCCTGTAACTGTGGTACACTGAATAAAATTGTGTGACTAGTGTGACGGAGCCTGACCGTCTGCGATCTCCCGGTAAAACTCCGGGGACACAGGCCTGACAAAAACGATCAAAGGAGATTTGCATTATGGCTGAGCATCCGATTCAGGGCATTATGAACGTTACCATGGACAAGATCCACGAGATGGTGGACGCCAATACCATCATCGGCAAGGCTATCACCACCGAGGACGGCACCACCATTCTGCCAGTGTCCAAGGTGAGCTTTGGTTTTGCCTCCGGCGGCACCGACTTTGACGGCAAGAATGCCGCCAACAAGGACCTGTTCGGCGGCGGCTCCGGCGCGGGCGTCAACATCCAGCCGGTGGCATTTCTGGTGATCAAGGACGGCTGCGTGCGCACCATCCAGCTGACGGACGGCTCCAATAGTGTTGACCGTGCTCTGGCCATGCTGCCGGAGCTGGTGGAAAAGGTGTCTGCACTGGTCAGCAAAAAGGGTGAAAAGCCCGCAGACGAGGCACCCAAGGCAGAGTAAGCCTTGACAGGAACCCTCTGACTAGGCGGTATGCCGGTAGCTTTCTCCTCGGACACGAATCGGGCCATTCCATCGCCCGCCCTACTGCCTGCGGCAGCAGGGTCCCACCCCAGC
>ERZ833963.3356-NODE-3356-length-12812-cov-10.317865_pt1 | contig 12812 bp, 20 predicted proteins | sample MGYA00519693_ERZ833963 | MGnify/ENA primary metagenome ERZ833963 (study PRJEB31850, sample SAMEA3708748) | human gut metagenome | biome: human gut; feature: human-associated habitat; material: faeces | place: China | collected 2014 ... | reverse complement strand
GCGTCCATTGAGCAGCAGACGGGGGTGAGGATCGAAGTCCTCCGGGGCGGGCAGCCTGATTTGCCCAAGTCTTTCTCTGTTCATGATAGAACCTCCTCGTATAATAAATACAAAAAAGAAAGCTGTTTTTTTGCAGCCAACAGAAAAATACAGGTCCCGTAAAAAGGAGAGAAGAAAGCTACCGAAAAACGGGACTGCTATCAGAAAGGTATCAATTGTGCAGTAGCAAATCAAAAGGGAGGCGTCGGCAAAACAACCACATCCCAGACATTGGCTGCAGGACTGGCAGCGAAAGGGTACAGGGTCCTGGGGATTGACCTCAATCCGCAGGGAAATTTCTCTACGGCCTGCGGAGCAGAGAACTATAATACCCAGACGTTTATGAGGTTATGAAGCGGGCGGTCAGCATTCAGGATGCCATTCAGCATACGAAGGGCGGCTATGACGTTGTTCCGGCAAATATCATGTTGGCCGGAGCTGAGCAGGAACTGTCCCAGACCGGCAAGGAACACCGGCTGAAGGAGGCCGTGGCGCCGGTCGCAGCTAACTACAATTTCATCGTGATTGACACGCCGCCTTCCCTTGGGGTGCTGACGGTGAACGCCTTTACCTGTGCCACCGATATTCTGATTCCGACAACGGCAGGAATTTTTGCGACCGACGGGATCTCCCAACTAAACGAGACCGTCACCAGCGTTCAGAAGTATTGCAATCCGGCTGTCAAAGTGAGAGGCATTTTGTTTACGAGATTTAATCCGCGGGCGAATATCAGCCGGCAGATGAAGGAACTGGCGGAGCAGCTTGGCGAATACATTTCTGCGCCGATCTACAAGACATACATTCGATCTGCTGTAGTGGTGGAGGAGGCCCAGGCGAACAGTCAGGACATTTTTGACTATGCCAACAAGTCTACGGTGGCAGAAGACTATAAAGCATTTATTGACGAATTTTTGAAAGGGGTAAATGAATAATGGCAGAGAAAGCAAAGTTTGATCGGGAGGCTGCGTTTAAGTCTATCATCGGAGCGGGACGCCAGAGCGAGAATGCTGTTGTTACTGAAGAAAAAAATGCAAAGGAAAATAGTGACCGGGTGCAGCGGGCCTATTATCTGGATCGGGATCTGGATAAAGGGCACTGGAGGCAGGAAAGAATCTGACGGAATCGGTCAATGACGCTTTGCGAGTGGGATTGACAAAATATCTGTAAAAATACGAGAAAAATTGAAAAGGCAACCTACGATTGCCTTGATGTAAACCGCAAGCGGTTTACATTTAATGAGCTTTCGCTTACTTTGGAGGTACAAAGATGAAGTTAGAAGAAAAGTTGGTTTCTCTGCGAAAAGCAAAAGGGTTGTCCCAAATGAAGCTGGCAGAGATGATGAATGTGTCCCGGCCGGCCATCTCACGATGGGAGGTTGGGGCTGCAGTTCCATCTACTGATAATCTGAAGTATTTGGGGCGCTTATATGATGTGCCTTAGAATACTTGCTTCATGACGATGCTCCAGAGCCGAGAGACAATGTTACTGCAGATCCTGCGGGAGCGTCTGTGGTGCAGAGAAAGACATTCCGGCGAAAATTTTTGATAGTCATTGTATCACTTTTGGTAAAGATGAGCGTGATTACCTGTATCTACGTCTATCAGAATAAGGAAGAAGTTGTACCGATAGATGAGCTTACAGATGATGCTAATTGGGAAAGTTCTGAAGCGGATGAATTTTCTCTGGATTGCTAATTTTTAAGAGAAAGGAGGTGAATCGGATGAGAAAACGTGTTTCTATGGCCGTGGTTTGTGTTTTTTTGATTAGCGTGCTTTGCATCAATGCTGAAGCCACAGGAACGACGAAGGTTTCCCTTGATGATTTTGAGAAGCAGCAAGAAATGAGCGTGCGGGCAACAGGATCTTTTAATATGAGTGTTGCGCCATAGGGAAAAAGTGAGGCGAATAAGGCACTCCCGTTAGTTGCTGGAGAAACGGTGAATATTTCTGCGGTGTATGCGCCGGAAAACTCAAGTATGGATTTCGGCTTGGTAGATCCTGAAGGTGTTTTTCATTATTTCACTGTAACGGGCGGTAGCATTGATAAGACGATCCGGGTTAGTGAGAGTGGTAACTACAAATTTGCGATTAGGAATAATTCTGGCGTGACAGTTAAGGTTTCTGGAATTATTAACTATTAGTAGAACAAACACATATAAGTGATTCTTCAAAGGGGGCAGATCACATAAAGAATTCGAAAAATGCAAAGGGACACCTTTCTCTGATAATTGCGGTTCTTATGGGGATTTTGGCGATTTGCTTAGTAGTAATACCCTCCAAAGAAGAACTGCTTTCGGAAGGGATAAAGAAAGCTGTTTCGAATGATTTGGTTGATATATCAATTCCTCCGGCAAAGATAACTGGAGAGGAAGGGAAAAGGAAGATTTTGTATACTGTGATAGTAGACAACAAATCTGAATATCTCATGCGGGATTTGAAAGTTTATATCAGACCAGAAGAAATGGTTAGGCAGAATCTTTTGCCCTATGAGAATGAAGAATATCTTATGTTTGAATGCGACTTATCCCCGTATTCTCAGGCAATAGAGGACACAAGGCTGCAATTCAGTGCAGAAGGAACGGCGACTTTTATGTTAGATGATGATTACATAGCACATAAAGAATTATCATCAGTAGGAGCGATTGAGAACGATCATAATGTGACGCTAAGGCTGGAATGGGAAAATGGAGAGGTTGTTTATGAGTGTCCGGTTGCAGTAAAGTATGAGCCCCCAATAGTAAGATCATAAGCCAGACCGAATGAATGAAAGGAGTACCTATGAGAAAAAGATTGCTTGCTTTAGGATTATTTTTGGTCCTGTGCATGACGATGGCAGCGCCCGCGTTTGCCAAAGAGACTGAAATCGTTGCGGAATCCGAGTATACATTCATTGACAGTGACGGAAAAGAAAATACGTTGGTTCTGAATGCTTATGAAGACGGAACGATTATTACTAATTATTATATCGACGGAACGTGGTTTAGCAAGACAGAGGGTAGTTATGATGAGACCACGGAAGCAGTTAATATTGTCCGTCAAACAGCAGTACGCTCTGTTGAGCGTATGGCGGTTCAGATTGATGATATCGTGAGCACACAGCCGTCAATTTCAACGGCGAATATTCAGATTGAAAATGCCGTGAGCGCACAGGCGACAAATTCTTATACATACGAGGGGAGAATTTATTACAATCCGGCCTACAATCTTGGTACAGGCGGATATGATTATTACAATCTGGCTATTTATGCAAGTTTCAATCGTGAAGATTGGGATTATCAGACATTTAATGCACTTGCAGGATACACTGTGGATGCATTGGTTACGCTGCTTGCATCTGCCCTCACCGTGTTTTATCCGCCTCTGACAGCAGTTGCATCTGGGTTGTTTGGTGCGATGGCTATTTCTGTGGGGGCAACTATCACGAGCGGTGTTTTGAAGAGTGGTTTTGTAGGAAACTACTATGTACACGAGACATTTTATGATGTGAAGGCTATCGACAATGAATTGAGTCGTACACAGTATTTTCAGGGATCTAAATATCGTGTTTTGCTCCCAGGAAATGAGTGGACCTCTGATGATTACAGACGAAGCTTTTACTATTGGTATGATGATGGGATTGCAACGGTGTTATATGAAAATTTCTGGGCAGTGGGATCCTGTCCGGGTGTTGACTATTATTACAAAGCATGAATTGAAATTACGCAAGGCACCATGCGCACGACAAAAACTTTCGAAGTTACCGTAGGTGCCTATGGGAATGCAAATGCAAATGCAAATGCCAAGGATTCCTTTTCAATGGAGGCTGGAGAAACAGTGCGTATCAGAGGGATATATTCTCCGGAGGACGCAAGTATGGACTTTGGCCTGATTGATTCGGCAGGTGTTTTCCATTACGTCAATGTAAAAGACGGGAGCATCGACCAGACGTTCAAAATTTCCGAGTCTGTACTTATCGACTTGGAATTAGGAACAATTCTGGGAAGACCGTAACAGTTTCCGGATTTGTGCGATATTAAAAGTGGAACTGATTTGAAATGAGGGTAACTAATATTTTTAAAAGAACTATGCCATTTTTCTATTAAGGGGGCAATTTTTTGAAGGAGGAGAGTAGAAGATTTTTTTCCATTTGGAATCGCGACCTATATCTGATCATGGTAGCAGCTATTTTCGTCTATACAAATTACATTGAGACAGACTATCTTCGAGGATCACAGAAACTAATAAATAGATATGTTATTCTTGCAAATGAACCGATTTGCCTATTTCTTTGGATGACATATTTGGCACTTACAATTTTCTACTATTGCGATAGGTTAAAAGGCTCTAAAAGAATTGTGTGGTGTAGTTTACTTATATTAGTGGCTGGTTTTATATGGGGTGGCGATTTTTCACTAAGTAGATCATCTTTTCATGAAAATCATTCTGTCTGCTGTGTTGTTTTAGCAATTGTTTATGCAGTAGTATTGGACATTGTAAGAAAAAGGAGGAATGAAAAATGAAGAAAAAGTTATTTGCTGCCGTATGTACATGCTTTTTGGTTGTGAGCATGGTGGTACCTGTAGTTGCCATCGAGCCGACCGCATCTGATGTAGAGACAATTACACCAAAGGGAGCCCTAATTATCTCCGATCCAGAAACAGGGGAACAGTGGAATTGGGATTTACAAGCAGAAGATATTTCTGTAAAGCGAAACAGTAGGGCGGCTGATGGAAATTCGATTAAAGAGGCGGCAGTCAATGTTGACGTAGGAGAATATTTACGTCGCACGATGACTATCCCGGTTGATGGCGAAGAAACTATACGCTATGAGGTTCCGATAACGGTAGGCCTGAGATATTCTGTAGATGAAAAAAAGAATGCCGTATCAATTTACAGAGCGTTTGGATCAGCACCAGAAACAGGAATGTATTATGCTATAAATAAGGTATTTTATTATTCAAATTATTTTGTTTTTGGAACCATGAAACAATATCCAACAACTGATTCATGGTCATATACAACAGATTCAACACCTGGGACGTATAATGGGACATTTTGCCCACATGCGTTGTTAGATTGTAGAATTACGGTCAGAGGAATGGAATCAAGTTATCGCGATGTATCGGTTATCTTTGAACTTGATTTTGTTTGAACTCTTTATGACGCTGAAAAAAGTGGAGCGGCTTTGCCGCTCCACTTTTTTATAACGGTTTACCCGTTTGCGCTTGTGCCAGTTACGTATGGTAAGATGTTCTTGGATAGAAAAGGCTGTGGTAGTAGATGCTGAGTAACCGTCAAAGCTAAAGGCGTATAATAATCGTGGCGGCTTCTTCAAGTTATCGAAACTGCGCCATATCATTTTGCTTGTCCATTTATATTTCCTCCTGCAAAAAAATAAGCCGGAGCGAACTTGATCGCTTCGGCAGGTAAACGTATGATGGGCAAAACGCCCTTTTTGAATCTGGAATGCATCAATACTAAGATTGGATATATTTCCGGATGGTGAAGACCGAGGCACGCTTGAAGAAGTGTTGCAATTTTGAACATTAGTCGTTATATATAATGCATGGTAGGTTGGCACATCATTTCTAGAGAAGGCAACAGTGTTGATATGGAATTGTAGGAAGATACAATATACGTCATATACAACGCTATGGGAGATTCAGTGAGGGTTTTACGAGACGGGAGAATCGAAGTGGGGTTCAGTGAAGATGGCATGCTAACCGCTTTATTTGAGGAGGGCAACCAAAATAAAAACAAGTGTTCTGTTAAGAATGCTGCACTGGTTGGCTATCATCAAAAACTCTGCGGAGGAAGTTACTTATGTGGGATACGGAATTGTTGATTTAGCGGGGTTTGCTGGTACAACATAGGTAGTATAAGCGGATAAAATAATTCAAAAAAGGAGAACATTGAATATGCAATTTTTCAAGAAGAATCAAAAGCGGATTGTGATATTTTTCCTATTTGCAGTACTACTGGTAGGTGTACGACTGACGATTGGTAAGTTACAGGAAACGATTGATAACTCGCCAGAGGCGAATGTCAGGATAACATCTACGGGAATTGATGTAGAAAATCATCAACTTCTTCTAGATGCCGCTGTACCCCTAAAAGGCTGGAAGAAGCCTGCTCTGCTTCTTGAAACGGAGGATACCTCTACGGAAATTTCCTTAACGGAGACAAAAAGCGGTTTATTCATCGGCTCTTTTAGGGTGCCCTTGGATCAGCCAAACAGCTTTCAGCTCTACCTGACGGATGAGGGTACTGTTCAAAAGCGCCTTCGTGATTGCGACAATGCAATAACACTGCTTCCGGTGCATTTTAGAAAATATAATCTTTTGACCCCAAAGTTTGAAGCGGGAAATCTCAGGAACGGAGTTATTACCAGCGAAGTGAGTGATATTTGTTTAGAGGGCGACGAAGATGGTAGCTGTACCGTAGAACTACGTGTGTACTGCAATGGCATTTTGACCAAGGTAGCGCCTGCTACACGGGATGCAGAAAGCGGCCTCTATTGTTCGGAGCGTATAGAAGTGCCGTGTAGACGGGGAGACGCCCTATGGTTGACCATTGCCTATCAGGATACTCAAAATATCGAATGCGAAGTTACTCTTGGACGCTGGGAGATTACCGACAATGGTGATGTCCAGCGTAAGCCTGAGCTGGCGCAAGATATTTACCCAACTTTGACTTGGCCGGAGGAAAATAACAAAACGGCGTAGCTGTAATGAATCTTTCTCATCTGGCGTTCGAAAAGCAATAGCCAGTAAAATTTTAATAATGAGAAAGATTTTATATGCAGCATCAACGATGGTTCAAAACAGTATTCCATTAGCAACGATTGCAGCAATCCTTGGGCATGCAGGAACAAGGACTACCGATATCTATGGCAACACCGCAGGACCTTTCCGAGAACGGAGAGGTCCTGCGGTTTGGCTTTTCGCCCTGTGAGTTACTTTTTCTCCAAAATATTTGTCTCGCAAATCTCATATCCATCTATTTCCCCAGAGTCATCATATTGAAAAACGATTTGCGCTGTAACTTCCAGAAAATCATCCAAATATATCGCTGCGTTTGAAGCATCCGTATAGAGTGTCGGCTTAAAATGTACAAAGAGCTGTTCCCCCTGTAAGCTAAACGAAAGAAAATTCCCGCAGAAATATCCTGTTGGGATGATCCGTTCGCCAGGCTCTGCTCCAACCGCACTCAAGCGATATGATTTAGGATCTGATCCTCCTGCCGAAACTGTGACAGCATCCATATCCGCATCATACACGACTTGAATCGTATCGTTCAGCCTGTCACTCAGCTCATCTATATTTAAGTAATATGGCTCAATTTGAAAATCTTCAAGTTGAAATAGAATCAGTTCGGAGACTGAAAATCCCGTTCCAAATCCGGTATGGCAGATACAGAAAATAGTTTTTCCATCAGCGCTTAATATGAAATCCGGCGGGATTCCGTGATTGCTCTCATAAAAATATGGAAAGGAATCAATATGCGGCGTGTCCCCAACATCAAATATTAATCCGTACCCCGGTTCCTCCACATCATTATATCCCCAAATATAAATGTCCTGTTCGGGAAATTCCTGGAGCAGTGTCAAATCGGATTTCGGATCTGTTATGATCGCTGTATCTTGGCCTGTTGAGTCTTCTCTTATATTTGGAATTGCCGCAGTTTCCATATAGGATTCAAACCGAGCAGCAAACGTTTTTGAGCGTTCAAGCATTGACCCGCTCGCATACATCTCACGAACCAACAGGGGCTGTAATGTGTTTTCTCCAAAAGGTTTGCTTCTCTTTGATAAAAGGGAGCCTGTGACAATTAAAATTAATACAATTCCCAGCACATACAGTTTCTGCTTTTTACTACATACTTCCATTATTTTTCTCCTAAAGAGTATATATAGGTTTACACAAATTCAGATTTTCCCTTCCTTAATTAATGTGTGGCCACACAATTAAAATTTTAAGGAGGAAAATATGGCTAATACTGATTATACTTATGATGAAGTTCTTGCTGGAAAGGGACAGTTTAAAAAAGACACTTCTCATGTGAGCATGAGTGTAAAACGTATGCAAATGAAACTGTACAGACTACAGTATATATAAACAATCTTGTAAATGAAATGTTACAACATGCGCACTCCTTACATAATCAAATAGTTTACAACCTATTCACAAAATACCACCCATTTTTTGGTATTTATAAGTACAGTAGGAATACTCCTATTCCCCTGCACATTGACTCTGTCAAATAAAGGGGGTGAATAAGTAAATACAGTCATGCAATAATTTGTAAACCAAAGGACAGCAGCAACGACATTTTAACGAGCAGAAATGGAGGAATATATTCATGAAAAAGGTCCTGGCAATCCTTATCGCCAGCTTAACTATCCTGACTCAAACGTCTTTTGCATTTGAAGCCTCAGAGTTTGAATCAATTACGCCCTCTCCCGTAGATATCGTCGAGGCAATAGACGAAAAATACAATTACCCGGTTCTTCCTGGCACAGATGAATGGATAGCAGTGGGAGATACAAGGACCAGACATGATGCCTGCGAGATTCCTGTAGAAATCCTGAATAAACTAACCACAAAAGCACTTTTGCTGACCGCTCTCGACTATCCCTTCAATACCGATATATCCGCATTTGAAGATGCTCAATCAGGATTTGATTACATTGTAAAGCACAGCAATGCCTGGTCAGCTTTGATTTGTAGAGAAGATATTGAAGAAACAATTTTTTCTTTGCTCGATTCTGATGATTTCGATAATGAACAAACGACCTATATTGAGCTTTTGCTCAAGCATTCTGCGGTATATCCCTTACTGTCAGACGAAGCAAAGTCTTTTTTGACGAACAACGAAACATTGTCCTTGTATAATCCGCCCGATGGTGCATATCTCGTAAGTGAAACCGTAAAAAGCAAGACCATCTATACCCCCAAAGAGAATCGTCCTGTAAAAATGTCTACCTCACGTTATGAATGGTTGGCAAGCACAGTAAAGCAGCTAGACGAAGATTATATAGATGATTACCCATCCGCATATTATATTGGGCCAAGCACTATGAGATATAATTGCTTTTCTTATGCATTCTATCTGCAATCTACTACTAACCAATATATCCTGTCAAATCCTGTATCTAATTTCTGGGAAGATGGAAGTTATGTACAAGTATCCTCCCCTAAAACTGGAGATATAGCACTATATTGGGACGACGACTTGGATGCTTATCGACATGCTGGCATAGTAACGGCCACAAAACCAGAAGTCTGGGTATGTTCAAAATGGGGTAACACTCCCCTAATGGAGCACCCTGTTATGGAGTGCCCATATTCGTATATGACAGTGCATTACTATCGTTTGTATACAGAATTATGAGGAAGCTTACAGTTGCTTTACTGTCCGTCGTTATTGCTTTCCTTATTGTAGTCCAATATGTCAAAACACCAACAGCTATTCAAGAGTCTCAATATGATGGCATCCCGTGGGAAACGCTTTCGTATTCCGAACCTTCTGGAATATTGATTTTTTCTAGCACAGATTCCATCCCATGGGAAATAACGGACGAAAAAACCTTGAATTGGTTTTATGAGAATTTCAACAATTTAGAAATATCATATAAAGAAGAACCAACCTCTGACGAAAACGATGCATTCCGGAATGATAAAGCACTATATGTGTTAATCGAATGCAAAGACGCAGGTCTATCTTTGATGGTAAATACAGATAAAAAGCTGTTGTTAGTTTCAGAAAATACCACGATGTCCTCTGAAAACATTAAATCTCCGCCCGCGGGTATATATTCCGTTCAATCAGAATTTGATTTTGATAGTTTTTGGAATGCTTATCGAAAACAGCGGGTTCCCGAATCTACTTAACCGATTTATCTGATATTTTCCCAAATAGTTCCCTCTGTCCGATATGGACAGAGGAAACTATTTTTTAAAGGCCCGGGATTTCCCGGGTGCCGTCAAGAGTTGGGCCTGTTGACAAAGTGGTGCGCAAATCCTTTCTGTGGTAAAATGGCTGTAATTTCATTTTAACAACGGGGGTGAGTCCAATGATTTAATAAATGTGATTGGGACAACCTAGCGCAGAAGGATCTTTATAATTGAGGTTAAAATTCAGGAAGATAGAAAGGAGATTTACTATGTTCAACGGCCACATTAGAAAGATTGCTGCGGGCTTGCTCGTACTCACGATGAGTATTTGCCTTTCTTTCCCTGTATCAGCGCTATCACGTGAAGGAGAGAGTGACGGCTTATATGTTGCAACTCCCGCTATACCAAGTAATGTGTTGCGTTTTGCACAAACCGATTTTGCAGACCACATAACTGCAATGATTCAAAACGGTGATTTTACTGGTGACCCGTACCGAGTGCAACTTGGAACCCCATTTACCTATCTGGGGAGTGAAGATTCTGCAAAGCAATTTTATTTCCCGGTTATTTATGGCGGTGAGTTCATTTACATCTATCGCATATATGAAGATACTTTCTATTTTGAAGAAACTGGTGAATTGAGGTACGCAGGCACAATGTCTGCGGTTATGGTGGATGCTTTTAGCAATCTTGCCAAAATGACAAGTCAGAACTCCCCAGCAACTCTTGTTGTAGACGGTTACAACATTATTGCAGTTGTGGGGGGACAAGTAGAAGTTATTGCTGAAGCCCCCTTTACTCATAAAGAACCGTCCACAAATTCCGAATATGAAATCTCAACACAAAGCATCTTGGCGGAGAACGATGCGTTAGAGGTCATTAATGCGGCAGATACTATTGGCTATGAGAAAAACTTTGAGTTGCCTATTGCTACTCGTAGTAATCCGATAGCACTTTCTATAACCGAAACCCAGCCGAATGACGAGTCTTGGTGTGCAGCATATGTGACAGCGGCTCTTATTCGTACAGTACAAGGAGTATCCCTTAGCGCCTCTACAATCACAAAATATTATGGTTTGAACAAGAATGAAGGCTTGAGCCATGGTCAAGCGATTGACTACGCACAAGCGATGTATGCCATGCAACCATTGTATTACGAAAGCGCATTGAGCAGAAATCAGGTAATAGATGAAATTGATCATTCTTGTCCAATTTATGCATCTATGCGACATAATTCTACCATTAGCCACGCAGTTGCAATCTGTGGGTATACATCCACAAAATACACAATTTGGAATCCATGGTATGTTGATTATGAAACATTTTCCAGTTCTACATTAACCTATGTTCCTTCAACAAGCACAAAGTCTTTTTACTGGAACGCTACGATTTATAATTGGCAGAAATGAAAGATGCTAATTCGAAAGGAGACATGGTTCGGCTCCTTTGCACACTTCTAATTGTCGTTCTTATTCCGTTTATTCTTATTACAGCGGTGATACACTCTGAAGAAAAAGTTGCTGCCAAACCCCATATTTTTTATCATGGTTCTTTCTACTCCTGGGATAAAAAATCAGGAGAATCCAGTTTAAAGGAGTTGGCTGACACACTGATCCAAGACGGTACAATAGACACCCTGCTGGATATGACTGAAGTATGCTATGATGATTTCCAAACAAACGAGGAGTATTATTTGAATGCAAGGGTCTATCGATTAAAAAACGGAGATGAAAGTATAATTTATTTGCAGCTCTCTCCATCCAGTGATATGTTACTCCTTTTCAAGCAGGATTTATAGCGGTGATAATTATTGGCAAGTCCACGGACTCATCTCCTTTCTAGGAGTACATTGTGTTTGTGGTAGAATTTAGTGGTGTTATAAATAGAACTGGTGATTTTAGCAACTCGTGGTCGAATGTTGATATTTCTACAAATACATATCAGTACACAAGGGCAACAATTACAACATCTATAGGCATTGATAGAAATGATGGAAATCCAAATTTGGATGGAGAGTATCTTTTTTACGTACCCTACAAAGTGGATGTAGATATAGCTGCTCCGTACGCAATTCATAGTTATGACCGATGCTGAAGGCTATGTCACCACCTTCACTTACGATGCCATGGATCGCGTCGTCACCATGACCGACGCCAAGGGTGGCGTGACCCGCTACACCTACACGGACCACGGCGAGGTGGCCACCAAGACCGACGCTGAGGGCTATGTCACCTCTTACGAGTATGACGGCAACGGCAATCTGGTATCCAAGACCGATCCCGACGGATATACCACCGAATATACCTACAACGCACTTGATTTAGCAACAAAGATTAACTACAATGATGCCAAGGAAGTCTCTTACAGGTACAACAAGACCGGCGATTTGGTCTCCATGACCGATTGGCTGGGCACGACTACCTTTGAGCTGGACCTGCTGCATCAGATGACCGCTGCCACGGATCACGCCGGCAAGCGGGTGGAGTACACCTACGACGGCGTGGGCAACCAGACCTCCATCAAAATGATATGGCGCAGCTTCGCTACCTTGAAGAAGCTGCCATTATTGCTTTACTGATCTGGGACTGAGAAATGCTCGTCTTTGAATTTCAGACAGCAGGAACCTACTTATACCATGAAGAACATTGTTTATATTCTTGTTCTTTCTCTGTCCTGTATCCTCCGGTAGAGTAGGTTCTTCTGGATGCGCCATGATGACGCCACCCTCCTGACAGAATTTTCGCAAAAGGTCACAGTCCCCCCTTGGCGGGAGGCTGTGACTTTTTTGCCGCTGTCAGGCGGTACAGATTGCTGGTCAGACTGCCGTTGGCGCGGTGGCGCTGCGGTTCCGTCAAGATTTATGCGCAAAATTGTTTGCAGGCTCCGGCTGAGTGAAGTC
>ERZ833963.3350-NODE-3350-length-12832-cov-6.194803_pt1 | contig 12832 bp, 8 predicted proteins | sample MGYA00519693_ERZ833963 | MGnify/ENA primary metagenome ERZ833963 (study PRJEB31850, sample SAMEA3708748) | human gut metagenome | biome: human gut; feature: human-associated habitat; material: faeces | place: China | collected 2014 ... | reverse complement strand
TGCGCAGCCGTTGGCGGCTTTGCCGCCTTACGGATGCGGCGTCCCCTTTACGGGGGTTGAGCGCCTTGTACAGGAAAATTCAACGGCAGGAGGGCACTGGTGCACCACAGCACCACCTGATGTGTCATTGCGAGGAGCGAAGCGACGTGGCAATCTCGCAGTACTTGGCCGGATAACAGGGCGCTCTCGGCGAAAACGCAACTGCCTTCCCGAGATTGCCACGGCCCCGTCGGGGCCTCGCAATGACAAATCTGAGGGCATTGCGCCGCTGAATTTGTGCCGTGATCATTGCCAGTCTGCAAGGCGTTCCCTGAGCGCCGCTACAGGCCCCGTCGGGGCCGTTTCCCATTTTAACGATAGCCTGTTTCCTGCGCAGGTGCAGCGCCGGGAGCGGCATGCCGCTCCCCTACAACGCTCCATCGATACTCCGCCAACAAACAACAAAAACAGGGACGCACCGGTCTCGGTGCGTCCCTGTTTTTTCAGCTGCTTATTCCGCCGCCGGCATGGGCTTGCCGAGGCGCTTATACATGGTCTTCTTCACGGCGCGGAGGATGTTCTCATAGCCGGTGCAGCGGCACAGGTGGCCGGAGAGCAGCTTGCGCAGCTCGTCGTCCGTGTACTCCCTGCCGGTCTCGAGCAGCTCGACGGCCGTCATGATGAAGCCCGGCGTGCAGAAGCCGCACTGGATGGCGGCCTCGTCGATGAAGGCCTGCTGGATGTCGGACAGCTCACCGTTCGGGCCGAGCAGGCTCTCGAGCGTGCGGATGTGCTTGCCCTCCGCCCACACGGCAAGGTAGATGCACGAATTGAAGCACTCGCCGTCGATGATGACGTTGCACGCGCCGCACTCGCCGACCTCGCAGCCCTTCTTCACGGATGTCAGGCGAAAATCATTGCGCAGCATGTCCGTCAGCGAGGCGCGGACGTCCACGATCTGCTCGACGTCCTTGCCGTTGATGTTGCAGCGCACGAGCTTATACTGCTTGTTCATTTTACCGCACCTCCTGCAAGCTCGATCGAGCGGATGAGGCAGCGCCGCGCCAGCTCGACGGCGATGTGCTCGCGGAAGGCCTTCGAGGCGCGCCACGAGTCACGCGGATGGATGTCCTGCAGCACGGCCTGTGCGAAGGCGTCGACCGTCTCGCGGCAGACCGGGCAGCCGTTGGCCTGCGCCTCGGCGCTCGGGGCGCGCATGGGCACGGGGCCCGCCACGCCATAGGCGATGCGCGCGCGGGCGATGGTCTTTTTGTCTTCGCTCAGCACGACGTTCACGGAGCAGCCTGTCGTGGCGATGTCCATGGCGTTGCGCATGGCGTATTTGATATAGTGGCCGAAGCAGTTTTCGTAGCTCGCCTTCGGGATGAGGATGGCCGTCTGGATCTCGCCCTCCTCGGCGCGGATGTCCACCTTGCCCGCGCGGAGGTAGAAGTCCTTGATGGGCAGGCGGCGCACGCCGTTTTTGCCGGTCAGCTCCACGATGGCCTCCCATGCGTGCAGCGTGGAGGCGGAGTCGGCGGACGTCACGCCGTTGCAGGTGTTGCCGCCGATGGTGCCGATGTTGCGGATCTGCGGGCCGCCGACCATGTCGACCGCCTCGCCGAGCACGTTGATGTATTTCCGGATGATGGGGTCGCGCGTGATGTGGGAAAAGCTCGTCAGCGAGCCGATGCGGATGTTTTCGTCCTCGTCGATGCAGATGCCGCGCATGGCGTCGATGCCGTAGATGGAGATGAGCTCCGCCCCGGCACGCTTGCCCTCGCGCATCTGCACGAGCACGTCCGAGCCGCCTGCGATGATCTGCGCCTCCGGATGCTCCAGACGCAGGGCGACGGCCTCTTCCACGGAATGCGCCTCATAGAGCGCTTTCATATCATACATGGGCGGTTTCCTCCTTTTCGAACAGGCCCGCCTTCTCGAATGCGGCGAAGAGAACGTGCGGGGTGATGGGCGCGACGTCGATGCCGATGCCCGTGGCGTTCAGGATGGCGTTGCGGATGGCCGGCGCGCCGGAGCAGGCGGGCGGCTCGCCGAGGGCCTTCGTGCCGTAGGGGTTCGTCGGCTCGGCGTTCTCCACAAACTGGGCCTCGAGATGCGGGTGATCCATCATGGTCGAGAGCTTGTAGTCCAGCAGGTTGTTGTTGAGCGGGCGGCCGGTCTTCGGGTCGAACTTCAGCTCCTCGGACATGCCGTAGCCGATGGCCATGGACATGCCGCCGTGCACCTGCGCCTCAGCAAGCTGCGGGTTGATGAGCTTGCCGCAGTCGTGCACGTTGATGAGCTTCAGCAGCTTCACCTTGCACAGAGGGATGTCGACCTCGACCTCCGCGAACGAGCAGCCGAAGGAATAGGCGTTGTTCTTGATCTGGTAAGTAGATTCCGCCGTCAGATGCTCGGAGTGCGACAGGCTGTAGAGCGCCTCCGTGGCAAGCTCGCCGAGCGTCATGAGCACACGGCCGTCCGTCCTGCGGATGATCCTGCCGTCGACGATGTCGAGCAGGGCGGGCATCTGGCGCGTCAGCTCGCAGGCGTACTTCAGGATGCGCTCCTTGAGCAGCGCACCCGTCTGGGCGATGGCGAAGCCGCCGACGTAGGTCTGGCGCGAGGCGTAGGCGCCCGTGCCGAACGGCGTGACGTCCGTGTCCTGCGCCGTGACGACGTGCACGTCCGAAACGGGGATGCCCACGGCATCCGCCGCCATCTGGGCGAAGGCGGTGTCGCAGCCCTGGCCGATCTCCGTCTCGCCGGTCTGCAGCTGGATGGAGCCGTCCTGATTCAGGACCATGCGGCACGAGCAGCTCTCAAGGCTGATGGGCCAGACAGCCGTGTTGTACCAGAACAGGGCGCAGCCGACGCCGCGGCGCACGGGACCGGTCTGGTTTTCGTATTCGCGGTGCTTGCGGCTGTAGTCCATCCACGCCTCGCCCTTGTCCAGCACCTGATTGAGCGTGTCGGAATGGTTCTCGTTCTTCGAGAAGCCGTCGACGAAGCCGACGGGCATCATGTGCTTGCGGCGGAACTCCAGCGAGTCGACGCCGAGCACGCGGCAGACGTCCTCAATGTGCGATTCGCCCGCGAACATGGCCTGCGGGATGCCGTAGCCGCGCATCGCGCCCGCGGCGGGGCGGTTCGTGAACACAGTGTAGGCGTCGCCGTCGACGTTGGGGCAGGGATACAGCTGCGGGAACGCGCCCATGCCCTTGGCGACGATGCCGTGGCCGTGGGAGGCGTAAGCGCCCTGGTTCGAGAAGCACTCGATCTTGCGCGCGGCGAACGTGCCGTCCGGCCGCACCCACGAGATGATGTGCGTGCGGATGGCGTGGCGCACGCGGTTGCAGACGAACGTCTCCTCGCGCGTGCAGTCGAGCTTGACGAGGCGGCCGCCCACGACGGTGGAGAGGTAGGCGCACAGCGGCTCATACAGCGCGTCCTGCTTGTTGCCGAAGCCGCCGCCGATATACGGCTTGACGACGCGTACCTTGCCCCAGGGGATGCCGAGAGCCTGCCCGACGACGCGGCGGACGATGTGCGGGATCTGTGTGGAGGAGTAGATGACGATGCGCCCGGCCTCCATGGAGGCGAAGCACATGTGGTTTTCGATGTGGCAATGCTGCACGGTCGGCGTGTCGTACCAGCCCTCGACCTTGATGAGGCCCGGCTCGCGGCTGGCCTCCTCATAGTTGCCGTTGCGGATGGTCGTGTGGGCGAGGATGTTGTTCGGGAATTCCTCGTGCAGCAGCGGGGCATCGGGCTTCATGGCCTCCTGCACGTCCAGCACGAAGGGATATTCCTCATATTCCACGCGCAGCGCGCGCAGGGCCTGCGCGGCGGCGACCTCGTTCTCCGCGACGACGGCGGCGATGTCATCGCCGTAGAAGCGCACGCGGGACGTCAGCAGCAGGCGGTCGGCGACGTCCTGATGGTGCGGATCGGTCGACCACGGATGGCCTGCCGTGGGGAATTTGATCTGCGGCACGTCAAAGCAGGTGACGATCTTCACGACGCCCTCGATCTGCTCGGCGGCGCTCGTGTCGATGGACTTGACCACGCCATTTGCGATGGTCGAATGCAGCACGCGCGCGACGAGCGCACTGCGGTCACAGAGGTCATCGCAGTACTTTGCGCGCCCGGTTGCCTTGTCGAATGCGTCCACACGGCGGACGCTCTTGCCAACCTCCATGGGGGACCCTCCTTTTGGATCGCAGCAGAATACCGGCAATGTGCACAGATTCTGCGAAAAATTTCTTTGTAATTTGAAGTATAGCATAAATTCCGCAGCGTGGAAAGCGAAAACGTTATTCTATGTTATAGATAACGGATAATTCGGCAATGGCGAACGCTCCAGCTGGAAAACCCCGCCGATTGCGGATATACTATAGATAAAAACGGAAAATGCAGGGGAGCGGACAGCCGGGCCCGGCGCTGCACGAACGATTCGCACGGGCTATCGCTAAAACGGTGATGGCTCCCGGATTTGTCATTGCGAGGCCCCGAAGGGGCCGTGGCAATCTCGCAGTACCATGTCGGATATCAGGAAAGCCCAGGCGAAAACGTGATCGGTTGCGTGAGATTGCCACGTCGGCCGTTGGCCTCCTCGCAATGACAAACTTGGGGGCCATTGCCTTTTTAATATTAGCCCGCACTTCCCGCCGGTGCAGTGCCGGGTCCGGCTGTCCCCTCCCCTACAATACTGCATGCGGTCGGCGATGGCTTGTACGGGCTGCAACTGCCTTCCCGAGATTGCCACGTCGCTTTGCTCCTCGCAATGACACATCAAGGGGCGTGCGCAGGGAACGGTGCACGGCATCGATTTGGCTGTCCTTATGCCGCTTCGCGGACGGGCCTGGCTGTCCCCGCCCCTACAACGCACGGCCGGCGCCCCTGCGAAATTTTCCATATTCCATTATCCCTTTTACTGGAGGTATCACCATGCTCGGTTGTGTCATCATGGCGGCGGGGAACGCCGTGCGCTTCGGCGCGAACAAGCTCGAGGCGGAGCTGAACGGCAAGCCGCTCATTCGCCGGGCATTCGAGGCCGTTCCGGCCGGAGTATTCGACCGCGTCGTCGTCGTCACGCAGTATCCCGCCGTTGCAGCCCTCGCGCGGGAATTCGGTTTCGAGCCGGTGCGCAACGACCGGCCCGGCGACGGGCTGAGCCGCACGGTCCGCCTCGGCACGCAGGCGCTGGCGCAGTGCGACGGCATAGCCTTCCTCGTGGCCGACCAGCCGCTGCTGTCGGCATCGGCCGTGCGCGCGGTCGTGCGGCAGTGGCGGGAGCATCCGTCGTGCATCGTGGGCGCGGCCTGCGGCACGCGGCGGGGCAATCCGAACCTGTTCCCGCGGGAATTTTTCCCGGCCCTGTGCGCGCTCGAGGGAGACCGCGGCGGCAGCGCCGTCATCCGGCAGTATCCGGAGCGCTACCTTGCCGTCGACGTCCCGCCGGAGGCGCTGGCGGATGTGGACACGCCCGAGGCGCTGCGCGCCATCCGGGATAATCTGTAGGGAACGGCATACAGCAAATTGAAAATGGGAAAGGAACAGGAAAAAGCTGCGCTCATCCGCCGGTTGTGCGCTGTCGGGGAGAGGTATGCTCCTTCCCTGCAAATTATATATCATAAAACAACGAACGGCACGCAAAGCGTGCCGTTCCTGTTATTTCTCATTCCACGCGGAGGCGGGCGGGGAGGGCGGCATCCGGGGTGACGAGCACCGTGCGGTAGCGGTCATACACGACCATGCCCGGCTTGGCCCCGTTCGGCTTGCGCAGGAAGCGCACGGGCGTCACATCGACGGGGACGTTCTGGCTCTCGCGTGCCTCGGAGTAGTAGGCCGCAAGCTCGGCCGCCTCCGTGATCGTCCCGTCCGGCGGCTGGATGCCTGCGCACGCGATGATGACATGCGTGCCGTGAAATTTCTGCACATGCAGCCACAGGTCGTCGCGCCGCGCCGTCTTGAGCGACAGCTGGTCATTCTGGCGGTTGTTGCGGCCGACAAAAATGTCGAAGCCGTCCGACGAGCGGAAGTGCATTGGCTTTGAGGGCTGCTGCTTGCCCTGCTTGCGGCGGTCCGCCGGGCGGACATAGCCTCCGGCCTCCAATTCCGCTCGAATCTCGCTCAGGTCGCGCTCATTTTCGGCGCGGGCCAGCTCCTCCAGCACGCCGGCCAGATAGGATTCCTCGATCTCGCCCTGTGCGATCTGCTGCGTGAGCACCTGCTCGGCGTGCTTGGCGCGGGCGTAGTCCTTGTAGAAGCGCGCGGCGTTCTGCTGCGGGGAGAGGTTCGGCTTGAGCGGAATTTCAATTTCGCGCAGATCCTCGTCATAAAAATCCTCTGCGCGCAGCAGCGTCTGCCCGCGCGTGATGGCGTGCAGGTTCGCCGTGACGATGTCGCCCTGACGGCGCAGCTGCTCGCGGTCGTGCGTGGCCTCCAGCTCCTGCCGCTGCAGCTCCAGCTTGCGGCGCGTGCGCTCGTGCAGGTTCGAAATGGCCTTGCGCAGCGTCTGCGACCTCTGCCGCATGCGCTCGGCGTGGTCCGTCTCGGTGTAAAAGCGGTCGAGCAGGGCGGAAAAGCTCTCGCACGGCTCGGCGCGCAGATAGCCGCCATATTGCTGAATGTCGCGATAGGTGAAGTCCGTCGGTGCGCCGTCCTTCCACAGCAGCATGGGCTGCATCTGTACGGGCGGCAGGGCGGCGAACTCCGCCGTCAGGAATGCCGTCAGCCGCGCGGGGTCCAGCGTGGGGATGGGCGCGTCCGTCTCGCCCGCAAAGCGGAACGACAGCTCGCGCGCGATGAGCGGCGACAGGCCCGCAAAGTGGGCCAGCAGCCATTTGTCCAGCCGCATGGCCGCGTCCGGCCGGGCGAGCAGGGCAAGAAGCTCGGCCTGCGTCGTCTCCTGCGGGATGCGGCGGTCCTGCCGCGGCGGCTCGTGGTAAAACAGGCCGGGCAGCAGCTGGCGCAGCTCGGACATTTCAAAGTCCACGCGCCGCAGGCAGTCGAGGATGCGGCCGTCCGGCCCCGTGAGGATCAGGTTGGAATTGCGCCCGACCAGCTCGAGGATCAGGTGCTTGCGGCAGGGCACGCCCAGCTCGTCCGTGCAGTCGAACGTCAGGTCGAGCATGCGCTCGGCCGCGGGCTGGCGGATACCGGCAAGCCTGCCGCCTGCCAGATGCTTGCGCAGCAGCATACAGAACATCGGCGGCTGCGCGGGGTTTTCCAGCTGCGCCTGCGTCAGGTGGACGCGCGGCCGGTTGCCGTTGGCGGACAGCAGCAGTCTTCCGCCGCCGTCGCGCCCGCGCAGCTGGAGCACGACGGTGTCGCGCGCGGGCTGCTGGACCTTATCCACGCGGGCCCCGACAAGGGTGGGGCGCAGCTCTGCGGCGACGGCCGTGAGAAACATGGCGTCAAATGGCATGGTCTTCCTCCATCATGGCGGCAAACAGCGCCTCGATGCGCGCGGTCTGCCCGGAGAGATACAGTGCGCCAAACAGGGCCTCCAGCCCTGTTGCGCGGGCATATTCGCCCGGCGTGGCGTGCTTCGGGATGCCGTGAGGATGGGCGTTGCGGCCGCGGCGATAGACGGCGGCCTCCTCCGGCGTGAGCAGGGGCTGGATGCGCAGGGCAAAGCGCGCCTGCGCCGGGGCCTGCACGAGTGCGACGGTCTGCTGATGCAGGCGGCCGTTCGTTGTGCCGCCCTCGACGCACAGCTTTGTGCGCACGAGCAGCTCAAACACGGCGTCGCCGATGTGCGCCAGCGCCAGAGACGACATGGCCAGCAGCTCCTGTTGGGTCATTTGCGGATGAAAATAGTCCTGCATGGCGCAGTCGCCTCCAGAATGATCGAATTTTGGATGATTTTGAGTGATATTGCCGGGCTGCTTTTGCGTGCTGTAGGGGAGGGGCATGCCCCTCCCGGCACAGCGCCGCCGACCCGTACAGGCTTTCGTTAAAATGAAACCGGCCTCCGATTTGTCATTGCGAGGCCCCAACGGGGCCGTGGCAATCTCGGGGAGGCACTTCCGACTCGTACCGGCCGTCGATAAAACGGTATGCACCAATTGCGTCTGTAGCGGCGCTCACTGAGCGCCTTGTACAGAGACATTCAACGGCAGGAGGGCACTGGTGCACCACGGCACTCCCCTGATGTGTCATTGCGAGGAGCGAAGCGACGTGGCAATCTCACAGTACAATGCCGGATAACAGGGAACTTCCGGCGAAAACGTGACCGGTCGCAGGAGATTGCCACGGCCCCTTTGGGGCCTCGCAATGACAAATCTGGGAGCGCGGCGCTGACAATGGTGCCCTGCACCGAATGGGCCGTCCTTATGCCGCTTCGCGGACGGGCGAGGCATGCCTCGCCCCTACATTTGGCCTTTAATGCTTCCGCCATGTTGCGGGGCTGAGGAGCAGCAGCACGGGGAACAGCTCCAGCCGCCCGAGAAGCATGTCGAGCGTCAGCACGACCTTCGACAGGGCAGAGAAGCTCGCATAGCTGCCGAACGGGCCGACCTCGAGGCTCAGGCCCGGGCCGATGTTGTTCAGTGTGGCGAACACGGATGTCACGCTCGTCTCGGCCCCGAAGTTATCGAGCGAGACCAGCAGGATGGACACGACGGCAATGGCGGCGTAGCAGATGAAGAACGCCATGGTGCCGCGGATGACCTCGCTGCTCACGCGTTTGCCGTCCATCGTCATGACCTCCACGGAGTGGGGGTGCAGCAGGTGGCGCGTCTCGGCGCGGGCCGTCTTGGCCAGGATGAGCACGCGGCTGACCTTCATGCCGCCGCCCGTGGAGCCGGCGCACGCGCCGATGGCCATTAGGATGAGCAGCACGGTCTTGGAAAATTCCGGCCATTTCGCAAAATCCGCCGTGCCGAAGCCCGTCGTCGTGATGACGGAGCCGACGGAGAAGGCCACATGGTGGATCGTCTGGAACACGGTGGGGAAGAACCCGCCCGTGAACAGCAGGTTGGCACTGATGAGGACGATGGCCCCGAAAATGATGATAAAGTACCAGCGCACTTCGCTGTTGTGCCACGCGAGCCTGAAGCGGCGGCGCAGCAGGAAAAAATACACCGAGAAATTCACGCCGAACAGGACCATGAACACCGTCGTCACGGCCTGCAGGTAGGCCGAGTAGTCCGCAAGGCCGCTGTTGCGCACGGAAAAGCCGCCCGTACCGGCCGTGCCGAAGGAAAGGCACAGACTGTCAAACCACGTTATCTCGCCCCAGCCGAACAGCACGCCCAGCCGGTAGAACAGGATCTGCAGCAGCGTCATGGCGCAGTAGATGGCATAGAGGATCGCGGCGGACGTGCGCATTTTCGGAACCATCTTGCTCACGGAAGGGCCGGGGGACTCGGCCCGCAGCAGATAGATGCTCTCGCCGGACAGCGGCACGATGGCCAGCATGAATACGAGCACGCCCATGCCGCCGAGCCAGTGGGTGAAGCTGCGCCAGAACAGCAGGCACTTCGGCAGATCCTCCACGGCGCGGAGGATGCTTGCACCGGTCGTCGTAAAGCCGGACATCGTCTCGAACACGGCGTCGAGATACGACGGGATCGCCCCGGAGGCCGTGAAGGGGACCGCGCCGATGAGCGAGATGAGGATCCAGCTCAGCGCGACCATCACGAAGCCGTCACGCGCGTGCAGCTCACGGCGGCGCTTCGGCCGCAGCAGGATAAAAAGCCCGCCGAGCAGGCCGCTGCCTGCGGCCGAGGCAAGCAGGACCCACAGCTCCGGCTCGCCGTAGATCACGGCGACAATGCACGGCAGCAGCAGGAAGGCCCCGATGACCAGCAGCACGTCGCCCAGCAGGGAGAGGATCATGCGGTAATTCATGCTTTCACTCTCCGCTTGTCCAGAATGTCGTCCAGATCGTCGAGGCCCGTCGCCGCCGTCACGACGACGACGGTGTCGCCCGGCTCGATGGTGTCGCGGCCGCCGGGGGTGATGATCCGGCCTTCGCGGTTGATGGCTCCGATAAGCAGGTTCGGCCGCGTGGGCAGCTCCATGAGCGGCCTGCCGCAGACGGCGGATTTCTCCGTCGCGCGGAACTCCAGTGCCTCGGCCTTGTTGCCGACGATCTTATAGAGCGTCTCGACGTTCGAGCCGAGCGAGTTCTGCATGGCGCGGACGTAGCGGACGATGTGGTCGGCCGCGATATAGCGGGGATGGAACACGCTTCCGAGGTCCATGCCCTTGATGATGTGGGAGAATGTCGTGCGGTTGATTTTCGTGACGATCTTCGCGCTCGAGACGCTGCGGGCATAGAGGCTCATCAGCACGTTTTCCTCATCGATGCCCGTCAGCGAGGCCACGGCGTCCATCTTTGCAATGCCCTCCTCGGCGAGCAGCTGCTCACTCGTGCCGTCTCCGTGGATGATCGTGGCCTCGGGCAGGCGCTCTGCCAGCGAGTCGCACACGGCGGCGCTGGACTCGATGATCTTCACGCTCGCGCCGAAGTCCAGCATCTGCCGCGCGAGGTAGTAGGAGATGCGCCCGCCGCCGAGCAGCATCACGCGCTTGACGGGGTTCGTCTGCACGCCGATCTTGTGGAAGAATTTTGCGGCGAGCTTCGGACTTGCCACCACGCTGATGCGGTCGCCTGCCAGCAGGGTGAAGCTGCCGTCGGGGATGTACACCTCGTGCTGCCCGCGCTCCACAACGCACACAAGCGCGCCGGACTGCAGGCGGCCGAGGTCCGAGAGCTTCATGCCGTCGAGTATGGAGCCGGGGTCGATGCGCATCTTGTGCAGCTCCACGCGGCCCTTCGAGAACGTGTCGATCTTGATGGAGGCCGGGGCACGCAGGATGCGCGCGATCTCCGTGGCGCTGGCCAGCTCCGGGTTGAGCGCCATGCTCAGCCCGAGGTCGTCCTGAATGAGGTGCAGCCCGCTCGTATATTCCGGGTTGCGCACGCGGGCGATCGTGTTGCCCACGCCGAGGCGCTTGGCAATGAGACACGAGAGCAGGTTCTGTTCGTCCGTGGACATCACGGCGATGACAAGATCGGCAGAGGGCACGCCGGCCTCCATCTGCGTGTCCATGCTGATGCCGTTGCCCTCGACGGTCATGACGTCGAGCGTGTTGCCGATGGCGTCGAGCGCAGCCGTGCGCGTGTCGACGACGGTGATCTCGTGACCCTCGCGGAGCAGCTGCTCTGTCAGCGTCGCGCCGATCTTGCCGGCTCCGATGATAACAATGTTCATTCCCGAAAAGACTCCTGTATGGTGAATTCCAAAATGATCCAATTGATTTGATTACAACTTTGTAGCGGCGGTCACTGCGCAGCCGTTGGCGGCTTTGCCGCCTTACGGATGCGGCGTGCCCCTTGCGGGTAGTGACCGCCTTGGAGGCTGGCAATATTGCGGCACAAATTCAGTGGCGCAATGCCCCCAAATTTGTCATTGCGAGGGCGCTTTGCGCCCGTGGCAATCTCGGGAAGGCGCTACCAGTTCGTACAGGGTGTCGATCATAACGCACAAACCGATTGCGTCTGTAGCGGCGCTCATTGAGCGCCATGGAGGCTGGCAATATTTGCGGCATGAATTCTATGGTGCGAGGTTCCCAAGTTTGTCATTCCGAGGAGCGAAGCGACGTGGGAATCTCCTGCAGCCGGTTACGTTTTCGCCGAGGCCTACCTGCTATCCAACATGGTACTGCGAGATTGCCACGTCGGCCTACGGCCGCCTCGCAATGACAAGCCTGAAAGCCTGTACGTTCAACGGAGCGGCCGGAAATATGCAATTGCCCAAGGCGCTCACTGAGCGCCGCTACAGACGCAATCGGTGCATACCGTTTTATCGACGACCTGTACCAGTCGGCAGTACCGCGCCGGGCCCGGCTGTCCGCTCCCCTACAAACGCCATTGGTGCATATCGTTTTAACGGCAGTGTGTACCGATGCCGGCAAGGCCCGCTCATCGCTGCCTAAATTCCGCAAATTTTATCATAGCACGCCGCAGGACGGAATGCAAGCCTGAAATAGGGCAGGAGTTCTCCCTTACATGCCGCGATATCCGTCAGCGCAGGTAGCCGCTGTCGCGCAGCGACACAAAGTCGTCATCCGCGATCACCAGATGGTCCAGCAGCAGAATGTCCACGACGTCGAGTGCCTGCTGCAGGCGGCGTGTCAGCTCCACATCCTCGTGCGACGGCAGGGCAATGCCCGCCGGGTGGTTGTGCGCCAGCACCACGCCGCTGGCATTCGCGCTCAGCGCGGCGCGCATGAGCTTGCGCATCGGCACGTTGGCCGAGTTCACGCTGCCCTCGCTCAGGCAGGTGCAGGTCAGAAGCCGCCCGGCGGCGTCCAGCGCCAGCAGGTAGACGAGCTCCTCCCGCGCGCCGTAGAAAAACGGCAGCAGAAAATTGCCGAAATCCGTCGTGCCCGTCAGGCGCGCGCCGGAAAACGGCCGGGAGAGGTAGTAGCGCCGGTGCAGCTCCGTCACGAGCCGCAGCAGCAGCGCCCGCGATGCATCCATCCCCTCCACGCTGGCCAGCTCCTCCGGCGAGGCGGAGAGGGCCGCGCCGAGCGAGCCGAACTGGCCGATGAGCCGCGCGGCGAGCGTCCGGGGCTCCTCTGCGCCCGTGCCCGCGTGCAGCAGCAGGGTCAGCAGCTCCTCGTCCGTGAGGGCGTCCGGCGCGCGCTGCAAAAAGCGCCGCAGCAGATTGGCCGTGGATCCGTCCATGGGATCGCCTCCTGTGTGTTGATGGAATATGGTAGGGGAGCGACATGCCGCTCCCGGCGCTGCATTGACGATAGGAACAGGCTTCCGATAAAAACGTACCAACCGATTGCGTCTGTAGCGGCGCTCACTGCGCAGCCGTTGGCG
>ERZ833963.3320-NODE-3320-length-12970-cov-27.992412_pt1 | contig 12970 bp, 10 predicted proteins | sample MGYA00519693_ERZ833963 | MGnify/ENA primary metagenome ERZ833963 (study PRJEB31850, sample SAMEA3708748) | human gut metagenome | biome: human gut; feature: human-associated habitat; material: faeces | place: China | collected 2014 ... | reverse complement strand
CGTCGAGCCGCGGGTTGATCTGCGCGAGCCAGCGGCGGTGGTCGATGCCGTTGGTGACATTCTTGAACTTCTCCGGCTCCATCGCGCACTGGTATTTGAAAACGTCGTTTCGCAGGATGTCCGAGTGCAGAGCGCTCACGCCGTTCACGGCCATGCCGCCCGCGATGCACAGGTTTGCCATGCGGACCTGGCCGTCCCAGATGATGGCCAATTCACGCGTTTTGGCCTCGTCGTGGTAGTAGTTTTCGATTTTTTCCTGATAGCGGCGCGCGATCTCGGTGATGATCGTCCACACGCGCGGCAGAAGCGACTGCATCAACTCCTGCGGCCAGCGCTCCAGCGCCTCGGAAAGCACCGTGTGGTTCGTGTAAGCGACGGAGTGCGTCGTGATGTTCCACGCCGTGTCCCAGTCGAGGCCCGCATCATCCATCAGGACGCGCATGAGCTCGGGGATGACGAGCGCGGGGTGCGTGTCGTTGATCTGGATGACATTCTTTTCGTGGAAGTTCGCCGCCGTACCGTAGACCTCGATGTGCTTGCGCACAATGGACTGCACGGTCGCGGAGACGAAGAAATACTGCTGCTTTAAGCGCAGGCTCTTCCCCTCGGGATGGTTGTCCTCGGGATAGAGGACCTTCGCGATGGTCTCGGCCATCGCGTGCTGCTCCTGCGCGCGCAGGTATTCGCCCTGCGAAAAGAGCGACATGTCGAGCGGCACGGGGGACTTTGCATCCCAAAGGCGCAGCGTGTTCACATGATCCGTGCCGTAGCCCGCGATCTCCATATCGCAGGGGATAGCCAGCACCTCGGTCGCGCCCTCGGGCACAACATGCAGCCGCCCGTCGTCCCAGAACTGGCGGACCGTGCCGCCGAAGCAGACGGTCTCGGTCTCCTGCGGCTTGGGCAGCAGCCACGCGCCGCCGAGGTCCTTCCAGTTGTCCGGCAGCTCGACCTGCTGGCCGTCGACGATGCGCTGGCGGAAAATGCCGAGCTCATAGCAGATGGAATAGCCCGCGGCGGGGATGTCGAGCGTCGTCATCGAGTCGAGATAGCACGCGGCCAAGCGGCCGAGGCCGCCGTTGCCGAGACCCGCGTCGGGCTCGCTTTCAAAGATGTCCGCTGCGCGGAAGCCCAGCTCGTCGAGCGCTTCGGTCAGAATTTCGCCGACGCCTAAATTGAACGCGTTTTTCATCAGGCTGCGGCCCATCAGAAATTCCATCGACAGGTAGTGCACCTGACGGCGGTGTTCCTCGCGGGTCTCGCGCATGGTGTCCACGCTGCGCTCGGCCATCACGTCGCGCAGGACAAGGGCGCTCGCGCGCATCATCTGCGCATCGTTCGCCTCCTCCACGGTGCTGCCGAAGCTGACCTTCAGCTTTTCGCACAGCGCGTCTTTCATTTTCTTCACAGAGTCAATGGTCATAGATCGTTTTCCTTTTCTTTATCGGCAGATAGATTCGTAAATGTTGCGGTATTCCTGCGCCGAGCGCGTCCAGCTGAAATCTGCGGTCATGCCGCGCTGCTGGAGCATCGCGTAGGCGCCCTTGTTGTCATGGTAAAGGTCAATGGCCTCGCAGATCACGTGGCACATGTCGCCAGCGTTGTAGTTGGCAAAGGTGAAGCCGTTGCCCTGTCCGTTCCAGGCTTCATACGCGTGGACAGTGTCCTTTAATCCGCCGGTCTCGCGCACGATGGGCACCGCGCCGTAGCGCATCGCGATCATCTGCGAGAGCCCGCACGGCTCGCTCTTCGACGGCATCAGGAAGAGGTCTGCGCCCGCGTAGATCTGCATGGCGAGCTGCTCGGAATAGCCGAGGTAGACGGCCATGCGTCCGCCGTAGCGCTGCTTGGCGTACTCAAAAAACGTCTCGTACTTCGCGTCGCCCTTGCCGAGCACGACGAACTGTACGTCCTTGCCCATAAATGCGTCGAGCGTTTCGCACACAAGGTCGAGCCCCTTGTGGGAGACAAGGCGCGTGACCATCGCGAGGATCGGCGTATCGGGCCGTTCCTGCAATCCCAGCACACGCTGGAGCGCTGCCTTGTCCTTCTTCTTTCCGGCAAGGTCATCGGGCGAATACGCCGCTGCGAGGCTCTTGTCGCGCGACGGGTCATAGCGCTGCATGTCGATGCCGTTGAGCACGCCGTGGAGCTTGCGCGCGTTCATGCTCATCACGTTTTCCAGCCCGTGGGCAAAGTACGCGTACTTGAGCTCCTGCGCGTAGGTCGGGCTCACGGCGGTCACGGCGTCCGCCGTGACGATCGCGCCCTTTAAAAGGTTCACATCGCCGCCGAATTCGATCGTGCCGCCGTCGAACCAGCCATGGTCCAGGCCGAACAGGTCTTCGACCGTGCGGCTGCCGTAGCGGCCCTGATATTCGATATTATGCACCGTAATGACGGTTCGGATTCCCTTATAAAAGTCGTCGCGCACGGCTTCATCCCTGATGTAGATGGGCACAAGCGCGCTCTGCCAGTCGTTGCAGTGGACAACGTCGGGCTTTTGCGGCAGGGACTTGAGCAGTTCCGTCACCGCACGGGAGAAAAAGCCAAAGCGCTCGCCGTCGTCATAGTAGCCGTAGAGCTCGCTGCGGCGGAAATACGTCTCATTGTCGACAAAGTACCACGTGACGCCGTCGCGCTCGAGCGAAAAGAGCCCGCAGTAGACGCTGCGCCACGCAAGGCGCACGAACGTCCACTTTTCAAAGTGGAGCTGCTCGCCCCACTTATCCTTCACGCGCTCGTAAAGCGGCAGGATGACGCTCACGCGGTCTCCGTTTGCCGCGAGCGCCTGCGGAAGGCTGCCGGCCACGTCGGCAAGGCCGCCCGTCTTGCAAAAGGGGACCGCCTCGCTCGTCACATACAAAATGTTCATCTGCAAGCTCCTTTCTTCTGTTTGCTGCTTTTATACAATGCTGCCCTTGCTCACGGCAAGCGGGTAGCTCTCGTGTCCGATCAGCGTGCCGCCGCGGCGGATGTGGACGTCCTTGTCGGCGATGACGCAGCCGAGCGTCACGCCGTCCTCCACCACGGTATTCTTAAAGAGGATGCAGTTTTTGACTTGGCTCCCCTTGCCGACCTTGACGCCCGGGAAGAGGATGCTCCCCTCTACGTTGCCCTCGATCTGGCAGCCGTCGGCGATCAGCGAATTGACACAGCGCGAGTCTGGCGCGATGTACGACGCCGCCTCGTCATCCTCTTTAGCGAGGATGGGCCGCTCGGCACACAGGAGCTCGGAGCGGATGGCGGGGTCTAAGAGCTGCATGCTGCGCTCATAGTATTCCTGCACCGTGCGCAGCTGCGCGGCAAAGCCGTCCCACAGGAAAGCGCGCAGGTCGAGCTTGTCGCCCATGGCGCAGAGCACATCGCTGCGAAAGCTGTATTTGTCCTGCGCGGCGCACTCGTCCACAAGGGAAATAAGAAGGTCGCGGCTCAGAAGGTAGATCTCCAGGCTGCGGCAGCCGCTCGCCTTGTGCGGCGCGCAGCGCGTCTCGGTGATGCGGCCTGCTTCGTTGACGGTGAAATACGTGGCGTTTTCCACAAACTGGCCGCTCTCGGTGCAGACGCAGGTGATGTCCGCGCCGCTTTCGATGTGCGCGTCCAGCACCTTCTGCAGCGGCAGATTGATGATAAGGTCGCTGTCGGACAGGACGACGTACTTCTGCCGGATCTCGTGCAGGTACGACCGCACGCCCGAGAGTGCCTCCATCTTGCCGCGGAATTCCTCCACGCCGAACTTGCGCGCGTCGGCAAAGGGCGGCAGCAGCTTGAGACCGCCGTTCTTGCGCGCCATGTCCCACGTCTTGCCGCTGCCGATGTGGTCGAGCAGGCTTTGATAGTTGCCGTGCAGCACAACGCCGACGTCTGTGATGCCCGCGCCCGCCATGTTGGAGAGCATGAAGTCGACCACGCGGTAGCGCCCGCCGAACGGCACAGAGCCGGGCATGCGCGCTTCGGTCAGCTCGCGAAGGCCGGGAGCCTTTTCATAAGCAAAGATGATGCCGTGCAGTCCGTTCATCGTACCGTCTCCTTTCCGTCCACGCTGCGCATGCGGTTGGCAGGCAGCACATAGTCATCCGCGACCGCCGCGCCGGGGCCGAGCACCGTGATGCCCCACTGCTCCGGCGGCACCGCCTCGGGCGGCGCGCCGACAAAGGCGTGCTCGCCGACGACGCCGTTCTCGCCGATGATGGCGTAGGAGACGCGCGCGTCCTTTTTGACGACCGCGCCGGGCATCAGGATGGAGTACTGGACGCTTGCGCCCTCCTCCACCGTGCAGCGCTCAGAGAGGACAGAGTTCTCCGCCTCGCCCTCGACCGTGCAGCCGCGCGCGACGACGCTGTGCTCCACGTGCGCGTTGACGCCTAAGTACGCCGGCGGCGCGGAGACGGAGCGGCCATAGATCGGCCAGTCCTTTTCGAGAAGATCGAGCCCGCTGCCGGTCGCGAGCATATCCATGTTCGCATCCCAAAGAGAGTCGAGCGTGCCAACGTCCTTCCAGTAGCCGGAGAAGCGGTACGCCGCCATCTTTTCCCCGTTTTGCAGCATCTTGGGGATGATGTTTTTGCCGAAGTCGTTGCTGCTCGCCTCGTCGCTCTCGTCCTCGATGAGGTATTGACGCAGCTTTTTCCACGTGAAGACGTAAATGCCCATCGACGCGAGGTTGCTCTTGGGATGCGCGGGCTTTTCCTCGAATTCCGTGATCGTGTCGTTTTCGTCCACGTTCATGATGCCAAAGCGCGGCGCATCCTCCCAGGGCACCTCCATAACGGAGATGGTACAGTCCGCGCCCGCTTTTTTGTGGTGGGCGAGCATCTTGGCGTAATTCATCTTGTAGATGTGGTCGCCCGAGAGGATGAGCACATACTCGGGGTCGTACATGTCGACAAAGCCGATGTTCTGGAAGATGGCGTTGGCCGTGCCCTTATACCACGACGCACCGCCCGCGCTCTGATACGGCGGCAGGATGTGCACGCCGCCGTCCGCGCGGTCGAGATCCCACGGCTGGCCCGAGCCGATGTAGCGGTTGAGCTCCAGCGGGCGGTACTGCGTCAGAACGCCGACGGTGTCGATGCCAGCGTTGGCGCAGTTTGAGAGCGGAAAGTCAATGATGCGGAACTTGCCGCCAAACGGCACGGCGGGCTTCGCCATATTCTCCGTGAGCACGTAGAGACGGCTGCCCTGGCCGCCGGCAAGCAGCATGGCGATACATTCTTTCTTCACGCTTGTTCTCTCCTCCTTGTTTCGTTGCCGTCCGGTCACACCTCGGGCGGCTCGTTGGTTTTCTCCTTTTCCTGCCATTCGCCCTCGCCCGCGAAGAACACCGCGCCGAGCGGCGGGATGGTCACGCACAGCGAGCAGGGCTTGCCGTGCGAGGGGATGGACTCGGTCAAAAGCTCTCCTTCGTTGCGCCAGTCGCCCGTGCCGCCGTATGCGGGAAGGTCGGTGGTAAACACCTCGCGGTACGTCTTTTTCGGCGGGACGCCGAAGCGGTAGTCCGCGCGTCCGACGGGCGAGAAGTTGACCGCCGCGATGAGCTCGCGCCCTTTCCGGTCGCGCCGGACGAAGACGACAACGTTGTTGTGGTTGTCGTCGGCGACGAGCCACTCAAAGCCCTCCCACGAAAAGTCAATGTCCCAAAGCGGGCTCTGCGACAGGTAAAAGCGGTTGATGTCCTTGAAAAACCGCTGAGTCTGCTGATTTTCTTTATTTTCGAGCAAATACCAGTCGAGCTGAGAGGCAAAATTCCACTCGTGCCACTGGCCCAGCTCCGCGCCCATGAACGTGAGCTTCTTGCCCGGATGGGCGAGCAGGTACGCCGTAAACGCGCGCACGCCCGCCAGCTGCTGCCAGTCGTCGCCCGGCATCTTGCCGCGAAGCGAGCCCTTCATGTGCACGACCTCGTCGTGCGAGATCGGCAGGACGAAATTCTCCGAAAAGGCGTACATCAGCGAGAACGTGATGTCCTTGTGGTGGAACTGGCGGAACCAGGGGTCAAGCTTCAAATAGTGGCACATGTCGTTCATCCAGCCCATGTTCCACTTGAGGTTGAAGCCGAGGCCGCCATCCTTGGCGGGCCGTGTGACGAGCGGCCACGCGGTCGACTCCTCCGCGACCATCAGCGCGTTGGGGTCGATGGAAAACGCAGTCTCGTTGAGCGCGCGCAGGAAGTCGATGGCCTCTAAATTCTCGTGCCCGCCGTTGATGTTTGGCGTCCAACGGCCATTTTCGCGGCCATAGTCGAGGTACAGCATCGACGCGACCGCGTCCACGCGCAGGCCGTCCACATGGAACTCGCGCAGCCAGAACGCAGCAGAGGAAAGGAGAAAGCTCTTCACCTCGCCGCGGCCATAGTCGAACACACGCGTTCCCCAGCCCTCGTGCTCGCGCTTATTGGGGTCGGCGTATTCGTAGCAGGGCGTGCCGTCAAAGTCGATGAGGCCGTGCGCGTCCTTGCAGAAGTGCGACGGCACCCAGTCTAAAATGACGGAAATGCCCTTTTGGTGCAGATGGTCGACAAAGTACATAAAGTCCCTGGGCGTGCCGTAGCGCGACGTTGCGGCAAAATAGCCGGTGCACTGATAGCCCCAGGAATCGTCAAGCGGATACTCGGTGACGGGCATGAGCTCGACGCAGTTGTAGCCAAGGTCCAGAACGTGATCCGCCAGCTCGCGCGCGAGCGTGCGGTAGTCGTAAAAATCGCCGTTTTCGTGCCGCCGCCATGAGCCGAGGTGGACCTCGTAAATGTTGAGCGGCGAGCGGTCGAGGGGTGCCTTTGCGCGGCTCGCGCGCCATTCGTCATCCCCCCAGCGGTAGCCGCCGAGGTCATAGAGCTTGCTGGCCGTACCGGGGCGGGTCTCGGCGTGGAAGGCGTAGGGGTCGGCCTTGAGGACCGTTTCGCCCGATTGTGCCGTCACGGCGAACTTGTAGGTATCGTAGCGCTTGAGGGACGGCACAAAACACTCCCAGAAACCGTCCGCGTTCTTTTCCATCGGGTGGGCGTAGCCGTTCCAGCCGCAGAAATCGCCCACAACGGACACATGCGCGGCGTTCGGCGCCCAGGTGCGGAAGACGTAGCCGTCTTTCCCCGACCGCCGCGTGCGGTGCGCGCCGAGATAGCGGTAAGCCTCGCTGTTCGTGCCGCCGTAAAAGGCTGCGGTGTCAAATCGTCTGCCGGTTTGTTTCATGCCTCTTGTCCTTTCTCCTCATAGAGCGTATGAGAGCGGTGCAGCACCTTATTCCTCATCCGGTGCGCGCTGCACTGCCGCGCCGCCGAGGCCGAAATCGTCCTCCACGCTCGCCGTGTCGCGGCGGAGCATATTTTCCATCACGCGGATATCGCTGTCGATGTCCATCGCCTCATTGCGGTACAAATCGTCGAGCTGCTTGTCAAAGCCCTTGATGAGGGCGTCCATCGTCTCTTCGATGCGCTCCTGCGCGCGGGAGAGATTCTCGCCCTCGATGCCCGCCTCTTCAAACTTGGCGTAGCTGTCAAGCAGCTTGAGCGTCGTGGGCAGGTAGTAATTGAGGAACGTCGCGGCCTGCTGCTGCTTTTCGGGATGCTCCTCGACCTCGCGGAAAATTTTGCCCGCAACGGTCTCGAGATGGTCGATCTTCTCGCTCAGCACGGGGTCGGCGATGCGGTCGTTGGCGCTGCGGATGGCGCGCAGCGCGCCCGCGTAGCCCTCGTTCGCCTCCTTGGGCGTGACGTTTTCCTTTTTCGCGGCCGCATTCGCGTAGTCGGCAAAGGCGTCGGCGCTGCGGAAGAAGATGCCGCGGCCGCTGTCTAAGTACGCGCCCGCGCCGAGCAGACCCTTTTCGACCATGTAGTCAAGGTCACTCTCGATCTTTTTGCGGCTCTTGCCCGTCACAGCGCAGAGTTCGTCCACAGCAATGTAGCCGCGCTTGCCCATCACGGCAAGGTAGCGCGCAACACGTGCGCTGCGTCGCTTCATCCGCTGCCCGGCGACGAGCATGGCAACGCCGCCGGCAAAAAAGCCGCACATAGGGAGAAGCTCTTCCATCATGTAGGAATACCAGCCGTAGGCGATGACCTCGCCCAGCATGGTCACAAGGCTGATACCAAAGATCGCAGTGATGGCAGCGCCCACGATCGAGAGGATGCGGGAGGTCTTGTCCGAAGCCTTCGGCGCGCGGTTCATCTTCTTCGCCGTCTTTACGACGGTCTTTTCTACCTTGTTCGTACTGCGCGAGGAAACGTTTGCATTCGGGCTTGTGGACGTGCGCATGCCGCCGCGCGAGGAATTCACCTTCTTCGGCTTGTCCGAGAGCTTGGAGATGAGCGCGATGAGGCCGATGGGCCACAGGCCGAAGGCAAACAGCGCCGCGATCAAAATCCAGCCGCCGACGTCGACATCGTTCTTTTTCTTCGTTTTTCCGTCGCTCTCGTCAAAGCGGAACGAACCGGTCTCGGGATCGTATTCAAAATCCTTGCTCATTTACCTGTTCTCCTTTTTCTTTCCCGCTCTCGCGGCGCGCTCGCGCTCAAAGTCGACGATCTTCGTCTTTTTACCTGTCTTTTCGTCCAGCACATAGAGCGTATTGAGCTGGGATTTTAGGTTTGCCTTCACCGAGTCGATGTAGTCGCGGCGCAGCTGCGCCTGCTCCTCCTTCTCCTCGTCGGTCAGGCCTTCGGCTTTGGCCTTGTGCGCCAGCGCGTTGATGCGCGCGATCTTTTCATCCATCGTCATTGTTTGATTCTCCTTACAGGTATCGGCGCAGAAGCAGCGCCGTTCTTCCTTTTTTACTCAGGCCGCCGACCTCGGCGACCTCGAACTTGCCGAGGCCGCGGGCGGAGATCACATCCCCCTGCGCGACGGGGGCGTCGCTCTTGAGCGTTTCGCGGTAGTTGAGCTGCACGCGGCCCGAGGAAATGAGCTCCTGCGCCTTGCCGCGGCTCATCGAAAAGCCGCTCGCCGCCACGGCGTCGAGCCGCAGTGTCGAGACCGTGTCGCGAATCTCCTTGACCTTGAGCGCGGGGGCGCTCAAGTCTGAAAGCTCGATCTCGCTGACCGAGAGCTTCACGCGCCCCGCGCTCGTCATGTTTTGCAGCAGATACGGCGCGATATCGCGCGAGACGATCAAATCGCACGAGCCCTCCGACACCAAAATGTCGCCGAGCTTTTCGCGCGTGACGCCCTGCGCCATGAGCGAGCCGAGAAAGTCGCGGTGCGTCAGCGTATCTTCCTTGCGATACGTGCAGCGGAGCGCCGTCATGTACTCGCTCTCGTCGGCCTCCTCCTGCCAGTCGGGCAGAAAGAGGAGCATTCTCCGCTCCGCGCGCTCAAATCCACCGCAGAAGGCGCAGCCGTCATGAATGGCGGCGGCGTGCAGCAGGTCCTGCGCGCTGCGCTGCTCAGCGGGGCTCAAAAAGTCCGTCGCCGACGGGATATTGCGGTTTCTGCTCTGCTCACACTTGTCCAGAATGTGCGCCAGCAGCACGCGCTCATCGCCATTGCGCGCGGCGCGATCCAAAAGCTGCCGTCTGTCCATCATGCTTTCCCATTCTGCGTGCGCCAGAGGGACGCATACTCGCCGTTTTGCGCGAGCAGCGCCTCGTGGCTGCCCTGCTCGGCGATGCGGCCATTCTCGACGACGAGGATGCGGTCCGCCGAGCGGATGGTCGAGAGGCGGTGCGCGATCACAAGCGTCGTGCGCCCACGCGCGAGCTCGTCGAAAGCGTGCTGAATTTTGACCTCCGTCACGCTGTCGAGTGCGCTCGTCGCCTCGTCCAGAATGAGGATGGGCGGGTTTTTGAGGAAGATGCGCGCGATGGACACGCGCTGCTTCTGTCCGCCGGAGAGCATCGTGCCGCGCTCGCCGACATAGGTGTCGAAGCCGTGCGGCATGGCCATGATATCATCGTAAATCTCCGCGCGCTTCGCCGCTTCGACGATCTCCTCGTCCGTCGCGTCGGGGCGGCCATAGCGGATATTCTCGCGCACCGTGTCGGCAAAGAGGAACACATCCTGCTGCACGATGCCGATGGCGCGGTGAAGGGACGACTGCGTAAGAGAACGCACATCTTCCCCGTCGATGCGGATCGCGCCCTCGCTCACCTCGTAAAAGCGCGGGATGAGCTGGCAGAGCGTCGACTTGCCTCCGCCGGAGGGGCCGACGATGGCGAGCATCTCGCCAGGCCTTATATGCACGCTCACGTCATGGAGCACACCTTCATTCTCCTCGCCCTCGTAAGAAAAGCTCACATGGTCGACGTCGATCTCGCCGCGGCAGTGTTCGAGTTCCTTCGCGTCCGGTGCGTCCTTGAGCGCGGGCTCGACGCGCATGAGTGCCGTGAAGCGCTCAAGACCTGCAAAGCCACGAGCAAAGATCTCAGAGAAATTCGCGAGCTTTCGCACGGGGTTGATGAACGTTGCGATGTAAAGGGAAAACGTGATGAGGTCAATGTAGTTCATCTCGCCGCGCATGATGAGATAGCCGCCCACCGTGATGACGGCGGCGGAGAGCAGCGTCATAAAAAATTCCATCGTCGCGTTGAACACACCCATCTCGTGGTGGAATTTGCGCTTGGAGACCTTGAATTCCTCGTTCGCCGCGTTGAATTTGTCGATCTCCTCTTCCTCGTTGGCAAAGGCGCGCGCCGTGCGGATGCCGGAGAGCGACGACTCGATGCCGACGTTGATGGCGGCAGTCTTCTGCTTCTCGCCGCGCGAGGCTGCCGTCATCTTGCTGCGGCGCGACATGATGACCGCGATGAACACCGGCAGGATGCACGCCACGACCAGCGCGAGCCGCCACTCGATGGAAAACAGGATGGCGAGCGCGCCGACGATCGTCAGCGTCGAAATGAGCAGGTCCTCGGGGCCGTGGTGGGCGAGCTCCGTGATCTCGAAGAGATCGCTCGTCAGCCTGCTCATGAGCTGGCCCGTGCGGTTGTGGTCAAAGAAGCTGACGTCCAGCTCCTGCACGTGCGTGAAAAGGTCGCGGCGGATGTCCGCCTCCACCAGAATGCCGAATGTGTGTCCCCAGTAGGAAATGACATAGTATAAAAGCGCGCGCACAATGAACGCCGCCATCATCACGCCCATCACGATAAAAAACGTGCGGTACTGCTGATTCGGCAAAAGGTCGTACATCGACTTGCGCGTCACGAGCGGGAAGGCGAGATCGATGAGCGCAACGACCGTCGCGCAGACAAGGTCCAGGATAAACAGGCCGCGGTGCGGCTTGAAGTAGGTGAAGAGAATGGAAAGCGGCTTTTTCTGCTGAAATTCACGGGTCGTCATATGGTCGATAGCTCCTGCAAATACTTTTTCAAGGTAATTGTAGCACAGGCGGGCAGTGCTTGCAAGGAAAGCCGCCCCTTTTTGCGTAAAAAAAGAACGGCCCCCGGCCGTTCTTTTTCTCTTTACTTGATGCGCACCGTGATGGTCAGCACCGCGCCGCCAACGGTGGCCGTCACGGTCGTGGTACCCACCTTGGCAGGCGTGATCAAGCCGTCCGCCGAGATAGACAGGACGCTCGCGTCCGCCACCGCCCAGGTCGCGGCCGCGTCCGTGCCGGAAACGCTCAGGCGGATGGTCTCGCTCGGCTTGATCGTGCAGTCAAAGTTGCCGTTTCCGTCCTTGGGCAGCGTCGTGCCGACGTTCGTCTTGATGCTCAGGGCCGAGGCATCCACCGTCGGGGTGGATGGGGTTGTCGTGGTGCCGGGATTGGTGGCAGTTGTGTCGCTGCTGTTTGCAGGATCATTTGCGTTCGGCTCATCACCGGTGTTCGGGTCAGTGGTGCCGCCGTTGTTCGCGTTCGGATCGTCCGTGTTCGTATTGCTGTCGTCGGGCGTATTGACATCGTCCTGCACGCCGGGGGTATCGTCGTCGGCGGGCGTGATCTTTGCGACGATCTTGTCACCAAAGAGCGACCAGCTCAGAAGCAGCAGCACGACGACGAGCACCGCCGCCATCGCGCCGCGGACGGACTGCGTCTGCTTTTTATCCGAAACGCGCCGGCCGCCGCTCTGTTTGCTGGAGTTGTACTTGATCTTACGGGGATGGTCTCCCTCCTCGCAGAACGGGCATCTGCGATAGCTGGGGGAATATTCTTCGCCGCAGCGCGGGCACTTGAGAAGATTCATGCCGACGCTCCTTTCTTTTGTCAAAATAGAGTCTCTGCGCGCGAGCACACACGGTGCCGCGTTCCTTTACATAATACTTGCTTTTTTGTCCCGCGTCAACCGAAACATGCAAATTTTTGCCGCATTCCGCCGCGCGGCCTTGCTTTTTCGCCAAAGTCTTCCTATAATCGACTTAACAACAAACGATTCATGGAGGGTCTGGCGATGAACACCATCTTCATTGGCATTGCAGGCGGCACCGGTTCGGGCAAAACGACGCTCACCGAGCATCTGAAGCAGCACTTCGGCGACGATATCAGCGTCGTGCACCACGACAGCTATTATAAATATCAGGACAGGCCCTTTGAAGAGCGCTGCAAGCAGAATTACGACCACCCCGACGCTTTCGAGACCGATCTGATGGTCGAGCAGCTTAAGGAGCTCAAGGCGGGCAAGGCCATCCGCTCTGATGGTCGAGCAGCTTAAGGAGCTCAAGGCGGGCAAGGCCATCCGCTGCCCTGTCTACTCCTACGCAGACCACCAGCGCACAAGCGAGACCGAGCTCATCCGGCCGAGCAAGGTCGTCATCGTCGAGGGCATCCTCATTTTCCAGGACCCGCGGCTGCGCGAAATGCTCGACATCAAAATTTTTGTCGAGACCGACGCCGACGTGCGCATTCTGCGCCGCGCGCTGCGCGACGTGCGCGACCGCGGCCGCACGCTCGAGAGCGTCATCACGCAGTATTTGACGACCGTCAAGCCCATGCATGAGCAGTTCGTCGAGCCGAGCCGCAAGTATGCCGATATCATTGTGCTTGAAGGCGGCCACAACTTAGTCGCCCTCGACATGATCATGCAGCGCATCGCCAGCCACATCGC
>ERZ833963.3308-NODE-3308-length-13004-cov-29.270832_pt1 | contig 13004 bp, 12 predicted proteins | sample MGYA00519693_ERZ833963 | MGnify/ENA primary metagenome ERZ833963 (study PRJEB31850, sample SAMEA3708748) | human gut metagenome | biome: human gut; feature: human-associated habitat; material: faeces | place: China | collected 2014 ... | reverse complement strand
GTCCCCGCCGCTCACCTCCCGGCGAACAGCTTGTTTACTTTACCACACTCCCCTCCCCTTGTCAACGACTTTTTTCCTTATTTTCAACTTTTTTCAACGCTTTGTAATCCCTGTCAAAATCCAGGCTTATATCTTCCCTGCCATCGTACACTTTTCCTTCCCTTGACATTTATGATACACTATTCCTATATTGGACGAATGTTGGACAGGGTTCGGCATGGGGTGGACAGTCCAAAAGCGTTCTGTTTCTGTCCGATTCCCTCCGCTCCGCAGAAGTTTCTCTCACCAGCGTTTTCAGCCGGAGTGTACGCCATAGGTGGACACGATATCTATTTCGTTTTGACCGATTCATCCTCCTGCGGATCCACGATGCCCTATCATGATATCTCTATGATATCCTTATTCCATGTAGCTTACCCGCTGCTTTGTTTGCATCTCTTCCTCGATCTCCATTCGCTCCCTCTCCTGTTTTTACATCCCCCATTACAATAATGTGAGGTTTCCTATGAACGATTTTTTCACCGGCGTGCTGCCATGGCTTCTCTGGGTCGGACGCATCGCTCTGTCCGCCGTGGCGGTCCTGCTTTTGATCCGCTGCGGGCGTGCCTTACTCTCCGGAGGGAAACAGGAGAGCTGGGGCTTTCTCAGCCTCTCCAACGGCGCACGCTATCCGCTGTACCACTGGGAGAACATGATCGGCCGGGCCAGGCAGGCGGATATTCGCATCAATTTCCCATCCGTCTCCCGCAGCCACGCCGCCCTGTGCCGGGACAGCGAGGGCATCTGGCGCATCTACCCCATCCGCACCGGCGGCACCCTGCTCAACGGCACGGTGGTGGAGCGCCCCACCGCCCTGAATCCCGGCGACGCCCTCTCCATGGGCGGGGTGGATATCTACTTCTTCCCCGACCAGAAGCAGGCCCGTCGGCCGGTCCGCACCGCCGCCTCCCCCGGGACGCTGTGGCTGCTGACCCTGTTTCAGGTGCTGATGTTCCTGCAATTCCTCCCCGGTCTGACGGCCGGAGCCTCGCTGCCGGTGTGCATTGGCTTCGGCGGACTGATACTGCTGTCGTGGGTCTTTTGCTCCCTGCGCCGCACCGGCTCCCGTGGGCTGGAGGTTCTGGCGCTGCTGCTGACCACCGTGGGCTTCGCCGTCACCGCCGCCTACGACTCCCACTCCTTATATAAACAGCTGGCCGCCGTGGTGCTGGGTATGGGGATATATCTGCTGATGGATCGGGTCTTGCAGAGTCTGCCGCTGGCGTTGAAGCTCCGGTGGCCGCTGGTAGCCGCCGCATCAGCGCTGCTGGCCTTCAACGTACTGTTTGGGCAGCGCATCTTCGGCGCCAAGAACTGGATCGCCATAGGCCCCATTACTTTCCAGCCCTCGGAGCTGGTAAAGATCGTATTCATTCTGGCAGGGGCCGCCACGTTAGACCGCCTGTTTGCCAAGCGGAACCTCATTTTCACCATTCTCTTCTCCGCCTACTGCGTGGGGTGTCTGGCCCTGATGAGCGACTTCGGCACGGCGCTGATCTTCTTCGTGGCATTTCTGTGCATTGCCTTTCTCCGCACCGGCGACCTGCCCTCCATCGTGATGATCACCGCCGCCGCAGGCTTTGCCGGGGGCATCGTCCTGCGCTTCAAGCCCTATGTGCTGGCCCGGTTTGCCGTCTGGCGGCACGCCTGGGAGTACGCTCAGAAGGGGGGCTATCAGCAGACCCGCACTATGTCCGCCGTGGCCTCCGGCGGTCTCTTCGGCGCAGGGCCGGAGGAGGCGTGGCTGAAATATGTGGGCGCCGCCAACACGGATCTGGTGTTCGGCGTGGTGTCCGAGGAGTTCGGCCTGCTGTTGGCCCTGTGCGCTGCAGCCGCCGTGATCCTGCTGGGCATTTACGCCCTGCGGGCCGCCGGACGCTCCCGCTCCAGCTTTTACGCCATCGCCGCCTGCGCCACCGCCGCCATGCTGGTGTTCCAGACCACCCTCAACGTGCTGGGTTCCGTGGATCTGCTGCCCCTGACCGGCGTCACCTTCCCCTTCGTCTCCATGGGCGGCTCCAGTATGCTGTCCTGCTGGGGGCTGCTGGCCTATTTGCAGGCGGCAGCGCCGCCGCCCGTATCCGTCAAGGCGGCCCCCAAGGCTCCGGCTCCCGCCGTCAAGCCGCCGCAGGCCACCGGTTTTCTGGATGAACTGGGAGTCGCCACGGACGACATCTTCGGAAAGGAGGATGCCCGATGAAGCAAGTGAAATTCCGCTCCGTCCTGCTCCTGCTGCTGATCGTACTGCTGGGGCTGGGGCTGGCGCTGTTCTGCCTGCGCTACACCTTCCGGGGGGAGGCGTGGGCCTCCTTCTCCGCCAACGGTCATGCCTACACCGACGGCGTGGTCCGCACCGGTCAGGTGCTGGACCGCAACGGCACCGTCCTCTATGACGGCCCCTCCGGCGTCTATCACGAGGACAGCGCCCTGCGGCAGGCCACCCTCCACGCCGTGGGAGATCAGCTGGGGAACATCTCCACCTCGGCGCTGGAGGCGTTCCAGTCCCGGCTCATCGGCTTTGACCCCCTCACCGGCACCCTCTCCGGCGGTCACAAGGTGTATCTCACCATAGATGCCGACCTCAGCCGAACGGCGTGGGAGGCGCTGGACGGCCGCAAGGGCGTGGCCGCCGTGTACAACTATCAGACCGGCGATATCCTCTGCATGGTCTCCAACCCCTCCTTCGACCCCGCCGACCCGCCGGAGATCAGCGCCGACGACAGCGACTATGAGGGTGTGTATCTGAACCGGCTTCTGTCCGGTCTGTACACCCCCGGCTCCGTGTTCAAGGTGGTCACCACCGCTGCGGCGCTGGAACAGCTGCCCGGTGTGGAGGAGCGCACCTTCACCTGCGACGGCAGCGTTACCATCGGGGATCAGGTCATCACCTGCCCCTACGCCCATGGGGAGATGGATCTCTCCGACGCCTTCGCCCGCTCCTGCAACGGGGTGTATGCCCAGCTGGCGGTGGAGCTGGGGGCTGACGTTTTACAGGATTACGCCCGGCAGGCGGGGCTGCTGGAGGGCTTCTCCGTCAGCGGTATCCCCACGGTCTCCGGGCTGTTCACCGCCGGGAGCGGCGGCGATCTGGGCTGGTCCGGCGTGGGACAGTATGAGGACATGGTGAACCCCTGCGCCATGCTGGCGCTGATGGGCTCCATTGCCTCCGACGACAGAGCCGCCACGCCCCGACTCCTGTACCGGGAGACCGGCGTACTGGGGCTGCCCGCCGCCATTCCCGCCAAGGAAAAGCGGGCCGCCGTTTTCACCGCCGAGACCCGCCAGACCCTGCGGGACATGATGGCCCACAACGTACAGGAGACCTACGGGCAGTCCCGGTTCGGAGATCTGGCAGTCTGCGCCAAGTCCGGCACGGCGGAGGTCAGCGATGGTGCTCCTCATGCGTGGTTCGTGGGCTTTGTGGACGACAGCGCCCTGCCGCTGGCTTTCGTGGTGGTGGTGGAGCACGGCGGCAGCGGCTCCGACGCGGCCGGCTCCGTCGCCGCCCAGCTGCTGGAGCAGGCACAGAGTTAAAAAATATCCGCTTCCGGTGTAGTGGAAGCGGATATTTTTTACAGGTATTTCACCAGCTGCTCCATGGGCTTGCGTTCCGTGTGCAGACGGGCGGGATGGGCTCCCTCGGCGGGATAGCCCAGCGGCAGCATGGCGATGGGGACAAGGCCCGCCATCTCCGGGAAGGCCGCCGTCAGCTTCTCCGGATCGAACATCCCCACATAGGTGGTGCCGAGGCCCAGATCCGCCGCCTGCAGCATCATCTGGGTCACGGCGATGGTGGCGTCGATCTCGCCGTGGTTTTCCCGTCGCACTCCCGGTCCCAAGCCGCTGCCGGGTCATAGGCCACCGCCAGCAGCACCGGCGGGTGGAAGTGGCAGCCCATGCAGGCGTCCGCCTTCGCCATGGCCTCCGGGCTTTGCAGCACGAAGATGCGCTGGGGCTGGTTGTTATGGGCGGTGGGGGCGTTGCGTCCCGCCTCCAGCACCTGCTGCAGCAGGGCATCCTCCACCGGCCGGTCACTGAACTTACGCAGGGAGTACCGCTGCGCCGACAGCTCCGCAAAATTCATATCCATTCCTGCCTTTCTTCTGATAGTGGCTTTATTATACCATGTCCCGCCGCCGGTGACCAGAAAAATTTTCTGCCGGGGCTTGACAAGTGTGTGCCGGACGCATATAATACTCCACAACAAGAACACAGCGCAAACCTATGAGAAAGAGAAGTAGTCGGTGCGGCAATTCCTTCAGAGAGCCCCGGATGGTGGGATCGGGGCGGTGAGCGGCCGGTGAATGGACTTTCGAGGGCGGACCGAACGGCGCAGGCCAAGTAGGGACCGACGGGAGCCCCACCCGTTACCCACCGGGGTGCGTATGATGGTACGCAGAAGCGAGCGGACGCCGCTGGGCGTCAATTTGGGTGGTATCGCAGAAGCAATGGCTTTTGTCCCATGTGGGACGAAGGCCGTTTTTTTATTTTCCGCAGGCCCCGGCACGGCCACGGGATCATCTGCCGCCTGAGATCATTTTTAGGAGGATACCCGTATGAAAAAGAAGAATCTGATGAAGTCCCTGACGGCGCTGGTACTATCCGTGCTGGTGGTGCTGAGTCTGGCCGCCTGCGGCGCCAAGCCCTCCGATGGCGGTAAGGATGAGGATAAGGACGGCTATACCGTGGCCATCATCAAGCAGATGGATCATGCCTCGCTGGACGAGATCGCCGATGCCATCGCCGCCCGGCTGGATGCCATCGCTCAGGAGCAGAACGTCTCCATCCGCTACACCATCACCTCCGGGCAGGGGGATCAGTCGGTGCTGAAGCAGCTGGCGGATCAGGCCGTGGCCGATCAGGTGGATGCCATTATTCCCATCGCCACCACCGCCGCTCAGGTGTCCGCCGTGGCGGCTGAGGACAGCCGGACACCGGTGGTGTATGCCGCCATCTCCGATCCCGATACCGCCAAGCTCACCGGCATCGACTATGTTACCGGCACCAGCGATGCGCTGAATACCGAGTACATTCTGGACATGATGCTGGCACAGGATCCCGGCGTCTCCAAGGTGGGGCTGCTGTACTCCCTGTCCGAGCCCAACTCCACCAAGCCCATTGCCGAGGCCAAGGCGTATCTGGAGCAGCACGGCATTACCTGTGTGGAGCAGACTGCCAACACCAATGACGAGGTGGTGGCCGCTGCCGCCGCCCTGATCTCCGCCAAGGTGGACGCCGTGTTCACCCCCACCGACAATGTTATCATGGCCGCCGAGCTGGCCATTGCCGACGATCTGGCCAAGGCCGGTATCCCCCACTATACCGGGGCTGACTCCTTTGTCCGCAACGGTGCCTTCGCCACCTGCGGCGTCAACTACACCGAGCTGGGCGCACGCACTGCCACGCTGGCCTATCAGGCCATGACGCAGGGCATGGACGGGATGGAGGACTACTACCGGATGGACGGCGGCATCATCACCGTCAACACCGACACAGCCGCCGTGCTGAAGGCCGACTACTCCGTGTTTTCTCAGATGGCCCAGCTGGTGGAGGTCACCACCACCAAGGACTGATGCTTCCCGACTGACTTTCCGAAAGGAGCCAAATCATGCTGCTTGTCGTACAAACTGCACTGGAGCTGGGCTTTCTCTATGCGCCGGTGGCGCTGGCGCTGTTCCTGAGCTTCCGGGTGCTGGACATTGCCGATCTCACCACCGACGGCTGCTTCGTGCTGGGGGCCGCCGTGTCCGTGACCCTTACCGCCGCCGGGCATCCTCTGCTGGCCGTTCCGGCGGCCATGCTGGCGGGGGCGTGCGCCGGGTTCATCACCGCCTTCCTCCAGACCCGGCTGTCGGTGCCTTCCATTCTGGCGGGCATCGTCACCAATACAGGGCTTTACACCATCAACCTCATGGCCATGGGCTGGCGCTCCAACGAAAGCCTGTTGGGCAGCGACACCGTATTTACCCTGCTGCGCTCCACCGGGTTGGGCGGTGACTGGTATGAGCTGGTGCTGGCCGCAGCAGTGGCGCTCCTGTGCGCCGGTCTGCTGGCCCTGTTTCTGGGGACCCGGCTGGGGCTTTCCATCCGAGCCACCGGTGACAACCCCGATATGGTCCGGGCCTCGTCGCTGGACCCCACCTTTACCGTCACCGTGGGGCTGTGCCTGTCCAATGCGCTGACGGCTCTGTCCGGCGCCATGGTGGGACAGTATCAGAAAACCGTGGACATCAACTCCGGCACCGGCATCGTGGTCATCGGACTGGCGTGTCTCATCATCGGTGAGACCGTGCTGGGCCGCCGCACGGTGTATAAGGGTATTCTGGCAGCGCTGGTGGGTTCCGTGGTCTATCGTTTTATCTATGCCGTGGTGTTTTACACCAAGGTGGTGCCGGTGGAGTGCCTGAAGCTGCTCACCGCCGTCATTGTGGCGCTGGCCATTGCAGCACCCGGTCTGCGTCGCTGGGCCGCTTTCCAGAAGCAGAAGCACAGCCGAAAGGAGGCCGCCTGATATGCTGGACATCACTGCCATTTCCAAGACCTTTCACCCCGGCACGCCCAATGCTCGGCAGGCTCTGCGGCAGCTCTCCCTGCATCTGGAGGACGGAGAGTTCGCCACCATCGTAGGCTCCAACGGCGCCGGAAAGTCCACCCTGTTTGGAGCCATCGCCGGAAGCTTTTACACCGACGAGGGGCGTATCCTGCTGGACGGTATGGATCTGACCTTCCAGCCGGAGCACCGGCGCAGCCGGGTCATTGGGCGGCTGTTTCAGGACCCCATGCGGGGGACCGCCCCTCACATGACCATCGAGGAGAATCTGGCGCTGGCCTATCTGCGGGCCTCTCACGGAAGTCCCTTCCGCCGCATCACGCCCAGGGACCGGGAGCGGTTCCGCAGCCAGCTGGCCCAGCTGGACATGGGGCTGGAGGAGCGGATGCACCAGCCGGTGGGGCTGCTGTCCGGCGGTCAGCGGCAGGCGCTGACGCTGCTGATGGCCACCATGGTGCCGCCGAAGCTGCTGCTGCTGGACGAGCACACGGCGGCACTGGACCCCGCCACGGCGGACAAGGTGCTGGAGCTGACCCGGCGCATCGTGGCGGAGCACCACATCACCTGTCTGATGGTGACCCACAACATGGCACAGGCCCTGTCTCTGGGCAGCCGCACCCTGATGATGGCGGAGGGCTCCATTGTGCTGGATGTCTCCGGAGCAGAGCGGGAGGGGCTCACGGTCAGCGACCTGCTGGAGCGCTTCCGCAGCGGCGCAGGCCATGCGCTGGACAATGACCGGATCCTGCTTGCGTGAGGGGGAGGTTTTGATTTGTCTGCGGGGACTTCAATGGGACGGGTCTCCGACGGGTGACTTCGGCGAGAACGTGCCTCCGGCGGGTGGCTTTTCCCGGTTACTCTTTTTTGCCTCCGGCGGGTAACTTTCTGCCAATAGCGGCAGAAAGTTACCAAAGAACGCCACTTGAAACCTAAGGTTTCAAGGCCTCCTCTATCGTGTGTAAGAGTTGCATCATAGGCCCCGCCGAAGCAAGGAATCGGCTTCCGTCTACTCTCGCTGCCGCTACTCGGTCGGTTGAAGAAGCCTGATGTTCTACCGTGTGGAACGGATCGCCACAGCTAGTGTGGGCACTGGCTATGGCAATGACAGGCTATATTTGTGGCGATAGCCTTTAACGGCCTGGGATGCTCTTTGTCTTTGTTGGCTCCGGCAGGTGACTTTGATGGGAACGTGCCTCCGGCGGCCCACTTTTCCCACCAGCTGGAAAAGTGGGCAAAAGAGCCGTTTGAAACCGATGGTTTCAAAACTTCCTTTGCTCTCAAGAGTTGCGTTCGCTATGGGCTGTAAAGGGAATTGACTCTGCAACAGACCCGCTGCCGCTCCCACTCAGGTGAAGGGGCGTGTGGGTCTATCGCTGGGAAATGACAGGCTATCTCTATGGTGATAGCCTTCAGCTGTCATGATACGTCTCGCTTTTGTTGTCTCCGACGGGTAACTTTCTGCCAATAGCGGCAGAAAGTTACCCGTCGGAGACACGTTCCTTATACAAAAAAGCTACGGAAAGAAAGTCACCCGCCGGAGACAAAACAATGCACATAAAATATTGAAAGTCAGCACAAGGCCCCCGGACGGGAGGAATTTTCACTCCTTCTGTCCGGGGGTCTTTTGGGCAAGCGATCCAAGGCTGTCGCACTAAAAACCGCCTCTTACAGCTGCCCCTTATGACGGCCGCCATATATCATACACATATAATTATAATGCTCTCCGCACAGCAGCTGATCTCCGACTTATGCTTCACCGCTCCAGACGGTGCATGGCCCCGGCAGTCAGCAGCGCTGCGCCCAGGGGCAGGACGTCCTCGTTGAACACCACCTTCGGATTGTGCATGGGCTGGCCGTAACGGGGGTCCTCCTGCGGTACCCCCGCCCCCAGCAGCAGGTAGGCGCAGGGCAATTCGTAGGTGTAGGAGGCAAAATCCTCGGAACCCATACCACCCTCCTTCAGCCGGTAGACCTTCTCCCGGCCCAGCAGTGTTTCCGTCAGCGCCGCCATATCCTCCGTCAGGGCCGGATCGTTTTGCAGCGGCGGGGCCGAGGCCAGCTCCTCCATCTGCGCGCTGCCCCGGAAGGCCGAGGCGATGCCCTCCGACAGTTGGCGGATGCGCTCCATGATCCGGGCCGTCACCGCCCGGTCAAAGGTACGGACCGTCCCCTCCAGCACCGCCTCATCGGGGATGATGTTGGGAGCCTGTCCCGCCTGAAACCGACCCACCGTCACCACTGCTGGGGTCTTGGCGGGAAGCTCCCGGCCGGTGATCTCCTGCAGGGCCAGCCAGATCTGGGCGGCGATGCCGATGGGGTCCACGCCCGTCTCCGGCATGGCCCCGTGGCAGCCCTTTCCCCGCACCGTGATGCGGAACAGGGTACAGCCCGCCATGAAGGTCCCGCTGCCGCACAGCACCGTTCCGGAAGGGGTGCCGGAGTGGACGTGGAGGGCCAGCGCCTCGCCGGGGGCCGGATTTTGCAGGACTCCCGCCGCCAGCATGGACTTGGCGCCGGTGAAGCCCTCCTCGTCCGGCTGGAACACCAGCTTCACCGTGCCGGAGAGCTCCTGCCGGTGCTGCATCAGCAGCTGGGCCGCCCCCAGCAGCATGGCAGTGTGCATATCGTGGCCGCAGGCGTGCATACAGCCGTTTTCCGATTGGAAGGGCAGGCCCGACTGCTCCTGTCCCCGGAGGGCATCCATGTCCGCCCGCAGCAGGATGCAGCGTCCGGTGTCAGTTCCGGTGACAGTGGCGGTCAGGCCGCCGCCCAGCTCCTGCGGATGGTATCCCATCTCCGTCAGCCGCTTCTTGACATAGGCCACCGTCTCCGGCAGAACCGCCCCGGCCTCCGGGTTCCGGTGCAGGCGGCGACGATCCGCCGTCAGCTGAGGCTGCATGGTCTGCGCCTCCCGGCGTAGTTCCTGAATATCCATGGTATTCGCTCCTTTTGTTGTTTTGATTTTCTATGATTATACACGCTGCGGCAGGGAAAATCTCGCATATTTTGAAAACAACCGTGCCGGAAGCAAATATTTTTTCCGGAGTCCCTTGACATCTTCTTCCGCCGGTGGTATAGTACTACCAACCTACCGAATTAGTAGTACTATCAAAAACGATCATCGGCCCTTGCCGTATGGAAAGGAAGCGCTGTTATGTCCCGCATTTATACCTCTGCCGATCAGCTCATCGGCCACACTCCCCTGCTGGAGCTGACCCATCTGGAGAAGAAGTACGGTCTGAAGGCTCGTCTGCTGGGCAAGCTGGAGTATCTCAACCCCGCCGGCTCCGTGAAGGATCGTATCGCCCGTGCCATGATCGATGACGCAGAGGCGAAGGGCCTGCTGAAGCCCGGCAGCGTTATCATCGAGCCTACTTCCGGTAATACCGGCATCGGTCTGGCCTCCGTGGCCGCCGCCCGTGGCTATCGGGTCATCATCGTCATGCCGGAGACCATGAGCGTGGAGCGCCGCCAACTGATGAAGGCCTACGGCGCCGAGCTGGTGCTGACGGAGGGCTCCAAGGGCATGAGCGGCGCCATTGCCAAGGCGGAGGAGCTGGCCCGTGAGATCCCCGGCGGCTTTGTCCCCGGTCAATTTGTCAATGCCGCCAATCCCAAGGCGCACTTCGAGACCACCGGCCCGGAGATCTATGAGGATACCGACGGCAAGGTGGACTACTTCGTGGCCGGTGTCGGCACCGGCGGCACCATCACCGGTGTGGGGCAGTATCTGAAGTCCCGGAACCCGGAGGTGAAGGTGGTGGCCGTGGAGCCCAAGAGTTCCGCCGTTCTCTCCACCGGCGTGGCCGGCGCCCACAAGATCCAGGGCATCGGCGCAGGCTTCGTGCCGCAGGTGCTGGATACCAGGGTCTATGACGAGATCATCCCTGTGGAGAACGACGACGCCTTTGCGCTGGGTAAGGAGATGGGCCGCAGCGAGGGCGTGCTGGTGGGCATCTCCTCCGGTGCTGCGCTGTGGGCCGCCATTGAGATCGCCAAGCGGCCCGGCAGCGAGGGCAAGACCATCGTGGTGCTGCTGCCGGATACCGGCGACCGTTATCTCTCCACACCGCTGTTTGCCGACTGAGGCTCTTCCTTTGCTATCTTCTTTTTCCTTCCTTTTACTCTTTTTTACCCCTCTCTGTCCGAAAGGGCAAGGGGCAAAGACCCGGTATCCTGTCGATACCGGGTCTTTGCTCTGTTCTTTTCCGGTGGTGCTTACAGTCCCAGCAGCTTCGCCTTCAGCACGGCGGCCACGGTCTTGCCGTCCTCGATCTCGCCGGAGAGGCACCGTGCCAGCAGCGTATCGAAGGGGAGGCGCCGCACCTGCAAAAATTCGTCGGCGTCGGGGTGCGTTGCCCCAAAGGTCAGGTCACGGGCCAGATACAGGTGCAGCACCTCGCCGTAGCAGCCGGGAGAAGGCAGAACGGCCCCCAGCGGCTGCCAGTGAGTGGCCTCGGCGCCGGTCTCCTCCCTCAGTTCCCGCCGGGCCGTAGTCAGCGGATCCTCGCCGGGCTCCCGCTTTCCGGCGGGGATCTCCAGCAGCGTCCGGCCAAACACATAGCGGTACTGCTCCACCAGAACGGCGCAGTCCTCGTCATCCAGCGCCAGGATCCCCACGCCGCCGGGGTGGCGTACCACCTCCCGTGTGGAGGTATTGCCATTGGGCAGGGACACGGTATCCACCTGCACGTCGATGATGCGGCCATGGTAGATCTCCCGGCGGGAGAGCAGCTGTTCGGTCAGGTTCATAGTGATATCCTCCTTGCGTTCTTTCTGCAGTATACCACGGCAGAGGCTGTGTGCCAAGAGGGCTTCTCTATCAGCAGTGTGGCGCATATTTCGGGCTTGTAATCAGCGGTGGAACGTGGTATACTATATGCCACACTTCATGAAAGGAGCGTTTCCCATGGAAAAGCGTGGCATTAAGATCGCTGCACAGAACCGCAAGGCGTACCACGACTACTTCGTGGAGGAGCGCTATGAGGCGGGCATCGAGCTGGCCGGAACGGAGGTCAAGTCCATCCGGGGCGGGCGGGTGAATCTGAAGGATTCCTACTGCGTGGCCAAGGATGGTGAGCTGTTCGCCCTGAGTATGCACATCTCCCCCTATGAGCAGGGCAACATCTTCAACAAGGATCCGGATCGGCCCAAGCGGCTGCTGATGCACAAGCGGGAGATCCGCAAGCTCCACGATCTGCAAAAGCAGGACGGGTATGCCCTGATCCCTCTGAGCCTTTACTTCAAGGACAGTCGAGTGAAGGTGGAGCTGGGGCTGTGCAAGGGTAAGAAAAACTACGACAAGCGGGACGCCATCGCCAAGCGGGATGCAAAGCGGGAGATGGACCGTGCCATGCGGGAAAAGAACCGCTGACGCCTGATAAGAGAAGGAGAACGGATATGAGCAATCCTATTGTGACCATCGAAATGGAAAATGGCAAGAAGATCGTGGCGGAGCTGTACCCCGACATCGCTCCTCAGAGCGTGCGGAATTTCATCTCCCTCGCCAACGCCGGTTTTTATAACGGCCTGATCTTCCACCGCTGCATCTACGGCTTCATGATCCAGGGCGGCTGCCCCGACGGCACCGGTATGGGCGGCCCCGGCTACTGTATCAAGGGTGAGTTCGAGGCCAACGGCATCCGCAACGACCTGCGCCACACCCGTGGTGTGCTGAGCATGGCCCGTGCGCAGGATATGGACTCTGCCGGCAGCCAGTTCTTCATCATGCACAAGGACTCCCCCCATCTGGATGGACAGTACGCTGCCTTCGGCATGGTCATCGACGGCATGGACGTGGTGGATGAGATCGCCTCCCAGCCCCGGAATATGCTGACCAACAAGCCCAAGAAGCCGCAGGTGATGAAGTCCGTCACCGTGGATACCCAAGGTGTGGAGTACCCGGAGCCGGAGAAGCTGCCGGACCCCTTCCACAGCTAAGGAAATAACCGTCCGGGTGGGGGCGACCTCACCCGGAACGGTAGAAATATACAGTCTTTTCCCATACTTCGATACGGGGCTGCACCGGTTTCGACGGGGGTGTGGAGGCTGGATAAGCGGGCGGCGGCGCCTGACCGCCATAAAACGGGCAACTTAAAAATTAACTGACAACAATCGTATTGCTGTCGCTGCCTAACTAAAGGCAGCCGTCTGAACCGGAGAGGCCACAGGCCGGGGAAGGCGTCGTTGATGTGGCGGACGTGCGGCGGGTAAGAGTTGCCCCGCCCATGCATCATGACTCTACCAAGCCGTGCAGTCTGGGCAGTGCCTGCACGGGGCGGGAATCCTGAATCTGTCCTGCGCCCGGAGAAGGTCTTGTTAAAGCGCTTTCGGACAGGGGTTCGACTCCCCTCAGCTCCACCATAAGTCCACCGTAATTTTGATAGAATTACGGTGGACTTTTTCTATTGTTTAG